>JAANMX010002619.1_pt1 | contig 17411 bp, 32 predicted proteins | sample 7279681 | NCBI WGS metagenome assembly JAANMX01 (sample SAMN14094542, study PRJNA606508) | bioreactor metagenome | isolation source: A lab-scale SPAN reactor treating ammonium-rich wastewater day 351 | place: Ireland: Galway | collected 2018-01-01
GTGGTGGCGAAGGTCATCGAGTGACAGTTGGCAGTTGACAGTTGGCAGTTGGCAGCAAGAGCGGCGCAGCGGCGTCGCGACTGACAACCGACAACTGACTCCTGACTGCTGGCCGAAGGAACACACATGCAGAACCAGAGAATCCGCATCCGTCTCAAGGCGTTCGACTACAAGCTGATCGACCAGTCGGCGCTCGAGATCGTCGAGACGGCGAAGCGTTCGGGCGCGGTCGTGCGCGGCCCGGTGCCGCTGCCGACGAAGATCGAGCGCTTCGACGTCCTGCGCTCGCCGCACGCGAACAAGACCTCGCGCGACCAGTTCGAGATCCGCACGCACCTGCGCCTGATGGACATCATCGACCCGACCGACAAGACGGTCGACCAGTTGATGAAGCTCGACCTGCCGGCGGGGGTGGACGTGGAGATCAAGCTGCAGTGAGGAAGTAAGGGAAGGGAGAAGAGGGAAGGGAGAAGGGTGATCGGCCGGCGCGGCGCACCCTTCCCCCTTCACCCTTCCCCCTTCCCGCCATGACGCCGGCCAATAGCAGCCGGCACCGCCTCCGCGAGGAAGCGGCCAAGACCAAGAGAGGTAATGGACATGTCACTCGGACTCGTCGGACGCAAGGTCGGGATGACCCGCGTGTTCGCGGAGGACGGCACCGCCGTTCCCGTGACCGTGCTGGACGTCGGCGGCAACCGCGTCACCCAGATCAAGAGCCGGGAGACCGACGGCTACGTGGCCGTGCAGGTCGCCTACGGAAAGCGCCGCCCGTCGCGCGTGGCGAAACCGCTGGCGGGACACGTCGCGAAGGCCGGCGTGGAAGCCGGCGAGTTGCTGCGCGAGTTCCCGGTCAGCGCGGACGTCGCCTCGCAGCTCAAACCGGGCGACGTGGTCGGCGCGGACACGTTCTCGGCCGGCCAGCTCGTCGACGTGACCGGCACGACCAAGGGTCGCGGCTTCACCGGCGTGATCCGCCGCCACAACTTCAGCTCGAACCGAGCGTCGCACGGCAACTCGGTGTCGCACAACACGCCGGGCTCGATCAGCATGGCGCAGGATCCGGGCCGCGTGTTCCCGGGCAAGCGGATGGCCGGACAGTACGGCAGCGCGACGCGCACCGTGCAGACGCTGCCTGTCGTCCGTGTCGACAAGGAGCGCGGCCTGCTGCTCGTCCGGGGCTCGGTCCCGGGCGCGGACGGCGGCGCGGTGATCGTGCGTCCCTCGGTGAAGACGCCGGCGAAGAAGGGGGCGTGACGATGGAACTCGAGCTCATCCACCAGGACGGCCAGGCGCCCACGAAGGTCGCCGCCTCCGACGAACTGTTCGGCCGCGCCTACAACGAGGCGCTGATCCACCAGGTCGTCACCGCCTACCGGGCGAACGGCCGGCAGGGCACGCGCGCGCAGAAGTCGCGCGGCCAGGTCAACAAGTCGCACAGGAAGCCGTGGAAGCAGAAGGGCACCGGCCGCGCGCGCGCGGGCCAGGCGAACAGCCCGCTGTGGCGCGGCGGCGGCAGGATCTTCCCGAACCTGCCCGACGAGAACTTCGAGCAGAAGGTCAACCGCAAGATGTACCGCGCCGGAATCGCGTCGATCCTGTCGCAACTCGTGCGCGAGGAGCGCCTGAAGGTGATCGACGCGATCGCCGCCGATTCCCCGAAGACGCGGGCGTTCGCGAAGAAGGTGAAGAGCCTGGGTCTCGAGGGCACGGTACTCGTCGTGACCGACCGGCTCGACGAGAACGTGTTCCTCGCGTCGCGCAACCTGCCGGACGTGCTGGTCCTGGAGGCGCGCGAGGTGGATCCCGTGAGCCTCGTCCGTTTCAACCACGTGCTGCTCACGAAGGCGGCCGTCGGCCAGTTCGAGGAGATGCTCGGATGAACGCGCCCCGCACCACCGCCCCCACGAAGTTCGCGCAGGAGCGGCTGATGACCGTGCTGCTCGCCCCGATCATCTCGGAGAAGGCGACGATGCTCGCGGACAAGCACGAGCAGGTCGTCTTCCGCGTCGCGCAGGACGCGACGAAGCCCGAGGTGAAGGCCGCGGTCGAGCTGATGTTCAAGGTCCAGGTCGACAGCGTCCAGATCAGCAACGTGCGCGGCAAGGAGAAGCGGTTCGGCCGTTTCGTCGGCCGTCGCCGCCACTGGAAGAAGGCGTACGTGTGCCTGAAGGCCGGCCAGGAAATCAACTTCGCGCAGGAGGCCTGAGATGGCACTCGTCAAAGTCAAGCCGACCTCCGCCGGGCGCCGCACGCTCGTCAAGGTCGTCAACCCGGCCCTGCACAAGGGCCGGCCGGTCGACGCGCTCACCGAGTCGCAGAAGCGCGGGTCGGGCCGCAACAACCACGGCCACATCACGACGCGGCACAAGGGCGGCGGGCACAAGCACCATTACCGGATCATCGACTTCCGCCGCGACAAGGACGGCATCCCGGCGAAGGTGGAGCGGCTCGAATACGATCCGAACCGCAGCGCGAACATCGCGCTCCTCTGCTACAGGGACGGCGAGCGGCGCTACATCATCGCTCCGCGCGGCGTCGCGGTCGGCACCGAGCTCGTGTCGGGCGGTGAGGCCGGCATCAAGCCGGGCAACGCGCTGCCGCTGCGGAACATCCCGGTCGGCACGACGGTGCACTGCGTCGAGCTGCAGCCGGGCCGCGGCGCCCAGCTCGCGCGCTCGGCCGGCGCGGCGGTGCAGGTGCTCGCCCGCGAAGGCATCCACGCGCAGCTCCGGCTCCGTTCCGGCGAGATCCGCAAGGTCCACGTCGACTGCCGCGCGACCATCGGCGAGGTCGGCAACGAGGAACACAGCCTGCGCTCGATCGGCAAGGCCGGCGCGAACCGCTGGCGCGGCATTCGTCCGACGGTGCGCGGCATCTCGATGAACCCGGTCGACCACCCGATGGGTGGCCGCACCAACGGCGGCGGCGGCTGGCACCACCCGGTCTCGCCGTGGGGCACGCCGGCGAAGGGCTACAAGACGCGCAAGAACAAGCGCACGGACGGCATGATCGTCCGCCGCCGGCACGCGACGAAGGGATAAGCGATGGCACGTTCGATCAAGAAGGGACCGTTCGTCGACCTGCACCTGCAGTCGAAGGTGGAGGCCGCGCGCGCGACCAACGACAAGAAGCCGATCAAGACCTGGTCGCGCCGCTCGACCGTCACGCCCGACTTCGTCGGCCTGACGATCGCCGTGCACAACGGCAAGCAGCACATCCCGGTCTACGTGTCCGAGAACATGGTCGGCCACAAGCTGGGCGAGTTCGCGATGACGCGCACCTTCAAGGGACACTCGTCCGACAAGAAGGTCGCGACGCCCGCGAAGCCGCCGGCGAAGAGGAAGTGAGGGACGCGATGGAAACCCAAGCCACGCTGCGCGGCGTCCGCCTGTCGGCCCAGAAGGGCCGGCTCGTCGCCGACCAGATCCGCGGGATGCCGGTCGGCCGCGCGCTCGATCTCCTCGCGTTCTCGCCGAAGAAGGGCGCGAAGATCATCCGGAAGGTCCTCGAGAGCGCGATCGCGAACGCCGAGCACAACGACGGCGCGGACATCGACGAACTCAAGGTCACGACGATCTACGTCGACCGGGCCGAGACGCTGAAGCGCATGAGCGCCAGGGCCAAGGGCCGCGGCAACACGATCGGCAAGCAGACCTGCCACATCCACGTCGTCGTCGGCGACGGGAAAGCCAAGTAAGGGACCGACATGGGTCAGAAAATCCATCCGACCGGCTTCCGCCTCGCGGTCACGCGCAACTGGTCGTCGCGCTGGTACGCCAACAGCAAGAACTTCGGCGCCACGCTCGGCGAGGACATCCGCGTCCGCGAGTACCTGAAGCGCAAGCTGTCGCACGCCTCCGTCGCGCGCATCACCATCGAGCGTCCGGCCAAGAACGCGCGTATCACCGTCCACAGCGCCCGTCCGGGCGTGGTGATCGGCAAGAAGGGCGAGGACATCGAGACGCTGCGCGCCGACCTGCGCCGCATGATGGGCGGGGACGTGGGCCTCAACATCGAGGAGATCCGCAAGCCCGAGATCGACGCGCAACTCGTCGCGGAGTCGATCGCGCAGCAGCTCGAGAAGCGGATCATGTTCCGCCGCGCGATGAAGCGCGCGATGCAGAACGCCATGCGCCTGGGCGCGCAGGGCATCAAGGTGATGAGCGCCGGGCGGCTCAACGGCGCCGAGATCGCGCGGAGCGAGTGGTACCGCGAGGGACGCGTGCCGCTGCACACGCTGCGCGCCGACATCGACTACGGGTTCGCCGAGGCGCGCACGACCTACGGCAAGATCGGCATCAAGGTCTGGGTGTTCAAGGGCGAGGTGATGGCGCACAACGCGGAACCGGCGGCGGCGCCGGCGCCGGCCCCCGAAGCGCCGAAGCGGCCGCGCCGCGCAGGAGCGAAGAATGCTGCAGCCAGCTAGAAGGAAGTACCGCAAGGAACAGAAGGGCCGCAACACCGGGCTCGCGACGGTCGGCGCCAAGGTGTCGTTCGGCGAGTACGGCCTGAAGGCGACCACCCGAGGCCGTCTCACCGCTCGCCAGATCGAGGCGGCGCGGCGGGCGATGACGCGCCACATCAAGCGCGGCGGCCGCATCTGGATCCGCATCTTCCCGGACAAGCCGGTGTCGAAGAAGCCGGCGGAAGTCCGCATGGGCAACGGCAAGGGCAACCCGGAGTACTGGGTCGCCGAGATCCAGCCCGGCAAGGTGCTCTACGAGATGGACGGCGTCGACGAGGCGCTGGCCCGGGAGGCGTTCGCGCTCGCGGCGGCGAAGCTGCCGCTCCGGACCGCGTTCGTCCACCGCCTGGTGAGCTGACGGAGGCCGACGTGAAGCGATCGGAAGCGAAGAAGGCCCTCAGGGCGAAGTCGGCGGCGGAACTCGCCACCGAGTTGAACGCGCTCTACAGGGAGCAGTTCGGCCTGCGGATGCAGAAGGCGACGCAGCAATTGCAGAACCCGGCGAAGCTCAAGGACGTCCGGCGCGGCATCGCCCGGGTGAAGACTCTCATCGGACAGAAGGCGGGCCAGGCATGAACGACCAGGCGACGCAGGGCGCGGCGCGGAAGTCCGGTCACACGCTGACCGGCCGCGTCGTCAGCGACAAGATGAACAAGACGGTCACGGTGCTGGTCGAGCGCCGGGTCCGCCATCCGCTGTACGGCAAGATCATCACGCGTTCGCACAAGTATCACGCGCACGACGAGGGCAACGAGTGCAAGTCGGGCGACCTGGTCGAGATCGAGGCCACCCGCAAGCTCTCGAAGACCAAGGCCTATCGCGTGTCGAAGGTGCTGGAGAAGGGGCAGATCGCCTGATCGGCGGGCGTCTGCGGTTCGGGCGGGCGCGGGCCCGCAGGGTCGCCGGGAGCGGGCGCCGGAGGACTTGCGAAACCAGAGGTTCCCTGCCATAATGGCAGATTCTCCGCGCTGGGCGCTGGACGGTCGGCCCCCGGGCGGAATCCTCCCCGTACGGGGTCCAAAACTGGCCGCGCGAGGTCGCCCGCGGGCCGGGCCGGTGCGCCGGCCCCGGCGCCGCGAACGCGGATCAAGTTGGAGAGCGTGTCAGTCATGATCCAGATGCAGACGGTGCTGGACGTCGCCGACAATACGGGCGCGCGTTCGGTCATGTGTATCAAGGTGCTGGGCGGCAGCAAGCGCCGCTACGCGCACATCGGCGACGTGATCAAGGTGAGCGTCAAGGACGCCGCGCCGCGCGGTCGCGTCAAGAAAGGCGAGATCTACAACGCCGTGGTCGTGCGGACGCGCCAGGGCGTGCGCCGCGACGACGGCGCCCGCGTGCGTTTCGACGGCAACGCGGCGGTCCTGCTCAATCCCAAGCTGGAGCCGATCGGCACGCGCATCTTCGGGCCGGTGACGCGCGAGTTGCGCACCGAGCGATTCATGAAGATCGTGTCGCTCGCGCCCGAAGTCCTGTAAGGAGCGTCGCCATGCGCAAGATCAGGAAGGGCGACAACGTCGTCGTGCTCACGGGCCGCGACAAGGGCAAGCGCGGCGACGTCTCGCGCGTCGTCGATGCCTCGCACGTCGTCGTCAACGGCGTCAACACGGTGAAGCGCCACACGCGGCCGAACCCGCTGAAGAACCAGCCGGGCGGCATCGTGACGCGGGAAGTCCCGATCCACGTCTCGAACGTGGCGATCTGGAACCCGGTCACGCAGAAGGCGGACCGCGTGGGCTTCCGTACGCTGGAGGACGGCCGCAAGGTCCGCTTCTTCAAGTCGAACGGCGAGCAGATCGGGGCATGAGGAGAGAACGATGGCCCGCCTGAAGGATTACTACCGCAAGGAAGTCGTGCCCGCGCTGGTCAAGCAGTTCGGCTACGCGTCGGTGATGCAGGTTCCCCGGATCGAGAAGATCGTCCTCAACATGGGCGTCGGCGAGGCGACGGGCGACAAGAAGTTCCTCGAGAACGCGGTCGCCGACATGCAGAAGATCGCCGGCCAGAAGCCGGTGGTGACGAAGGCCCGCAAGGCGATCGCCGGCTTCAAGATCCGCGAGGGCTACCCGATCGGCTGCATGGTGACGCTGCGGCACGACCGCATGTACGAGTTCCTCGACCGGCTGATCTCGATCGCGCTGCCCCGCGTCCGCGACTTCCGCGGCGTGTCGGGGCGCGGCTTCGACGGCCAGGGGAACTACAACATGGGCGTCAAGGAACAGATCATCTTCCCGGAGATCGAGTACGACAAGATCGACACGCTCCGCGGGATGAACATCACGATCACGACGAGCGCGAAGTCCGACGCCGAAGCCAAGGCGCTGCTCTCCGCGTTCCGTTTCCCGTTCAAGAACTGAGAGCCCACGCCATGGCCAAGCTGGCTGTGATCAACCGCAACGAGAAGCGCAAGAAACTGGTCGCGAAGTACGCGAAGCGGCGGGCCGCCCTCGAGGCGATCGTCGACAACGCCCGCGCCTCCGACGAGGACCGCTACGCGGCGCGCCTGAAGCTGCAGCAACTGCCGCGCAACGCCAACCCGACGCGCGTGCGCAGCCGCTGCTCGCTCACGGGCCGCCCGCGCGGCGTCTACTCGAAGTTCGGCCTCGGCCGCAGCAAGCTGCGCGACTACATCATGCGCGGCGAGGTGCCCGGCGTCGTCAAGGCCAGCTGGTAACGGATGCACGAGGTGAAGCATGAGCATGACTGATCCCATCGCCGACATGCTGACGCGCATCCGCAACGCGCAGATGATCGAGCGGGCCACGGTCGAGATGCCCTCGTCCAAGGTCAAGGTCGCGATCGCGAAGGTCCTCAAGGACGAGGGCTACATCGACGGCTTCAAGCTCGGCGGCGAGGACGCCAAGCCGGTCCTCGAGATCGCGCTGCGCTACCACGCCGGCCGTCCGGTGATCGAGCGCATCGAGCGCGTGAGTTCGCCGGGGCTCCGCGTCTACCGCGGCAAGGACGAGATGCCGCGCGTGATGAACGGGCTCGGCATCGCGATCGTGTCTACCTCGCGCGGCGTGATGACCGACCGCAAGGCGCGGGCCGATGGCGTCGGAGGCGAAGTCCTCTGCATCGTCGCGTAACGGAGCCCCCATGTCCCGCATCGGCAATCAACCCATTGCGCTGCCCGCGAAGGTCGAGGTGACCATCGCCGGCGACGAGATCACCGTGAAGGGTCCGCTGGGCTCGCTGTCGCGCCGCGTCGCGGCCGGCGTCACGGTGCAGAAGGAAGGCGGCTCGATCGTCTGCAAGGCGGCGGGCCCCGAATCGCGGGCGCTGCACGGCACGACGCGCGCCCTCCTCGCCAACATGGTCCGCGGCGTCTCGCAGGGCTTCGAGAAGAAGCTGACGCTGGTCGGCGTCGGCTTCCGGGCGCAGGCCGCGGGCGACAAGCTCAACCTGTCGCTCGGCTTCTCGCATCCGGTCGTGCACGTGCTGCCGAAGGGCGTGAAGGCGGAGACCCCGGCCCAGACCGACATCGTGGTCAAGGGCATCGACCGCCAGCAGGTCGGCCAGGTCGCCGCGGAGATCCGCGCCTATCGCCCGCCCGAGCCGTACAAGGGGAAGGGCGTGCGCTACGCGGACGAGCGCGTCGTGCTCAAGGAAACGAAGAAGAAGTAGAGACCGTCTCGAGGTGCCACGATGAACAAGAAGCAGGCCCGCATCCGCCGCGCGCGCCAGACGCGGATCCGCATCGCCCTCCAGGGCGCGACGCGGCTCGTCGTCAGCCGGTCGAACGCGCACATCTACGCGCAGATCGTGGCGCCGGACGGCGCGCACGTGCTCGCGAGCGCCTCGACGCTCGAGGGCGAGGTGCGCAAGGACCTCTCGAACGGCGGCAACACGGCGGCCGCGTCGGTGGTCGGCAGGAAAATCGCGGAGCGCGCGAAGGCGCTCGGCATCGAACAGGTCGCGTTCGACCGCTCGGGCTATCGCTTCCACGGGCGCGTCAAGGCGCTCGCCGAGGCGGCGCGCGAAGGCGGCCTCAAGTTCTAGGAACGAGAATCCATGGCGAACCCACGCAGCAACGCTCCCAGGCAGCAGCAGGCGGACGACCGCGGCGACGGCCTGCGGGAGAAGATGATCAGCATCAACCGCGTCACGAAGGTCGTGAAGGGCGGACGCATCATGGGCTTCGCGGCGCTGACCGTGGTCGGCGACGGTGACGGCCGCGTCGGCATGGGCAAGGGCAAGGCGAAGGAGGTTCCGGTCGCGGTGCAGAAGGCGATGGAGCAGGCCCGCCGCAACATGGTGAAGGTGCGGCTTCGCAAGGGCACGCTGCACCACGCGGTCGAGGGCCGCCACGGCTCGACGCGCGTCTACATGCAGCCGGCTTCCGACGGCACCGGCGTGATCGCCGGGGGTGCGATGCGCGCCGTGTGCGACGTCGTGGGCGTCACCAACGTGCTCGCCAAGTGCCATGGGCCCACCAACCCGTACAACGTGGTGCGCGCGACGCTGAACGCGCTCGAGTCGATCAGCTCCCCGGCCGACATCGCCGCGAAGCGAGGCAAGACGGTCGAAGAGATCCTGGAGGCGTGAGGATGAGCGCGAAGAAGACGATGAAGGTCACGCTGGTGCGCGCCACGCCGCGCACGCGCGCCGACCATCGCGCCACCGTGCGGGGGCTGGGCCTCAAGTGGACCAACCACACGGTCGAGGTCGAGGACACGCCGTCGGTGCGCGGCATGGTGAACAAGGTGAGCTACCTCGTGAAGATCACGGGGTAGGACGAGCGAGCGGAGCGAAGCATGCGTCTCAACACGATCAAGCCGGCGGCGGGCAGCAACAAGCCGCGCAAGCGCGTGGCGCGGGGGATCGGCTCGGGCTCGGGCAAGACCGCCGGCCGCGGCCACAAGGGGCAGTCGTCCCGCTCGGGCGGCTTCCACAAGGTCGGGTTCGAGGGCGGCCAGATGCCGCTGCAGCGGCGCCTGCCGAAGCGCGGCTTCGTGTCGATGTCGCGCGACGACACCGCCGAGGTGAGGCTGTCCGAACTCGCGCGGCTGCCGGTAGCCGACATCGACCTCCTCGCGCTCAAGGCGGCGGGCATCGTCCCGGCGACCGCGAAGGCGGCGAAGGTGATCCGGACGGGCAAGCTCGAGAAGGCGGTGAAGCTCTCGGGCGTGCTGGCGACCAAGGGTGCCCGGGCGGCGATCGAAGCCGCCGGCGGCAGCGTCGAATAGGCCGGGCGGGACGAGCGACGACGTGGCGACGACGGTCAATCCTGCGCTGAAGGGCGGCTCGCGGTACGCCGATCTCAAGCGGCGGCTGTGGTTCCTGCTCGGGGCGATGGTCGTCTACCGGATCGGGACGCACATTCCGGTGCCGGGCATCAATGCGCAGGTGCTCGAGGACCTGTTCCGCTCGCAGCAGGACGGCATCCTCGGCCTGTTCAACGTCTTCTCCGGGGGTGCGCTGTCGCGCTTCTCGATCTTCGCGCTCGGGATCATGCCGTACATCTCGGCGTCGATCATCATGCAGCTCTGCACGGTGGTCGTCCCGTCGCTCGAGGCCTTGCGGAAGGAAGGGGAGGCGGGCCGGCGCAAGATCACGCAGTACACGCGCTACGGGACGCTCGGGCTGTCGTTCTTCCAGGCGCTCGGCATCTCGCTCGCGCTCGAATCGCAGGCGGGCCTCGTGCTCGACCCGGGACTGGGGTTCCGGGTGATTTCGGCCGTCACGCTCGTCACCGGCACGATGTTCCTGATGTGGCTCGGCGAGCAGATCACGGAGCGCGGGCTGGGCAACGGCATTTCGCTCATCATCTTCGCGGGCATCGCCGCGGGGCTCCCCAACGCGATCGGGCTGACGCTCGAGCAGGCGCGGACCGGCGCGTACTCGATCCCGCTGGTGCTGGGCATCGCCGCGCTGGTGGTGCTCGTCACCGCGTTCGTCGTGTACGTCGAGCGGGCGCAGCGCAAGATCCTGGTCAACTACGCCAAGCGCCAGGTCGGCAACCGCGTCTACCAGGGCCAGAGTTCGCACCTGCCGCTCAAGCTCAACATGGCCGGGGTGATCCCGCCGATCTTCGCGTCGTCGATCATCCTGTTCCCGGCCACGCTGGCGCAGTGGTTCGGCACCGGGGAAGGGACGATCTGGCTGCGCGACGTGGCCGCGGTGCTGAGCCCCGGCCAGCCGGTCCACGAGATCCTGTACGCGGCGGCGATCATCTTCTTCTGCTTCTTCTACACCGGGTTGCAGTACAACCCGAAGGAGACGGCGGACAACCTGAAGAAGAGCGGCGCGTTCATCCCGGGCTACCGGCCGGGCGAGCAGACCGCGAAGTACATCGAGAAGATCACGATGCGCCTGACGCTCATCGGCTCGCTCTACCTCGTGATCGTGTGCTTCATCCCGAACTTCCTGATCGCCTGGAAGAACGTGCCGTTCTACTTCGGAGGCACGTCGCTCCTGATCATCGTGGTCGTCACGATGGACTTCATGACGCAGGTGCAGGCCTACATGATGTCGCAGCAGTACGAGAGCCTGCTCAAGAAGGCGAACTTCAAGGGCGGAGTCCCGAGCCGCTGATGGCCAAGGAAGACACGATCCAGATGCAGGGGGAGGTGGTGGAGATGCTGCCGAACGCCACCTTCCGCGTGAAACTCGAGAATGGACACGTGGTGCTGGGCCACATCTCCGGGAAGATGCGGATGCACTACATCAAGATCCTGCCCGGCGACAAGGTCACGGTGGAGATGACGCCCTACGACCTGTCGCGCGCGCGGATCACGTTCAGGGCGAAGTGATTCAGCAGTCAGTTGACAGTTGTCAGTTGACAGTAGCATCGGCGATACCGGTGGCGCGCCGTCGAAGGCGCGGCGGGACGGCGGCGAGGAGAGCGAGATGAAGGTACTGGCGAGCGTGAAGAAGATGTGTCGCAACTGCAAGATCATCAAGCGCCACGGCGTGGTGCGCGTGATCTGCACGGAACCGCGCCACAAGCAGCGGCAGGGCTGAATCCACTGTCAACTGACAACTGTCAACTGACAACTGAATAGAGCAGGAGCGAAGCGATGGCTCGTATCGCGGGCGTCAACATCCCCAACCACCAGCACGCGGTGATCGCGCTGCAGGCGATCTACGGCATCGGCCCGGCGCGCGCGAAGGCGATCGTCGCGGCCGCCGGCGTGGTGCCGTCGACCAAGATCAAGGACCTGAACGACACGCAGATGGACAAGCTGCGCGAACAGGTCGGCCGGTTCGCGGTCGAGGGAGACCTCCGCCGCGAGACGACGATGAACATCAAGCGGTTGATGGACCTCGGCTGCTACCGCGGCGTGCGCCATCGCAAGGGACTGCCGGTGCGCGGCCAGCGCACGCGGACCAACGCGCGCACCCGCAAGGGTCCGAAGAAGGGCCGCACCGTCGCGCTGTCGAAGGCAGCGCCGGCGAAATAAACAGGAACCCCGACGATGGCACAGCAACCGTCCCAGAAGGCCGCCATGGCGGCGCGCGCCCGGAAGAAGGTCAAGAAGAACGTCTCCGAGGGCATCGCGCACATCCACGCGTCCTTCAACAACACGATCATCACGATCACCGACCGTCAGGGCAACGTGCTCTCCTGGGCCACCTCCGGCGGCGCCGGATTCAAGGGCTCGCGGAAATCGACCCCGTTCGCGGCGCAGGTCGCGGCCGAGGCCGCCGGCCGCGCGGCGCAGGAGTGCGGCGTCCGGAACCTCGAGGTCCGCATCAAGGGGCCGGGCCCGGGTCGCGAGTCGGCGGTTCGGGCGCTGAACGCGCTCGGATTCAAGATCGCGTCGATCTCCGACGTGACCCCGGTGCCGCACAACGGCTGCAGGCCGCCGAAGCGGCGCCGCGTCTGATTCCCCAACCTTCGATCACTGGATAGCGACTGTGGCCAGATATACCGGACCCAAGTGCAAGCTGGCGCGACGGGAGGGAACCGATCTCTTCCTGAAGAGCGCGCGTCGATCGCTCGACTCCAAGTGCAAGCTCGAGATGAAGCCCGGCCAGCACGGGCAGAAGTCGGGCATGCGCATGTCCGACTACGGCAACCAGCTTCGCGAGAAGCAGAAGCTCCGCCGCATCTACGGACTGCTCGAGCGCCAGTTCCGCCGTTACTTCGTCGAGGCGGCCCGCCGCAAGGGCTCGACCGGCGAGAACCTGCTGAAGCTCCTCGAGTCGCGGCTCGACAACGTCGTCTACCGGATGGGTTACGGCTCGACCCGCGCGGAGGCGCGACAGCTCGTGACGCATGGCGCGATCCTCGTGAACGGCAAGCGCGTGAACGTCCCGTCGGCGCTGTGCCGCACCGGCGACGTCGTGTCGGTCGCCGAGAAGGCGAAGGCGCAGCTCCGGATCACCGATTCGCTGCAGCTCGCCGAGAAGGTGGGCTTCCCGGCATGGGTCGACGTCGATCCGAAGAAGCTGCAGGGCACGTTCAAGGGCGCGCCCGACCGCTCCGAGTTCGGCCAGGACATCAACGAGAGCCTCGTCGTCGAGTTGTACAGCAAGTAAAGGCCCGGTGCAGGTCCGGTCGCGCCGCGTCGTGGCGACGCGACCGACGCCGGGCGACGCGTTTTTCCTCTTTCACGAGGATTCCGAATGCAAAGCAACGTTCTCCTCAAGCCGCGCATCATCGATGTCCAGAGCATGTCTCCGTTCCACGCGAAGGTCGTGATGGAACCGTTCGAGCGCGGCTACGGCCACACGCTCGGCAATGCGCTGCGCCGTGTCCTGCTGTCGTCGATGCCGGGATACGCTCCGACCGAGGTCCGCATCTCGGGCGTGCTGCACGAGTACTCGGCGCTCGACGGCGTGCAGGAAGACGTCGTCGACATCCTCCTCAACCTGAAGGGTGTCGTGCTGAAGCTGCACAACCGCGACCACGTCGTGCTGAAGCTCGCCAAGTCGGACGAGGGCGCCGTGACGGCGGCCGACATCGAGCCGAACCACGACGTCGAGATCATCAACCCCGAACACGTGATCGCCCACCTGACGGCGGGCGGCAAGCTCGAGATGGAGATCCGGGTCGACAAGGGCCGCGGCTATCAGCCGGCGACCTCGCGCGTGAAGCCGGAAGGCGGCCGTTCGATCGGTTCGATCCTGCTCGACGCGTCGTTCTCGCCGGTCCGCCGCGTCAGCTACGCCGTGGAGAGCGCGCGGGTCGAGCAGCGCACCGACCTCGACAAGCTCGTGCTGGACATCGAGACCAACGGCGTGGTCGAGCCGGAGCAGGCGGTCCGCTACGCGGCGAGCGTGCTGGTCGAGCAACTGTCGGTGTTCGCCGACTTGAAGGGCACGGATGTCCCGGTGGCGGAGCGCAGCTCGCCGCAGGTCGATCCGCTCTTGCTGCGTCCGGTCGACGACCTCGAACTCACGGTGCGCTCGGCCAACTGTCTCAAGGCCGAGAACATCTACTACATCGGGGACCTGATCCAGCGCACCGAAACCGAGCTCCTCAAGACGCCGAACCTCGGCCGCAAGTCGCTGAACGAGATCAAGGAAGTGCTCGCCTCGCGCGGGCTCTCCCTCGGCATGAAACTCGAGAACTGGCCGCCGGCCGGACTCGACCGTCCGTAACCCCGAACAAGCAAAGAAGAAGAACCGAGCGCCGTGCGAATCGGCGCCGTCACGCTGAAGGGCCGAAACCATGCGTCACCGCCACGGACAACGCAAGCTCAACCGCACCAGCAGCCATCGCGTCGCGATGCTGCGGAACATGACCAACTCGCTCTTCACCCACGAGGCGATCAAGACCACGCTCCCGAAGGCCAAGGAGCTGCGCAAGGTCGCCGAGCCGCTGATCACGCTGTCGAAGGAGCCGACGCTCGCGAACCGCCGCCTCGCGTTCGACCGGCTGCGCGACCGCGGCGTCGTGACCAAGCTCTTCGCCGAGCTGGGCCCGCGCTACAAGGCTCGTCCGGGCGGCTACCTGCGGATCCTGAAGTTCGGCTTCCGCCAGGGCGACAACGCGCCGATGGCGCTCGTCGAGCTCGTCGACCGGCCGCTGGCGGCCGAAGCGGGCGAGGACGCGAAGGCGGAGTAACGCCGCCGCGTCGCACGAGCGAAGGCCGGGCCGCGCGCCCGGCCTTCGCGCATCCGGGCCTGCGGATGCGCCGGGCCGCGTCGTGTACGATGCGGCCCCATGGACGGAAAGATCCTCGTGACGGGAGGAGCGGGGTTCATCGGGTCGCACGTCGTCGTCGCGCTCGCCCGGTCCGGCGTCGAGCCGCTCGTCATCGACACCTTCGTCAACAGCTCGCGGTCGGTCGTCCCGCGGCTTTCGGAGCTGTGCGGTCGCCCGGTCGAGGTGATCGAAGCGGACGTGCGCGACACCGAGGCGCTGCGCCGGATCTTCCACGACCACGCCATCTCCGGCGTCGTCCACTGCGCGGGACTCAAGGCGGTCGCGGAAGGCGAGGAACGGCCGCTCGCGTATTGGGACGTCAACGTCGGCGGCACGGTCGCGCTCGCCGAGGTGATGGGCGAGGCGGGCGTCGCGCGACTCGTCTACTCCAGTTCGGCGACCGTCTACGGGCAGCCGGACGTGCTTCCGGTCCCCGAGGACGCCCCGCTCAAGCCGCACAGCGTGTACGGCCGCACGAAACGGTCCGCCGAGGACTTCCTGCGCGACCTCGCGCGCGCCAACGCGAACTGGCGCATCGGGATCCTGCGCTATTTCAATCCGGCCGGGGCGCATCCCTCCGCGCGCATCGGCGAGGCTCCCGCCGCCCGCCCGCAGAACCTCGTGCCGCTCCTGTGCCGGATCGCAGCCGGCGAGATCGGCGAGCTCCGGGTGTTCGGCAGCGACTGGCCCACGGAGGACGGAACCTGCGTGCGCGACTACCTGCACGTGCAGGACCTCGCCGAAGGGCATGTCGCCGCGCTGGCCCACCTCGCGACCGCCCCGGGCGCCGCGACGTTCAACCTCGGCATGGGGCGCGGCTGGTCGGTGCTGCAGGTGGCGCACGCCTTCGAGCGCGCGTGCGGGCGGCGCATCGCCCGGATGTTCGCGGCGCGGCGCCCCGGCGACGTCGCGTGCATCTACGCCGACCCCTCGCGCGCGGAAACGCAGCTCGGGTGGCGCGCGACGCGCGATCTCGAGACCATCTGCGCCGACGCGTGGCGCTGGCAGCAAGCCGGCGGGCGCTACTGAGGCGCCGCGGCGCGGCCGCGCGCGATCATCGAGGGGAGAAGCGCATCGTCGCGACGATCGCCGCGCGGTCCGAGGTTGCGTCACCGCGGCGGAGGTCAATCACCGGCGAACGCGGCGCCTTCGACCTTCAGCGCCTCGGCGCGGATCTCCTCGGTGAGCCGCGCCTTGAGCGAGGAGAACGACGGCGTCGTCTTCACCGTGTAGTGGCGCGGGTGCGCGAGCGGCACCGCGACGTCGGCCTTGATGCGGCCGGGGCGCGCGCTCATCACGACGACGCGGCTCGCCATGAAGATCGCCTCCTCGATGTCGTGCGTGACGAACAGCACGGTCGTCTTCTCGCTCTCCCAGATCGCGAGGAGCAGCTCCTGCATCAGGCCGCGCGTCTGGTGGTCGAGCGCGCCGAACGGCTCGTCGAGCAGCAGGATCTTCGGCGCGTTCGCGAGCGCGCGCGCGATCGCGGTCCGCTGCTGCATCCCGCCCGACAGCATCTTCGGGTAGTGGCGGGCGAAGCCGTCGAGGCCCACCTTGTGGATCCAGTGGGCGGCGATCGACGCCTGCTCGGAGGCGGGCAGGCCCTTCTCGTTCAGGCCGAAGCGCACGTTCTCCTCGACGGTGAGCCAGGGAAAGAGCGTGTAGCTCTGGAACACCATGCCGCGGTCGGCGCCCGGGCCGGTCACTTCGACGTCATCGAGGAGCACGCGGCCGGTCGTCGGGCGGTCGAGTCCGGCGACGATCCGCAGCAGCGTCGACTTGCCGCAGCCCGACGGGCCGAGGATGGTGATGAAGTCGTTGTCCGCGACATCGAGCGAGATCGGCGTCAGCGCGACCGTCGCGGCGCCGCCGCGCACGCCCGGGAACGTGCGTCCGACGGCATCGATGACGAGCTTGCTCATCGACGTCCTACGCGAGGCTCCAGGGGAAGAGCTTCTGGTTCGCGGCCTTGAACGCGAAGTCCGAGACGAGACCGATGAGTCCGATCATGATGATGCCGAAGATGATCTGGCCGGTGTTGAGCAGCGCCTGGCTGTCGGTGATCATGTGCCCGATGCCCGACGACGCGCCGATCAGTTCGGCGACGATCACGTAGGTCCACGCCCATCCGAGCACGAGGCGAAGCGTCTCCGCGATCTGCGGCGCGGCGGAGGGCAGCAGCACACGGCGGACGATGCCGGTCGATCCCGCGCCGAGCGTGTAGGCGGCCTCGACGAGGTCCCGGCGCGTCGAGCCGACGGTGACCGCGACCATCAGCACGATCTGGAAGAAGACACCGAGGAAGATCACCATGAGCTTCTGCGTCTCGCCGATGCCGGCCCACAGGATGAGCAGCGGAATGAACGCCGAGGCGGGCAGGTAGCGCGCGAACGACACGAACGGCTCGAAGAACGCCTCGACCGGCTTGTAGGCGCCCATCGCGATGCCGAGCGGCACGCCGGCGAGCGCGGCCAGCACGAAGCCGCCGAGCACACGCCAGACGGTGATGCCGACGTCGGCCGCGAAGCCGTGCTTCGCGAACAGCGTCCAGCCTTCCTCGAGCATCGTGATCGGGTCGGCGAGGAAGGTCTTCGACACGAAGCCGCCGAAGGTCGCGACGCTCCAGGCCGCGACGAACAGCACGAAGAACGCGATGCCGAGCGCGACCTTGCGCGTCCGGCCAACGGGAACGAGCGGCTTCATGACGCCGTGGCGCGGGCGTCCGCCCGATAGCGCGGGGCCTCGAACGTCGGCCTGAAGGCCGACCCACGGGATGGGGTGGGTCGGGCTTCAGCCCGACGGCGGCGGGACACGGATGTCGGCCTGAAGGCCGACCCACGGGATGGG
>JAANMX010002621.1_pt1 | contig 17410 bp, 11 predicted proteins | sample 7279681 | NCBI WGS metagenome assembly JAANMX01 (sample SAMN14094542, study PRJNA606508) | bioreactor metagenome | isolation source: A lab-scale SPAN reactor treating ammonium-rich wastewater day 351 | place: Ireland: Galway | collected 2018-01-01
TTCAGTTTGGGAAAACGCGATAGCAGAGGTGTTTGACCATCTGATGAGTTATCGATAATTTGTAAGAGTTGATATTTTCGTAAAGTTGCCTGTGGATCAAACACCAATCGTGCTCTTAGTTTCTCTTCTGTTGTATTACAGAGCAAGCTGAGCACGAGGTCAACGCCCGGTTTTTTACGTGCTATATCATCTTGCAGGTAGGCATAGAGTTTCTCGTATTTACGATCAAGTTCTGTCGCCAGGCAGATGATTAAACATTGCTCTTCAAAAGGGGTAAGATGGAAAAGTTGTGAGAGATGTGGTAATGATAAATACACACCTTCCCAGAGGCTGGCGGTTCGTCGTGCTTGAATTTGGGATTCCAATTGATTTAAGCTATTAACTACTGGATGATTCTCAGAATCATTGTGATTCGTTAGGTTTTCATCGGTTAACTGACCGATATCCGTTCTTAGCAGGCAGTTAATCTCTTCTTCTGTAATAACCAATCCCTTGAAATGTTCCAATGGATTTACTGGAGACTTGCTTCGCTGTCTGATCATTTGCAAATAGATGAGTAAATCTAATCGCTTAAGCTCATCAGAAAGATATTCCCAGCTATTTGCATAAGCCACTTTGTTATTTACGATTTTTTGTATATTTTCGGTAACCTCAGGCATGACTATTTCCAACTTTTAACAAAGTAATATCAATTTGTCTGTTCTTTCATCAACTGCCCTTTGAGATATCGGGCCATATGGTATTCATAATAGATAGGAATTCGAGTTTCTTGAACTTTTTCTAATCGGTCCAACATTCGTTCTTTACGGGTGGTAGGATTACCACTGATTCCTTGAAGTAACGCATCATAAAAATAAGCTTCACAGCGAAGTCCTTCAAGCGATTGTCCTAAGCAACTTAGCGTTGAGTGTTCAAATATCTCTCGATCCTCGAGTGGACCGAAAATCATGTTGGATTGGATATTACCCAAATAATATCCAATAAGCATCTCTTTCCATACTTTGGCATCACCCTGTCCCATGCGCTCAGACCATGTATTAGGATCAATAGTCTTCCACCGTTCAAATAAGATATCTTGACCCTCTTCGGTTTTCCCTTTTGTACTCAAAGACCAAGAAAGCATCATCCGGATATAGTCAGTATATTCATGGGAAGTGTCAATGAAGTACCTCCCTACGTACTCATATTCACCCTCGCGGGTTAGAATCTGTGCTAATGCTGCAAGATAAAGTATATCAGGATTATCACGCTGAGGGCCGTTCATAACCTCTTTTGCCAGTTTAACTGCTAAATCGATTTGCAATCTTGCTAAATGAACGAAGAACTTCTCATATAGCAAATTCTGATGTTCACCCGAGTTATGTAAACCTTCTTCCACTATATTGGCTGCCTGTTCATAGTCATTCATTAAAATAAATACATCCGCAAGGGATTTATAAATATCATCCAATACAGGCCACCCAGTTTTATCTATATTTGACAGAACGGAAGATTTCAATTCATTAAGTAAATCTTTTGCTTGTTTGCAAAACTGCTCACGGTTTTTTTGTTCATAGATAGCCATATTGATACATGCTTGTGCATCGAAATAATTGTGCCATGAGAGCATTCGTTCACGGTCATCTATCATATTCAGTAATGAAATATTGTTCTTAGCCTTGATGAGCCAATTGTGTGCATTCATTATGTCTGCTCCACTTATACTCTGACCCATCAACAGTTGTCCCAATAGAGAAGGAATCCAGTAACTTTTTGGGCGCTGCTTTGCCAATGTTTCAAGCATTGATAAAAACCAGCGTGGATAGTTCCCGGTATAAACATTATTTATCAGTTCTTCAAACGCAATAGATGCCTTATCCTCCTTCCATTTCTGGAAGGCGCTTACCAGCAATTCATCGATTTGATTAAATTGTTCATGTGGAGAAAAACTTTGGGCGTTGTCAGCAAGTATCCAAAAAGCCAAGAGATATTCATCATCAGGGGACCATATTTCCTCACGATCATGATGTTGTTTTATGAGAAGTTCTTGAATTTCACCTTTTTTACTGGTAAGTCCTTCTGCTTTATACCTTGATAATAAACATAATTGGATTTTGCGCCTTAGGTCAGAATTTATACTTTGTTCAAAATGTTCTCGAAATTCTTCAAGTTCACAACGGACAATTACATCTGCATAACTGTTCCATGTGGAAACGTTACCAGCAGAAGGCAAAGACTTGCTTTCATTAAGCGGCATCCGTACCTGTTCTTTCAGTGATAATTGGGGAGCTTTTGCATATAAATGCAAAAAGGTATAAAGCGCAGCAACACTGTTGTCTTTCACAGCTTTTTGAAATAAATGTTCTGCCTCATCAATATTTTCACTATGAAGTTTCTGAATACCATCTTTTATTAGTTTGTAAACTTTTTTTTCTTGTATTCCTTTGTAGGGTGGATAAAGGCGCGCATTTTGAGTTTGGCGCAAATAATTGGAAATCTCCTCACCATCCAACCGATTTTTTACTACATTTACCCAGAATACTAGCGACCCAAGCAACCATGATGGATAGCGTATGGTTTGTCCTGATAGGTTATCCTGTATATTCGTGGTTACACTTTCAATTTCATGGATACCCCTTTTATCTGATGCTATCACAGCTCGTAAAATTTGCTTGAGATCAGTGAGTGTGTATTGTGCCTCAACCCAATTGCAAAGAGCTTTGGGAAGGCCTTCTAATATTTCTTGTACATTTTCGGCTGACAGCCATTTTGCACGCCATTCAATAAGCTGTTCAAGTAGTTCTTTTGAGAAATACTCTACAACACCAACATCTGGCTGTATCGGTTTAGTCGATACATCCTTACCCGACTGATTCAATATTTCTATCATAAATTCATTTTCTTTCAAATCGATACCTTCACGAAACCTAACACCGGGTGGCGTTACTCCAAATTTCTTGTAAATATCTCCACGAACTTCTGCTATAGATTCTAATACCTCCGTAGTCAGTGAGTTATCATCGGGTCGTCTAAAATAATTAAGCAATCCCTTACCAAGATACACACGAATGGGAAGTTGAAAAGTAGGAAGGGAATAACCATCTGTTTTGTCATAATCTTTTTTATCATAATATGTATCTTTAACACCTGCTTGTATGACCTCTCTTTTACGCTTCGATCCTGTTAGCTTGTTACAAGGTTCCGTCTTTTTAAACAGATCTTCCATTATTTTCTCTGCCGCCTCTTGTGCATTAAAATCAGAGGATGGATATTTTGCCAATGCATCTAGCAGTTGTGCGATTTGCGTTATTGGGAACTCTGTCAGTGGATATTTTTTTTCAGAATTCTTTTTTATCACTTCAATAAGTACTTTTTGTACATCATCAAGGCTATCACGAGCGAAAAGCATTTCTTCTATGGTTTGTGGAATATAAGCTCGCAAAGATTCAATAGCTCCAGTAGTAAGTATGGCGATATATTGAGAGTTTTCGCTCAGCTCTTTGTTCAATTCTTTACATAATGAGTACATAACCGTCTTTTCTGGTGGATACACTTGCCATGGAATTGCCTTCCATAAAGGCAAAGTCCAACGTGGTACAGATAACACAGTTTCCTTGTCAGCCGCTATCCACTCCCATTCATGGTTTCCATTGTCATAAAAATTCATAATGGATTCAGGTAAGTTTTGGGTAGGTATCCAGATTTGATCCCAAGATATAGATACTTCCAAAGGTTTTTTTCCGGATCTTTGTTTTCCAGTTTTCTGTTCTATGAGTTTTTGTTCTCTGAGAGATTGTGGTTCTTTTTTTTCACTTTTCTCATAAGAACCTTCAGGAGGATTGGGTAATCTGATGCAGATTTTATCTGAGGATAAATTTTCATCTTCCTCAAATTTCAGGCGTAAAGGTACTGGTATTCCAAATGATGAGAAAAAATTACCGGCAATGTTTTTCCAGTAATATTGTAATTGTGACTTATCAAGAAATTTAGAGTTAAATTTTAGAATAAATAAATATTTGTCACTTGATGTTTTTATTGAAGAATTATCACTCTCATAATATTCTGTCTCACTTTGCTCTTTTTCAGTATCGAATGATGATTCTAATGAAGATTTGTTAACTCCATAAAATTTTATAATAATATCTTTTACCTCTCTAAGGTAGTTCAAGAGGCTCTCTAGCCTTTGGCAATCCTGTTTCCTCCAAAGATATGATACGTATGAGAAGATACTTGTAGGTGGAGGATTCCAAAGATATGATGCTACTTTATAAAGATCACCATCAACACATTTATTGAGGTAATCGTAATTCTTTCCATCATACTTTTTTTTAAGAACTTCAATTATTTTATCCGTGTTCTGATGATACTCATATTTGTGCAAAAGAAATTGTATACCCAATATTGAAGGACATGAAATTACGAGCAGTACAATGATTAATTTCACATAGGTCCGTTTTAGGGCACTCTTATTCCAGCTTCTGTTGGAGTTCTGAATTGGGGTAATGAATCGATCATGAGCCAGTTCATACCATTGGGCACCTGCACGGGTCTCAGAACGAATGATGTGTTCTTGTTGCAAAACTTCTACTGCCTTATTTGGAACTCCACCGGTGCATTTACTTTTCTCGTCACAAAAAACGGTACCACGGGTTCCTGCAGGAGTGATAAGTTTTTCATCAAACCACCTACGTAATCTTCTTTCCTTGACGTGTTTCTTGGTTTTTTTGATCGCATTTTCGTAATATCTTTTGAGTACCTCATCTACATCTATGTACTTTATGAGAAGATCAGATGTGATCTTAGTAACTCCTGGTGGCAAATTGTTAAAGAGATCATAGCAGAGAACCTGAAGCTGCACAGGTTCAACAAATTGTCCAATGGTATCTTTTGAACCTTTTACCCTGATCTTAAGCAATTCTTCCACAAGATGTTCAGCTACCCCTTCTGCAAATGTGTAGCCAGTGCCATCTAATGGCTTGCTGACCGCTTCGCATGCCGCTTTTTCTCTTAAACGCTCTAACGGATAACGGATACGTAGCCTTTTGGGCAGGAAATCGACATAAGGGTCTAAATTTGCAAGAAAATCTTCTCTGATGATAAATAGAACTCGTAATAGATGATCAGCCTCAAGGGCGGAGTTTACTTGACGAAAAAAATCTTCTCGTTCCTTCCAATGTTCTGGATATGAAGTAAATATTTCCTCGAATTGATCGAAAATGGCTACTCTCAAAACTGGACGATCTTTTTTATCCTTTCCACGTTTGAATTTTTCCAAAAAGGTTATAAGAGAGAAGGAGAGAAGCGATCTGGGATTTTCAATCTCTCCTACCCAGCTCGACAAAGTGTTAAAGACGTAGATGTTAAATTTTTCTTTGGGATCCAGATCTTCTGGCTCAAAGCCATGCACCCTAGCAACAGGGAGCACTTGACACTTATCAGCCTTGAGTAGAGGAATGACTCCAGCATTCATGAGTGATGTCTTGCCAGCTCCTGACTGGGCATAAAGTAGAACTGTACGATGGGCAATAATGAGAGACGCAAGTTCTTCTATTTCACGATCACGCCCAAAAAACGGGCATGGATCTTCCTCTTTAAAAGGACGTGGTCCCGGGTAAGGATTAATATTCGTTGTTTTACCAAACATAGGAAAATTTACCTCCAGTGTTTTCGGAATTCAATTGCAAACTCTTTGGCATTTCCCCAGTAAACTCGAATTTTCATATTGCCAAAATACTTCTCAAGATACTCTTTTTGTTTTTTCCAACCCTTAGTCGAACTGTTAGGAGGTATCTGAACGGATAGGGTAAAGCTACGCACGCTTGATTCTATAGATTCGACTAAGCCTTTGAAAATTACACGGAAATTCATGTCAGCCATCCGATACCCAATAAAGAGAAGAGATCCCCGTGAGAGAGCACACTGGATAATCGGAGGAATAAGCTGCTGCAGATTGTTTCTGGAGATATTTACTAGAAAGTCGAGATAATCATCTTCGCTAATAACTATAGATTCCGGTACCTTATCGTGACCATGCAAATGAAATACAACAGGGTTTTTCTCTGTAGGTTTAAACCCTTCATCAAAAATGGAGGGTAAATCTTTGACATGCTTATTCCAACGACACAATTCTCGTTCCGGACTCTTATTATAAACGTTTAGAGCCCTGATAATTAGATCATCATAATTGGTAGTCATATAAATGCGGAAAGGCATTTCTGCAAGGAGACTGAGAATTTCATCAGGAGCTCTAAAAAAATTAGATAACTCAGCTTCTTTTTGCTGAAGTCGTTCCTTAAGTACCCTCAGAATTTCTTTCTTAGGAAACATAGGACTGCTTTTTGTCGCTAAAAATTGAGCAACTCGAATAAGATCTTCTTTAGAAGAATCTTTGAATGGATATTCATGCTTATTCGCAAGTTCTGTAGCAACCTCGCGGCCAAGAGGGAGAATATCTCCATTGGCTCCAGCCCCCAGAAATGGGATGCATTTACCATCCTTTATATCAGTAATAAGATCTTGCCATTCCATTTCTTCCATTATTGTGCTCCTCAAAATATTTTTTGTTATGATCTTTTTCTAATGTGTTTGACATTTAAAACCACTAATTAGCTATAACTAGGCATAAGCCCAACAGCAACACTGTTTTTATGAAAAATGTTATTGTTGCTTTTCCTTTGTATCTTCTTGTTTTTCCTTAGAAGTACCTTCCATTTGTTTTTCAGTAATGCGATCTTTTCCTTTTTCCGGCTTGGTAAGCAAGGTCTCTGATACTTCTTTCAGTTTCAGTATGGCCTGTTCTGAAAACAATCCTGCCAAAGCAGCCATTGCCATAAAACCAAAGGGGCTGGTTTCTCCCGTTTCCGCATGAGGGAAAAAACCTCCACGAATAATGAGATAAAAGAGGAGTCCAAGGGTTGCTCCAATGAAGGGTAGCATAATATACATAGCAAGCCAACTCCACACGAGTTCCCGATTGCCTACATACTTATAAAATGATCTGAGGGCATGAACCAGACTGCCAAGCGCACCTGAAAGGGTTACAATAAGGATAGCACATAGCTCATTCGGAATTTTGATTGAAAATACCGAGAAAAGAAAGGTTACTGTTCGATCAGGATTTAGTTCATTTGACCTGGATGGCCAGAGTGTTATAATGCCATACAGAAGGAGACCAGAGAAAATGATAAGGTATGCCATAGTTGAAGCAATACCTATTATACCAACCGGCTTATCACCTATTTTCTTAAGTTCCTGATCTTCAGTAGTTTTATCAGATATGCCTGCCATTTTTATCCTCAATTTTGTAAAAGAAGAAAGAGATTGCTTAGGAAAAAGCCATCGCAACGACAGGTTGTGGATTCGCTTCATTCACTCCCCGCCCTTACGGGTCCAATTTTGCAAATTGAACCCGTATATTTTGCATGGTCGCTAGTTCATAGCGTTTTCATAGTTAAACATAGGGGAATATTCCAAATTGAGGATTCAGGTTAGAAACCTGAATCCGTCCAGAGAATTATAGTATATCCTACTTTTGCACAAGCTCTTTAGGGTTACCTAGCAAGACTAAAGCCTTGCCCTACATCGATTCCGTTTTTTCATCAGGAGAGACTATAAGATTTTACGTCTCTACTGCCCAAGGTAGTCATGTATAACTCATGTAAATACCGAGTGAAAGAATAATGACCAGGAATATTTCTTGGTAAGTTGTCTATAGTAGTCATTCCTATCTCCGCCCAGGGCCTTGTTGATATCCTTTATTTATCCACATCTTTGACCTTCTGCCTTATTTCTCGCTTATTTGCTGGTTCTATTGATTTGGGTGTAGTACCTTCAGAATTTCCTGCAAGTGTAGTATTTCCAAGTATTTTTTGTAAAAGTATATCCTTCTTACTTGAATCGGCAACTTCTACACGAGTAAGACGCTGGCCTGCAATAGATTCTAATTCGGAGAGGAGATAATCTACCTGTTCACTAGATAACAACGGCGCTGTTGCTACATCGTTATTTATCATTTCTCTCAATTCCCCCTGTCCATTGAGCGATTTTTGCAGCATTTGAAGCAATTTTTCTGCATGAGATTGCGACGTAATTGATGTTTTATTTTTCTTTATGTCGTAGAGCAACTCTTTACCGGTATTGAAATTAATTGTTTGCGCACGTGGTATAATAACTTCACCAACTGCTTTTGACATCGAGGTGAGATTTGCTGCCTTTTCTTTATCCTTAGATTTTAATGCTGTAAGCAATGTATCGTAGCTAGTCTGACTTAGGTCAATATGTACAGAACTAACATTCTTGTTAATCTCTACAATAAGATAGGTGTTATCGATATAAGGCCTATTTTTCTTTTCCTTTTTAATATTTCCCTCCTCATCTATTACTTTAATATCATCAAATTTAGTCTTCCAACAAACTATCCCTTCGTTCTCATCGAGAGCTAGTTCGTCCCATGGAATATTACTCTCCTGATTTTCCTTTCGGTCACATCGTATGATGACGTAGTTTCCGGCTTCAAGGTTAAAATGGCTTAAATTATCTAACCCACCTTTTGGATCCAGCACCATGGAGTATCTGAATTCAATATCATTCAGATCAGTGTTTACTAAAGCCTGACCAAATCCATTTAACAATTTTAATATTGGAGAAGCAGGAGGGTAAGCCATCGAGCCTACATCAGCTAAGCCCTGCAACAAGGCCTTAATTTGGTCTGAGTTTGTGTCGAGCAAAGATTGCTATACGAAAAGCGAAAGATGCACCGTCATATTCGATAGGGCCATAGATAGGCATGTTGTTGAAATTGAGAAACTGACCTTTAATTGGCCTTCAGTCACTCCATAATATTTCTGGGAAGAACCGGTTTCCCACCCGGTTATAAATCCTTTCTCAGCAAGCATTTCAAGGGCTTCCTGAACCTTTGATTTTTCTTGTTCTATAACAACCACCTTTGGAATCCACCATTTGAGAATACCGTCTATCGTATCCTTTGCATCCGGGTTTCTCATGAGATAATGAAGGATATCCCAGATTACTATTTGATTGCTATCAGGTAAGTGATTTTCACCCAAAGGATACTGCCTTTCCCTTGTAGTTGAATTGTTTCTGTCTAAAGCTGATAATTTTAATCGCAAGGGAAATGCCAGGAAATTCCGTGACGGTTGAGTTTGCTGTAGAAAGAATTCACCGGAGAGGACGCAGAGGGCACGGAGTTTTTTATAAAGAGAGAAACAGATAAAAAGGAAGTTTTTGTATGATAATGGGTTAGATTACATGCAACGATTTTCTCGGTACTGAATATTTAAAAAAATTTTTTCCCGTAATAAAAACCAAATAATTATTTTTTCCCTTTTCAAGACCTTACAACTATTGAGTAAGTGCGGTTTTTTTGCCGCAGGGGTTTTTAGGCAAATTCCAGGAAATTGCTGAAAATACAAGGGAAAGAGGGGTGAGGAGAATTTACCTCAGGGGGTGGTATTGTTTGCCGCAGTTGTGCTCAGGAATATTATTGGGACACAGATTTGCGCAGATGAATAAGATAAAAGTAACATTTTAGTTTTGAAAAAACCCGGTTAAATTTGATGCGATTGCCCTGCCAGCATAGCTGATGGTCTTGATTCTTCAATAGGCATGAGGGAAAGAAAAAGAACTTAATCTCACTCATCTCTCCGGTGCTCAGCAACATCCTTCTGCAGGAAATTAAATTTGGATTCTTTGTTGTACTTGATAAGCGATTACGAATGTAGTATATTGTAAACATGGGAATCGTCTTTGATGCCTCAACGCTCATTCTGCTTGCAAAAATAGAACTGTTACGGGAAATAACAGAAGAGGTAGAAGTTATTATTCCAGAGAAGGTGAAGTCTGAGTGCCTTTTAAAAGAAAGTATAGATGGTACACTGATTTCAACCCTTATCAACGAAAAAAAGATTCGTGTGAAAAAGGCAGGAAATGGAGAGGCAATGAAAAAGATTCGGCATGATTTCAGGATAGAAGCTGGGGAAGCTGAAGTCCTTTGGTTGGCTAGAAGGCTTGATTGTGTGATAGCAGTAGATGATGGACCGACATTAAAGGCATGTAAAATTATCGGTCAGCAATTCACAACCGCAATTCATCTTCTTTTAAATCTTGCAGTACGGAATAGATTGGAAAAATCCATGGCTTTGGCGAAGCTTGAGAAACTATCTGTCTATGGTAGATACAGTAAAAAAATAATTGAGGATGCTACTCAACGTCTGAAAGGAGGAAACTGATGGGGGTTATAAGCCTGAGATTAAAAGATAAAGATTTGGAGAGGATTGAAGAACTTTCCAAACTTGAACACAAGGATAAGTCAACGATAGCCAGAGAGCTTCTTGAATACGGCTGGGAGTTTTTGATGATCAGATATTATAAGGAAAGAAAATTATCCTTAGAGGGATTCGCCAGAAAGCTTGATGTTTCAATAAGCGAAGCAATAGACTTATTGGCCAAACTTGGAATAGAAGCACCGATAGAATTCGATGAGTATCTGAAAGGTTTTGAGGTTTTTAGAGGTAAATAAGATGATATAAGAATTCAAATCAGGAGACAGCAGTTACTGCCTCATCCAGTGCTGTAGCAATAGCACTGGCATTGCTTATAGCAACTGCAGCAGCAAGTCTAACACAGAAGCTGCAACTCCTATAATCTTGTTGACCTGCTTAAGCCTGTAAACAACTTGATCCATGCCGCTTGTTGTTCGACGGATGCTGCCTGTCGTACTATGTGAAATCCAGCCTTTTTAAGAAGCGTAATGAGTTTGTCTCCTGATAATACCTGAGATTAAAAGATAAAGATTTGGAGAGGATTGAAGAACTTTCCAAACTTGAACATAAGGATAAGTCAACGATAGCCAGAGAGCTTCTTGAATACGGCTGGGAGTTTTTGATGATCAGATATTACAAGGAGAGGAAACTATTTCATTGGAAAACTTAAGGCAATACGATCACATCTATGTCATGTTGGGCCATTGGTATTTCAGGTGTCCATGGCCTGACCAATCGGAGATGACAACGAGCGGTGCCTGGCCGTCTACCAGTAACAGTAAGTGTAACAGGCGCCGGCTCGTTGGTTGGCGGTTCTTTCCGTTGAGGCGCAGGGCCGATTTTTATCTGAACAGTAGCTGCATCGCGGTTACCACCTATTACTGCAACCTGCCAGACATAACCGGCACTGGCAACCGATTGAAGAGGCACCCGGACTTCTGTACCGACCCGCACCTCTAGGCGATGCGGAAGTTTTTCAACGTATGATGTTCCGTTCATATCTAGTCAACTCATGCCTGGCCTATAATTGGTCCCTCATACCATCCACTACGGTCACGCCAGTAGTGTTGTAGTTGATTATCAGTGCGAAGGACGATGACTTCGAGGTTCATACCCCACTGACTCTCACACAGGCCGGCGACGGCCAGCACGTCATGACCAAATGTCGCGCTATGCCGCCACTGTTTATCACCGGAGTTCCAGCGCCACCAGTGCTGAACCCGCTCACCGGCAGCCACACACAACTCAAAGTTCCCGTGCGGACCAGTTTCATCGTATATCCCGTATTGTCCTTGAATCATCACTGGCGGGCTTGTTATGCCTGAACCAAATATAGCTCCTGCATTCCAGATCATATTCATCTCATTACGCCAAAAATGCTGCATTGTTCTATTATTGGAAACGGCGACTAATTCAAGGCTACCATGGGGAGAGCCAAATGTACTTTGAACCAGTGTCGCACCGGAGTATGCCAGGTTGTTCCCAAACCGGGGACCAAGATGCCAACCTGCCCCATCCCGCCAGAGGTGCTGGAGCTGTCCGCCGCTGACCAGTACCACAATCTCAAAATTACCGGGTGCATTGTAATCACCCTGGATAAAGCCTGGTACTCCCAGACAATCATTCGGACCAAACACACCACCATCGTTCCATGGCCCGGTTCCGCCACCAGGCCCCCACCAGTGGTGAAGACGTTTCGATGTAGTTAGATAAATAACCTCCATGTTGCGGTTAAAAGTTGTTCCGGTTAGCGTAGGACAAATAGCCGCATCGGTCGCAAAACTCCCGGCAGTACCCCATGTCCAGGGAGGGCCTCCTTCTCTCCATCGGTGAAGTATCCGGCTACCATTTGCCCCCATCACCTCAAGGTTACGGTTCAATGAGCCATTTCCACTTTCGTACAGATTACCGTTGTGAAGGCGACGCTTACTCCAGGGATCCGAATTAACATTTCTAACTCCCGCCTTAGCATAAGAGTCTATTCCGGAATCTCCATAGGCAATCCAACAATAACCGTTCATCCCCCATCCCTGGCCCCATGAATTTTTGCATAGCCATGCCTGGAGAGCATCACTGTAACCAATAACGAGCATAAAGTGCGAACCAGCTTGGGTATTCGATGGATCCGTACTGCGGCGATAAACGCCGGTGGAATATCCAAAGAAATCGTTCCACACCTCAAGCCAGGTTATCAACGGTCCAACCGTATCGATCCAATCTTTCGCCTGCTGGACAGTGCCGGTCCACTGAAATGCCGGGCCTCGCACAGTCCTGCCATTGCGGTCCTGAGTCGGTGTATACGGAGGGTTATTCGTAGTCCACGGGAAGCAACCCGGATCGGCAAATCCGTTATTTACAAAAAAATTTGAAACGTTTCCTATATTACCGTAGTCAGCACACTGAGCACCAATACCCCGGTGAACATCACCTTCAGAAAGCCGTGTCCATATGGCATCTTCAATTCGGACCATTGCTTCGACCAATGCCACACCAGCAAATGCCCAACATGCGTTACAACCATTCTGATCACGAATACTTGTAATCCAGTTTGCACCCCAACGGTTGCGCCAGTCAACAGAAGTTGCGGCTCCGGCTCCAGGGGGTATTGCCCTATCGGTTGGTTCGAGGATTTCTCCAAATCCAAGTCGGAATAATTCCTGCTTTCGGAACTGTTTTTCAATTGCCTCACGAGATATGAATCCACGCTCAAGACGGCGAAGTGCCAGAAGCGGATTCGTACCGACATCCAAAACTTTGTGAAAATTAATTGGACTAACAGCCTCAGGTTTCGATAACCCCTTTGGGTCACCGCCTAAACCACGGAACTGGATTACTTCATCATCCCTACGATCAATACCAGTCTGCCATGTTAATCCTTGCCGAGTAATAACTTCACGTAATTTACCAAATGTTAAAGCCATACCTTTTTCCTTTCTTCACGTATATATCACGGAAAAGATTTTACCTATCAAAGTATTTCTTATTTTTGCAGTTGGATTTCATATATTCAAAGATGATCATTTTAATTGCAAGGGAAATGCCGGGGGATTTTATGATAATTGAGTTTGTTATGAAAATGGGTTCACCGCAGAGGACACAAAGGGCGCAGAGATTTTTGTAAGGAAAGAAACAGATAAAGAGGAAGTATTTGTATGGTAAGGCCTTAAGTTAAGTACAACAATTCTCTCGATAATGGGCATTGAAAAAGGGTTTTTATGATTTAGTGAGGTATGGATAATTATTTTTTTCTTTTTTAATACCTTACCATTCCTGAATAAGTGCGGCTTTTTTGCCGCAGGATTTTTGAGTCAATTTCCTGGAATTCCTTGAAATATAGGGAAAAAGGGGTGAGGAGAATTTGCCGCAGGGGAGGGATTTATTTGCCGCAGTTGTGCTCAGGAATATTATTGGGACGCGGATGCACGCAGATAAACAGGATAAAATCTTAGGCCTAGTTCCGATAGTAAAGGTGAAAAGGAAGAGGGGGAAGGTAAAGGGGGGAAAATATTTTTAGTCTACACTTTCGTTGTTTATGCGTGCTTATGTGTGGTTAAATTAATCAGCCGATAAAAATTTTCCCACATTTTTCTCTTTTCGTTTAGACTGAGATTGTCTCTTTGATAGCATCAGGTGGAGCAGTCTTTATAGAGGTCATCCCAAAACCTTAATTTAGGTCTAGAATCATAAGGAGAGAGATTTCATACTCTGTAAGCCGGTTCCTGGGTGGCACTGACAAACTCTGTTTGTCAGTGCCACCCAGTCTGGAATCCCAAAACCTCAATTTCTTATCTGGGATCATTTGAAGATAGAGAGAGGTCCCGTACAGAATAGGTTTTGAGATAGCTTCTAGCATCCTCAAAGGAAAGACTACCTCGCCGGTCATTGCGAGGGTATTGTCCGAAGCAATCCTAAAGGCAGAGATTGTGGAGCCTGTTCCGATCGTATCAGCAAGGAATCTCCGGGTTTGCTTCAGCTTTCGCCACGCAACCCCGCCTCATTCCTCGCAATGACAGTGTTAATTATTCCGTATGTTCCCTATATCAGCATACACCCAAAGACTCAACTTGCACCATATTCTGTTCGGCTTTATCTAAATGATTGAAAAAGAGATGCAGGAGAAAAGAATAGCTCCTTTTTCCCTTCAAAACCTATTCCTTAGGAGGGTTGTCTAATGTTACAATCTCTACTTTAATATTTGCCATTGAAAGTATCTCTTTGGCAAGGGCATCAGGATAATCGGTAAGGGTAACAATACGTTTGATTCCTACATTAACGAGCATTTTTGCACAGAGAGAGCATGGATGGGTTGTGCTGTAGAGAGTCGCTCCGGAAATCTTTATACCATAATTTGCCGCCTGAAGCAGGGCATTCATCTCGGCATGAAGACCACGGCACAGCTCATGTCTTTCCCCTGGCGGCACCTTGAGTTGTTCCCGTAAACAGCCAATGTCCAGACAATGCTGGATTCCGCTTGGCGCGCCGTTATAGCCTGTCGTCAGGATATGTTTATCGATAACCAGAAGGGCGCCTACCTGTCTCCGCAAACAGGTAGACCTCTGTGCTACTTCCCTGGTGATTCGTAGAAAATATTCATCCCATGATGGTCTTTTGTTCATGTTATTTACCAATACAGAATTCAGAGAACACCTTATCCAAAATATCTTCTGTTGTAACCTCCCCGGCGATCTCGCCAAGGGTATCTATTGCCTCGTGCAAGCTTAATGCTATAAACTCATGGCTTTCATTATTTTCTGCTGATTCCATAGCCCGATGTATTGATTGAAGGGAGCGCTGTATCGCTTCTCTTTGACGCACGGTAAAGCATGCGGAGTCGCCAGACAGATTGATTCTTCCCCCCAAAACACTTTCTGTTAATAGTTCCTTAAGCCTTTCCAGGCCTTCCCCGGTTAAAGCAGAAGTATGTACCAGGGGGTACTTTTTTAACATACCCGGTATCTCGGTAATCTGTTTATTTTTTTGCAGATCGCATTTATTTATAATCACAATTACATTGCCGGTCAGGTCTTCTAATTCCATTTCCTTTACCTGTTTGCTTATATCAATACTGCCATCGAAGACTAAAACGACAATCTGTGCCCTTTTCAGACTGGCCTGTGCCATTTCCATTGCTCCGGACATAATAACGTCTTCCGTATTATCTATTCCCGCCGTATCTATTAATTTGAAACAAATACCCTCAATTTCTAAAGTACTGGTAATAACGTCCCGTGTTGTTCCGGGTATTTCACAAACTATAGACCTTTTTCTGCCTAGTAAAGCGTTGATCAGGCTCGATTTACCAACATTAGGATTACCATATAAGACGGTATCAATTCCTTCTGATGTAACTTTCATAGTTTCCGGTTGAGTCAGAAACTGTAACATGTTTTTTTCAAGTATTTCTATCCTGTTCCGTATTTCTGCCGTAGATATTAATTCGATATCCTGATCAGAAAAGTCAATTGCAGCTTCTATATAGGAACAGAGGGAAACTATATCATTTTGAATGTGTTTAATCTTCTTCGATACGTCTCCTCCCAGTTGTGCAACCGCCCGGTTTAGTTCACGGTCCGTTTGTGCACGGATTATGTGAAGCACACCTTCTGCCTGGGCAAGATCTATCCTTCCGTGCAAGAAAGCGCGTTTGGTAAATTCGCCAGGCTGCGAAAGACGAATACTTTTTTTTGTATGAATCCCGTTTGATAAGATGAAACACAAGAGCATTTCGACGATTACCGGAGAACCGGGGGTATGAATTTCCACGACATCCTCTTTTGTATAAGAATAGGGTTGTTTCATGATATATAAAACTACAGGAATAGTAACATGTTCAGCCGGAAAACGAATATGCCCGCATAGTGAGGTGTAGGTGGGGATATGTTCAAAATTAATCTGAGGGGTAGGTATAAAAATATCTTTAATACACTGAATGGCTTCAGGACCGCTGATCTTTATGATTGCGCAAAGAGACCTCCCCGATGGTGTGGAAGCTGCCACGATGGTATCTTGAGTTTCGGGGAACATAGAACAGTTATTTTCATGTATAGGAACTTCAATTCTGTAGGGCAACCCTTTAGGGTGCTATCCCGGCGCATATATTCTGGCGGGGAGGCGAGGCTGAAACTTTGCCCTACATCCGGACGAAGAGATAAAAGTCGCCGAAGGCCTATTTTATTTTTATCTTTTTAATAGATTTCCTGATTATTATACCTTCAATGATACTAAATACCGTGCTTACTGTCCAGTAAAGAGTAAGGCCTGATGGCATGTTATACAAAATGAAAGCAAACATAATAGGCATAAACGACATCATCTTTTGTTGGGCCTGTGCCTGAGGGTCTGCCGCAGGAGCTTTCGGCGTCGTCTTCATTTGAACAAATGAAGCGCCTGTCATAACTAATGGTAAAATATTGAGGGCATTCCCTATAAAGGGGATAGTAAACGGAAGGGTCATTAAGGTGTCAGGTCTTGAGAGATCGTTGATCCACAGGACAAATGGGGCTTGTCTCATTTCAAAAGAAAGTTGTAAGGTACGGAAGAGTGCGAAAAATACCGGAAGTTGTAACACCATCGGTAAGCAGCCGCTCATTGGGTTAGCGCCATACTTTTTAAATAACAACATCTGTTCCTTGCCCATCCGTTGCTTATCATGCTTATACTTTTCCTTTAGCTGATTAATCATAGGCTGCAGCTGCTGCATTCTAAACATGGAAACCTGACTTTTTTTTGTGAGCGGAAAAAGAATCATTTTAATAAGGATAGTCAATACAATAATGGAGAGGCCATAATTAGGAAGCACACGGTGAACAGCATTTAAAAAAGCTAAAAGCGCCTTGCTGATTGCGTTTAACCAGCCATACGTGAGAAGTGCATCCAAAGTCTCATAGTGTTTAAGAATCTCCTCTTTTTTGGGGCCTACAAAATATAAATAGCTGTGTTTAACCATATCATGGGGAAGGATACGAAGTTTATTGGTTTGTATACTAACCATGAAATCCCCATGTTCTGCCTTTTCATTTATAGGAATACCCTGAGCATCAAATGCCTGTGCATTTACTGCCCCAACCCAATCACTGGATGCAGGTTTTAGGATCGTAGCAAAATACTTATTCATCGATCCAGCCCAGGAAATACCTACAGATTCATTTTTG
>JAANMX010002623.1_pt1 | contig 17406 bp, 18 predicted proteins | sample 7279681 | NCBI WGS metagenome assembly JAANMX01 (sample SAMN14094542, study PRJNA606508) | bioreactor metagenome | isolation source: A lab-scale SPAN reactor treating ammonium-rich wastewater day 351 | place: Ireland: Galway | collected 2018-01-01
ATCCGCAGGCCCGCGCGGTCGCGATGATGGCCTCGCTTCTGGCCAATACCGTCAAGATCGGTGAATCCGACCGCTATGTCCGCGGTGCGGAGACATCGGCGCCGCTGCCGGAGCGGATCGAAGAACTCCAGACCGAACTGGTTCCGCTTTTCGAGGGGATGTCGGTTTTTACCGTCGGCACCGACGATACGCTCCGCAACATGTATTGGCGGCTGGAGCCCTTCTTCGCCGCCGGTTCTGCGGGGATGATCCTCAAGACGGTCTATGATCGGATGCAGGTCAACGATACGGCTTTTGCCCGGCTCCGGGCGCTGCACCGTCGCGACCGCACCGGTTGGTGGGAGGACGAGACATGAGTGTCCTTGGCTTGTCGGATTGCTTGGTCGCGAGGGGCGGATAGATGCGCCTTCCCGCCTATCTCATCAACCTGGACGGCTCGGACGAGCGGCTTCGTTCAGCCTCCCGGCAGTTGGACGAGGCGGGCGTGCCCTTCGAGCGCGTCCCGGCCTTTGACGGCAGGGCGCTGCGGGTCGAGGAATTTCCCGATTACGATCCCGCCGGGGCGATGGCCTATATGGGCCGGCCTTTGCGCGGGGGCGAGATCGGCTGCTATCTCAGCCATCTCGACTGTGCGCGGCGCTTTCTGGACAGCGGCGCCGAATATGGCCTGGTGTTCGAGGATGACATGCAGCTGCAGCCTGGCTTTGCCGAGGGGATGCGCATCCTCATGGGCTGGCTGGACCGGCATGATCGCGACTGGGATCTGATCAATCTCGGCGCCAGACAGCACAAGATCTATACCCCGGTCATGGGGTTCGAGGTTGCGGGTCGGCATCATGAGCTGACCCGCGCCCATTACTTTCCGATGACGGCCACCGCGCTGCTCTGGTCGCGGCAGGGGGCCGAAACCTTTGTCCGCACCCATCGGCGCATCACGGCGGGCGTGGACAATCATTTCCGCCACTGGCTGACCCGCAACGACCGCGGACTGGCGGTCTGGCCGTCTCTGGTCACGACGACCGGCGTGGAAAGCCAGATCGAAGACGGCAAGGGCAAGCGGTCGGCAGGCGGGCGGCACCCGCTTTACGGATTGATCAAGCAACGCCGGCAGATCGTCAACAAGCTGATCGCGTGGCGCCACAAGCGGCGGCTGGCGCGCCGGTAGAAAGGCCGCGGGCGGTGCCGCGGCCTTTGCAGGATCAGGCCGGATCCTTGGCAAAGCGCAGATAGGGCAGCGCCTTGTTCAGCTGGCCGTATTTCGCCTCGGCCGCCGCGTCGTCCAGCGCCAGCGCCACGATCACGTCCTGGCCCGGTTCCCAGTTCGCCGGGGTGGCCAGCGGCACGCCGTCGGTCTTTTGCACCGCATCCAGCGCGCGGATGATCTCGGCGAAGTTGCGGCCGACCGACATCGGATAGGTCATCGTCAGCCGCACCTTCTTGTCCGGCCCGATGATGAAGACCGTGCGCACCGTGGCCGAATGCTGCGGCGTACGGCCCTCGGCCGGCAGGTAATAGTCGGCCGGCAGCATGTCATAGGCCTTGGCCACCGTCAGTTCGGTGTCGTCGATGATGGCGAAATTCGCCGGGACGCCTGCGACCTTCTCGATGTCGGCCTTCCATTTGCCGTGGTCCTCGGCCGAATCGACCGAGACGCCCAGAACCTTGGTGCCGCGCTTCTCGAACTCGGGCACCAGCTGCGCCACCACGCCGAATTCCGTGGTGCAGACCGGGGTGAAATCGCGCGGATGCGAGAAAAGAACCGCATAGCTGTCACCGATCCAGTCGTGGAAACTGATCTGGCCCTCGGTCGAATTGGCGGTGAAATCCGGGGCGGTGTCGTTGATGCGCAGGGACATTGCAGATCCTTTCGGTTGGCCTTCGGCGACAAGATAGGCATCTGCGGCGGATTGTCCAACTCGATCTGTTCAGTCGTGATAATTCGCAGGGCCGCTGCGGCTTGCAGCCCGGTCTTGCGGGTGCCAGTCTGCGGGCCAATCGCAGATCAAGGGAGGCTCTCATGAGCGGACTTGCCGACAAGCGGAAATTCTACATAGGCGGCGAATGGGTTGCGCCGCGCGCACCCAACGACCTGGAGGTGATCGACCCCTCGACCGAGGAGTCGGTGGCGGTGATCAGCCTGGGCGGCCAGGCCGACACCGATGCGGCGGTGGCCGCGGCCAAGATGGCCTTCCCGGCCTGGGCGGCGACGCCCCCGGCCCAGCGGCTGGCCCATGTCGAGAAGATCCTGGAAATCTACAAGCGCCGCGCGCCCGACATGGCCGCCGCCATCAGTGCCGAGATGGGCGCGCCGCAGGACATGTCGCTGAACGACCAGGCCGCGGCGGGCAGCTATCACATCGAGACCTTCATCGACGCGTTCCGGGATTTCGAGTTCATCCGGCCGCTGCGCCCCGACACGCCGACCAGCATGGTGGCATGGGAGCCGGTCGGCGTGGTCGGGCTGATCACGCCCTGGAACTGGCCGATGAACCAGGTCACGCTGAAGGTGATCCCGGCGCTGCTGGCCGGCGATACCGTGGTGCTGAAGCCCAGCGAGATCGCGCCGCTGTCCTCGGTCGTCTTTACCGAGATCGTGGACGAGGCCGGGCTGCCGCCGGGGGTCTACAACATGGTGAACGGCGACGGCGCGGGCGTGGGCTCGCAGCTTTCGGTGCATCCCGACGTGGACATGATCAGCTTTACCGGCTCGACCCGCGCCGGCATCGCCATCACCAAGGCGGCCGCCGATACGCTGAAGAAGGTGGCGCTGGAGCTGGGCGGCAAGGGCGCCAACCTGGTCTTTGCCGATGCCGACGACAAGGCGGTGACGCGCGGGGCGCGGCATTGCTTCTACAACAGCGGCCAGTCCTGCAACGCGCCGACGCGGATGCTGGTCGAGCGGTCCTTTTATGAAACCGCGGTCGAGCAGGCCCGCAAGGTGGCCGAGGAGACCGCGGTGGCGACGGCCCACCAGCCGGGGCGCCATATCGGCCCCGTGGTCAGCAAGCAGCAATGGGACAAGATCCAGGACCTGATCCAGAAGGGCATCGACGAGGGCGCGCGCCTGGTCGCCGGCGGCCCCGGCCTGCCCGAGGGCGTCAATCGCGGCTATTTCGTTCGCCCGACGGTCTTTGCCGACGTGACCAACGACATGACCATCGCCCGGCAGGAGATCTTTGGCCCGGTGCTGTCGATCATCCCCTTCGACAGCGAGGAAGAGGCGGTCGCGATCGCCAACGACACAATCTATGGCCTGACCAATTACGTCCAGACCAGCGACGGCGCACGGCGCAACCGGCTGGCGCGGCAGCTGCGCGCCGGTATGGTCGAGATGAACGGGCAGGGCCGGGGCAGGGGCTCGGCCTTCGGCGGCGTCAAGGCCTCGGGCCGGGCGCGCGAGGGCGGCGTCTGGGGGCTGGAGGAGTTCATGGACAGCAAGCAGATCAGCGGCTGGGATCCCGATGCCTGACGTGCGGGGCCGCCTGGCGGGCGGCCCTTTTCCTTGCGGGGCCGTGCCGCTAGCATCCGCGCCGCGAAAGCCGAGGGGGCGCGACAGATGAAGACCATCCTGATCACCGGCGGCGGCAGCGGCATCGGCCGGCTGACCGCGCGGCGGTTTCTTGACGCCGGCTGGCGCGTCGGGCTGATCGGCCGGCGCGAGGCGGCGCTGGCCGAGACCGCGGACGGCCATCCGCAGGCGCTGGTCCTGCCCTGCGACGTGACGGTGCCCGAGGCGGTCGATGCCGCCTTTGCCCGCGCGGTGGCGCAATGGGGACGGCTGGACGTGCTGTTCAACAATGCCGGCGCCATCCTGATCTCGCGCCTGATCGACGAGATTTCCTGGGAGGAGTGGCAGGGCGTGGCGCGGGTGAACATCGACGGCATGTTCCTGTGCGCCCGCGCCGCTTTCCGGCAGATGCGGCGGCAGCAGCCGATGGGCGGGCGGATCATCAACAACGGCTCGATCGCGGCCGAGGCGCCGCGCCCCGGCTCGGTGCCCTATACGGTCTCGAAGCACGCGGTGACGGGGCTGACGCGGACGCTGGCGCTGGACGGGCGGCCGTTCGGCATCGCCTGCGGCCAGATCGACGCCGGCAATGCCGCGACCGAGATGATTGCCGCCGTGGCGACGCAGGGCGCGCCGCAGGCCGACGGCTCGATCCGGCCCGAGCCGGTGATGGACGCCGCGAACGTGGCCGAGGCGGTGCTGCACATGGCCAGCCTGCCCGAGGGCGCCAATGTGCTGCACATGACGGTGATGGCGACGAACATGCCCTTTGTCGGGCGCGGCTGAACGGGCCCGGACAAGCGAAAGGATTAGGGATGAAACTGCTGCGCTATGGCCCGCCGGGCCGGGAAAAGCCGGGGCTTCTGGACGCTGAGGGCCGCATCCGCGACCTGTCGGCCCATGTCGCCGACATCGCCGGCGCGGTGCTGGGGCCCGAGGGGCTGGCCGGGATCGCGGCGCTGGACCTGGATGGGCTGCCCATCGTCTCGGGACAGCCGCGGCTGGGGCCCTGCGTGGGCCAGGTGCCGAAATTCGTCGCCATCGGGCTGAACTATGCCGACCACGCCGCCGAGGCCGGGTTGCCGGTGCCGGCCGAGCCGGTGGTGTTCAACAAATGGACCAGCTGCATCATCGGCCCGGACGACGACGTGGTGATCCCGCCCGGCGCGCAGAAGACCGATTGGGAGGTCGAGCTGGGCGTGGTCATCGGTTCGCGCGCGAGCCATGTTTCCGAGACGGCGGCGCTGGACCATGTCGCCGGCTATTGCGTGGTCAACGACGTGAGCGAGCGCGAATGGCAGGCCGAGCGCGGCGGCACCTGGGACAAGGGCAAGGGCTTCGATACCTTCGGCCCGATCGGCCCCTGGCTGGTGACGCGCGACGAGGTGCCCGACCCGCAGGCGCTGGAGCTGTGGCTGGAGGTGGATGGGCTGCGCCGCCAGCAGGGCTCGACCGCGACGATGATCTTCGGCGTGGCCGAGATCGTCGCCTATTGCTCGCGGCTGATGACGCTGATGCCGGGGGATGTGATCACGACGGGCACGCCGCCGGGAGTCGGCATGGGCGCGACGCCGCCGGTGTTCTTGCGCGGGGGCGAGGTCATGCGGCTGGGCATCGAGGGCCTGGGCGAGCAGCGCCAGAGGGTGCGCTGCCGCGATTGACCGCGCGGGTGGGCGCGTATTTCGGAAACGGTGAAGCGGAGAGGCTGCGCGGAAGCTGGCAAGGCAGCGGCCGGCGGCGCGGTCGCAATGGGTATTTGGAGAACGAAGAAGGCCGTCAGCTTTCGGCGGCCAGGGTTTCCGCCAGCGTGTCGGTCTTGGTGAAATAGTCGGGCGACAGCCGCAGCACGCCGGGCAGGTCCAGCAGCACGCGGCGCAGGTGCTGGCGGATGGCGGCCTCGGCCCGGTCGGGGTCGCGGGCGGCGATGGCCTCGGCCACGGCGCGGTGCTGGGCCAGCATGGTGTCCTTGGGCGTCATCGCCGTCAGCAGGTGGCGGGCGCGGTCGAGATGCATCTTCATCTGCTGCAGGTGGCTCCAGACCCTTGCCTTGCCGGCGATCGCGGCCAGGGTGGCGTGGAATTCCTCGTCCAGCTGGGCCAGCGCGGTGGGATCGGCCTCGGCCTCTTGCCGGGCGATCTGGGCGAACAGGGCCTCGCAATCCTGGGGCGGGGCGCAGGCGGCGGCCAGGCGGACGGTGTCGGCCTCGACCGATTCGCGGATGAAGCGCGTACACAGCACCCATTCCATGTCGATGCGGGTGACGAAGGTGCCGCGCTGCGGCCGCACCTCGAGCAGGCCCTCGCCGGCGAGGCGGATGAAGGCCTCGCGCACAGGCTGGCGCGACAGGGCGCATTGGTCGGCGATCTCCTGTTCGGAGAGGCGCGTGCCGGGCGGCAGCTCGCCGCGGATGATGCGCTGGCGCAGGCGGGCGTGCAATTGCGCCGCGAAGGGCGGCGGGCCCCCCGTGGCGGAAAGGGTTTCGGTCGATGCGGGGTCCATGAATCCTCCCTGGAACCCGCATTAGTTCGGGACCGGACCTTGCGTCAACCTTTGGGGCTGCGGTGAAAGCTCATCACCGTGGTCTGGCGGTAGAGCTGCCCCGCCTCCAGCCGCGCCGAGGGATAGCCGGCATGGTTGGGCGCGTCCGGCCAGAGCTGCGATTCCAGCGCGATGCCGGCATGGCGGCCATAGGGCCGGCCGCCAAGGCCGGGCGCGCCGGGCGCCAGGTGTTCGCCGGCATAGACTTGCAGCCCCGGCTCGGTCGAGCGCAGGGTCATCATCAGCCCGCCCGCCTGCAGCACCGCCGCCTTGCGCGGCACGATGCGGCGCCGGTCCGAAAGGCAGAGGTTGTGGTCGATGCGCGGCCCCTTGAGCCGCTCGGCCAGGGTGACGGGATTGCGGAAATCCAGATGCGTGCCCTGGACCGCTGCGGGCGCGCCCAGCGGGATCATGTCCTCGTCCACCGGCAGGTAGGTTTCGGCCGGGACGGTCAGCCGGTGGCCGGCCACGGTATCGGTGCCATCCAGGTTGAAATAGCTGTGCTGGGCGAAGTTGCAGAAGGTGGTGTCGTCCGAGGTGGCCAGGATGGTCAGCATCAGGACCGGGCCGGGCAGGATGGACCAGGTCGCGCGGATCAGCATGGCGCCGGGAAAGCCCATGTGGCCCGCAGGCAGGTGATCGGCCAGCGCCACCGAGCTTTCGTCCCAGTCGGCCAGCATCCAGTTGCGCGTGCCGCAGCCATCGTGGCCGCCGTGCAGCATGTGGCGGCCGTCCTGGTTGCGGTCCAGCTGCAGCCTTGGCCCGTCCAGCGTCGCGCGGCCATGGGCGATGCGGTTGGCATAGCGCCCGATCACCGCGCCGAAATAGCGGCCCTCGTCCAGATAGGGCGCGAGCCGCGGAAAGCCCAGCACCAGCGGATGCCCGATCCCGGCCAGCCGCAGATCCTGGAGCGAGGCCCCCAGCGTGATGACCGAGGCCGTCAGCCCATGGCCCGAGATCGTCGCCTGCATCACCGGCCGACCGTCCGGCAGCAGGCCGAATGTGCGTGGCATCATGCCCGGACCCGCGGTTCCGGCCGGCCCTGGGCGTCGGGATCCAGCAGCCAGGTCCGGCCGTCCTGCGGCCCGTGCCGGCCCTCGGCGGCGCTGGTCACGATCAGCTGCGCAAGGCCGGGGCCGCCGAAGGCCGGGCAGCTGGGCTGGCTGGCGGGCAGGGACAGGCGGCGCAGCAGGCGGCCGTCCGGCGCATGGCAGGCGACCGCGCCGCTGCCCCAGCGCGCGTTCCAGAACCGCCCCTGCGCGTCGGTGACGGCGCCGTCGGGGAACTGGTCGGTCCCGGCCAGGTCCAGGAAGACGCGGGCCTCGGCGCAGGGCCAGCCGCGCGCGTCCAGGTCTTGCGACCAGACGGTCTGGGCGGCGGTGTCGGCGAAATAGGCCAGGCGACCGTCGGGAGAAAAGCAGATCGCATTCGGGATGGACATGTTCCCCCGCAGCAGGCGCAACTCTCCGTCAAGATAGCGATAAATCGCCCCCTTTCCAGCCCTTCCGTCGCGTTCCATCGTGCTGATCCAGAAACCGCCGAAAGCATCGGCCCGCCCGTCGTTCGAGCGGTTGCCGGGCCGGTCGGCTTCCAGCGCGGCCAGCCGCTCCTGGCGGCCGTCGCGCAGGTCGAAGCGGATCAGCCCGGTTTCGCTGGCGATCAGCAGGCGGTCGCGGTCGATCCAGCCCGCGGCCGAGACCATCTCGTCGAATCGCCATTCCAGCGCGGTCCCGTCGTCCAGCCGCGACAAAAGCCGGCGGCCGAGGATGTCGAACCAGAAGGGCTGGGCGCGTTCGGGATGCCAGAAGGCGCCTTCGCCCAGTTCGCAGATGCGGGGGTCGAAGACCCGCGCGTTCATGCGCAGGCCCGCAGCGCCGCCACGATGTCGCGCGCGCGGGCCGCGACCGTCTCGGCCCCGTCGCCGGGGCGATAGAGCGCGCTGCCGATGCCGAAGCCCTGCGCCCCGGCATTCAGCCATTCGGCGAAATTCGCCGGGCCGGCGCCGCCCACGGCATAGACGGGCATGTCGCGCGGCAGCACCGCGCGCAGCGCCCTGAGCGTGCCGGTGCCGGCCTGGTCGGCGGGAAACAGCTTCAGCCCGGTCGCGCCCGCGGCGATGGCGGCGAAGCATTCGGTGGCGGTGAAGACGCCGGGCCAGGATTGCAGGCCGCGCGCCCGCGTCGCGCCGATCACCGCCGGATCGGCATTGGGCGAGACGATCATCCGCCCGCCGGCATCGGCCACCTGCGCGACCTCATCCACCGTCAGCACGGTTCCGGCGCCGATGATCGCCTGCCCGGCCAGCCCCCCTGTCATCAGCCGGATGCTTTCCAGCGGTTCGGGCGAGTTCAGCGGCACCTCGATGCGGTCGATGCCGGCATCGACCAGGGCGCGGGCGACGGGCAGGGACTCGGCCGGGGTCAGGCCGCGCAGGATGGCGATGATGGGCAGGGTCATGTGTCCTCCGGCAAATCGAGGCTGGCGGCGGCAAGGCCGGCCAGGACCAGCGCCGTGCCGTCCTTGTGGCATGCCTGCGCGCCGGCCGCCAGCAGCAGCGTTTCGTAAAGCCGCGCCAGGTCGGGTGCGCCGATGATCGCGGTCGGGCCGTCCTGCCAGAAGTCGCGCGCCGCGGCCAGTTCGGCGCCGATCAGCAGGCCCGAAAGGCGGCCCGCCGCCCGTTCCGGCGCCAGCCCCTGCAGCAGGGCGGCGGCGCGCAGGGGAAACAGCCCGGATTGCGCGGCATGGGGATCGGCCAGCGCCTCGGCCCCGGCTTCGGCCAGGGCCGCGGGGTCGGGGCGGGCCGCGTCGATGGTCAGCCGCAGCACCGACTGGCCGGCAAGCAGCGAAAAGACCTCTCCGGTCATGAAGCTGCGGAAACGCTCGACCCGGCCCCGCGACAGGCGCACCCATTTGCTATGCGTGCCGGGCAGGCAGAGCGTGCCGTCGAAACCGGGGTTTTCGGCCAGGAAACCGGCGATCTGGGTTTCCTCGCCGCGCATGACGTCGGGCGGCTCGGCCTGGGACAGGCCAGGCAGGATGCGGACATCCAGCCGCGGGTCGCGGGCGGGGGCGCGGATGGCGCGGCGCGGGTCGATGGGCGGGCAGGGGACGGCGCGGTATTCGGCCTCGGCCCAGCCGCCGCGGGCGCCGGCCATGCCGCAGGCGATGATGCGCATCCGGCCGGCCGCGGGCAGCCAGTCGCCGATCAGGTCGAGCAGCGCCGGCTCGAACCCGGCCGGGGCCAGCTTGCCCATGCCGCGGTCCGAGGCGCGGGCGTCCACCGGCCGCGTACCGCGCATGGCCCAGGCGCGCAGCCTTGTGGTGCCCCAGTCGACGGCGATCCAGCCGGGGGCGGTTGGTTCGGGCGTCACGCCTTGCTCTTGTTCGAGACGTCGAAGATCACCGCGGCCATCAGCACCAGCCCCTTGATGACCTGCTGATAGTCGATGCCGATGCCCAGGATCGACATGCCGTTGTTCATCACCCCCATGATGAAGGCGCCGACCACCGCGCCGATCACCGTGCCGACGCCGCCCGCCATCGAGGCGCCGCCGATGAACACCGCCGCGATCACGTCAAGTTCGAACCCCACGCCGGCCTTGGGCGTGGCCGAGTTCAGCCGGGCCGAGACCACGATCCCGGCCAGCGCCGCCAGCATCCCCATGTTCATGAAGGTCAGGAACACCACCCGCTCGGCATTGATGCCCGAAAGCTTGGCCGCCTTGGCGTTGCCGCCGATGGCATAGATGCGCCGGCCGATGGTGGTGCGCTCGGACACAAAGGCGTAAAGCGCGACCAGCACCGCCATGACCATGAAGACATTCGGCAGGCCGCGGAAGTTCGCCAGTACCCAGGTCATCCAGACCAGCGCCAGGAAGATCAGCGCGTTCTTGGCGGCGAAGAAGGCGAAGGGCTCGTCCACGATGCCCACCGCCTCTTCCCGCTTGCGGCCGCGGATCTGCAGCCACAGGATCGCCAGCGCCGCGCCCCAGCCCAGGATCAGCGACAGCGTGTTGGGCTTGTCGGGGCCGAAGAGGTCCGGGATGAAGCCCGAGGCGATCATCTGGAATTCGCGCGGGAAGGGGCCGATCGACTGGCCTTGCAGGATCCACATGGTCAGGCCGCGAAACACCAGCATCCCCGCCAGGGTGACGATGAAGCTGGGGATCTTCCAATAGGCGATCCAATAGCCCTGGATGCCGCCGATCACCGCGCCGGCGGCCAGGCTCAGCACCACGACGACCGGGATCGGCAGGCCCAGCCGGACGATCATCAGCGCCGAAAGCGCGCCCACGAAGGCCGCGACCGAGCCGACGGACAGGTCGATATGGCCGGCGACGATGACCAGCAGCATGCCGACCGCCATGATGACGATATGGCTGTTTTGCAGGAACAGGTTGGTCAGGTTCACCGGCCGGAACAGGATGCCGCCCGTCACCACCTGGAAAAAGGCCATGATGACGATCAGCGCAAAGAGGATGCCGTATTCGCGAATGTTGCGGCGGATGAAGCCGAAGGTGTCGCCGCGGCGTTCGGTGGTCGTGTCAGACATGGGCGGCCTCTGCCTCGATTTCCTCGGGGGTGACGGTTTCGTCGGTCAGGTCGTGGCCCGAGCGGATGATGACCTGCATGATGCGTTCCTGCGTGGCCTCGGCCGTGGGCATCTCGCCCACCAGCCGGCCCTCGTTCATGACCAGGATGCGGTCGGTGATGCCCAGCAGCTCGGGCATTTCCGACGAGATGACGACGATCGACTTACCGGCGGCGGCAAGGTCGCGGATGATGGTGTAGATTTCATATTTCGCGCCCACGTCGATGCCGCGCGTCGGCTCGTCCAGGATCAGGATCTCGGGCTCGGCGAACAGCCATTTCGCCAGCACCACCTTTTGCTGGTTGCCGCCCGACAGGTTCACCGCCCGGCTTTCGACCGAGGGCGAGCGGATGTTGATGCGGCTGCGATAGTCGCGCGCCACCGCCCCCTCGCGCTGGCGGTCCACCACGCCGCGGACCGAGATGCCGGCCAGGTTCGCCAGCGGGATGTTGCGGCGGATGGTGTCGTCCAGCACCAGGCCCAGCGACTTGCGGTCCTCGGTCACATAGGCCAGCCCGGCGCGGATCGCGCGCGGCACGGTGGACAGGTCGGCCGGCTTGCCGTGCAGCGTGACCGCGCCCGATTTCCATTCGCCCATCGAGCGGCCGAACAGGCTCATCGCCAGTTCGGTGCGGCCCGCGCCCATCAGCCCGGCGATGCCCAAGACCTCGCCGCGCCGCAGCTCGAAACCGGCGCCCTTGACCAGCAGGCGGCCTTCGCGCGCGGGATCGGCGACGGTCCAGTCCCTGACCTGCATCACCACCTCGCCCACCTTCGGCTGGCGCGGCGGATAGCGGTCGTTCATCGAGCGGCCGACCATGTCGCGGATGATGCGCGATTCCTCGACCATGCCGCCGTGATGCGCCACCGTCGCGCCGTCGCGCAGCACGGTGATGCTGTCGCAGACCTGGCTGATCTCGTTGAGCTTGTGCGAGATCAGGATCGCCGTCATGCCCCGGTCGCGGAAACTGGCAAGCAGGCGCAGCAGCGCGTCGCTGTCGTTCTCGTTCAGCGACGAGGTCGGCTCGTCCAGGATCAGCAGGTCGACCTTTTTCGACAGCGCCTTGGCGATCTCGATCAGCTGCTGCTTGCCCATGCCCAGGCCGCCGACCTTGGTTTCCGGGCTTTCACGCAGGCCGACCTGCGCCAGCAGCTCGGCGGTGCGGCGGTTGGTCTCGCGCCGGTCGATGACGCCACGCTGGGCGATCTCGTTGCCCAGGAAGATGTTCTCGGCGATCGACATCTGCGGCACCAGCGCCAGTTCCTGGTGGATGATGACGATGCCCTGCGCCTCGCTGTCCTTGATGTCGCGAAACGCCATCGGCTGGCCGCCATAGAGGATTTCGCCCTGATAGCTGCCATGCGGATAGACGCCCGACAGCACCTTCATCAGCGTGGATTTGCCGGCGCCGTTCTCGCCGACCAGCGCGCGGATCTCGCCGCGCCGGACGGTCATGTTGACGTCGTCCAGGGCCTTCACGCCGGGAAATTCCTTGGTGATCCCCCGCATTTCCAGAATCGCGTCCATGGCCACCCCCTGCGGTCACGCGGATGGCGCCGCCGCAATAGTCCTGCGGCGGCGCGCGAAGGTCACTTCAGCTGGTCTTCGGTATAATAGCCCGAGCCGACCAGAACCTCGGCAAGGTTCTTTTCGGTCACGGCCACCGGCTCCAGCAGGTATGAGGGCACGGTCTTGACGCCGTTGTCGTAGCTTTCGGTGTCGTTCACCTCGGGCTGCTCGCCCTTCATCATCGCGTTGACCATGCCGACGGTGACGCGGGCCAGTTCGCGCGTGTCCTTGAAGATGGTGGAATATTGCTCGCCGGACAGGATCGACTTGACCGACTGGATCTCGGCGTCCTGGCCGGTGACGATGGGCATGGCCAGGTCGCCCGAGCCGTAGCCCACGCCTTTCAGCGACGACAGGATGCCGATGGACAGCCCGTCATAGGGCGACAGCACCCCATGCACCTGCTTGTCGGTGTAATTGGCCGACAGGATGTTGTCCATGCGCGCCTGGGCCGTGGTCGGATCCCAGCGCAGCGTGCCCACCTTGTCCATGCCCATCTGCCCCGAGGCGACCACCACCGAGCCTTCGTCGATCAGCGGCTGGATCACCGACATGGCGCCGTCATAGAAGAAATAGGCGTTGTTGTCGTCCGGGCTGCCGCCGAACAGTTCCACGTTCCAGGGCTTTTCGTCCGGGAAGCGTTCCTTGAGCCCGTCGACCAGGGTGGTCGCCTGCTCGACCCCGACCTTGAAGTTGTCGAAGGTGGCGTAATAGTCGATGTCGGGCGTGTCGCGGATCAGCCGGTCATAGGCGATGACCTTGATGTCCGCGGCCTTGGCATTGGCCAGCGCGTTCGACAGCGTGGTGCCGTCGATGGCGGCGATCACCAGCACGTTCACGCCCTTGGTGATCATGTTCTCGATCTGCGCCAGCTGGTTGGGGATGTCGTCGTCGGCATATTGCAGGTCGGTCTGATAGCCCGCCTCCTGGAACTGCTTGACCATGTTGTTGCCGTCGTCGATCCAGCGCGCCGAGGTCTTGGTCGGCATCGAGATCCCGACCATGCCCTCGGCCGCGGCCAGGCCGGGCAGCGAAAGCGCCGCCGCCGAGGCCAGAGCCAGGGCGTATTTCCTGAGATTCCGCATAAATCCTCCCTGTCGATATTGCCCCGGTTGGCGGCCGCCTCCACGGCCATGGCCAGCCGGTGCTTCCCCCTTGTTGCGCGGGACGCGGAAAACCGGCTCCTGCGACGATTCCGCGCGGCGGCGGCGGTCGCGGACCACCCATCCCACCGCGAGGCTAGACCCGGCCGATATGTCCGTCAATCATGCAGAAAGTGTGTTTGCATACCGCAATTGATATGCAGATGCCGGCCGGGGCGGCTTCAGGCATCGGCGCAGAGGTCGGACCAATCGGGATTTCGCTCGAACTGGGCGCGCACATAGCTGCAGGCCGGCACGATCAGCACGCCGCGGGCGCGCGCATCCGCAACCAGCCGCCGCACCATGGCGGCGGCGGCGCCCGAGCCGCGCATGGCGTCGGGCGCATAGGTGTGGTCGGCGACGATGATGCCGGGCCCCCCGGCATGCCAGGTCAACTCCGCCTCGCCCTCGATTCCGGGCATGGCGACGGCATAGCGGCCGGAGCTGCCGTAATCCTCATGGGTGACATGGATGGTCGGTTGCACCATGGTTTCCTCCGTCTCGTTGCCGCCATAACGCATGGCGGGTCCGATCCGGTCCATCCCCGGCGCTTGCGACGTTGCGGCCAAGGGGCCTGGCCGTCACCCAGGCTGCGGGCGGGACGGTCCGTGGCGATTCGGTGGCGGCCGGGAATCCAGCGTCAGGGCGCGGCGCAATTCCGGCGAGAACGGCCCGGCCAGCCGTTCCAGCATGGCGATGTCGATCCCGATCCCGCCCATGCCGTCCTTGATGGCGCGCAGCCCGGTGCGGTGCCAGCGCCCGCCCAGCCGGCGCTCGATCTCCAGCGAATTCGAGCCGCAGTCGAGCGGCAGGCGCACGTGCCGGTCAAGCCGCAGGTAAAGCGGCACGGGCGTGCCCCGGCGCGCGCCGCCGACCAGGTGCAACCCCCGCCGGGCGCAGGGTCGGGCATGCAGCGGGGTTTCGCCCAGGCCGACCGCCAGTTCCACCAGCATGCGGCGCGAGATATAGCCGGGAACGGGCGCGCTTCCGGCGGTGCCGGCCGCGTCCTGCGGGCCGGCTGTCGTATGCGATTCGGCGCTCCTGGGCGTGGTGGCCAGGATCGCGGCAAGGGCGGCCGAGACCTCGGCCTCGGCGATTTCCCTGGGCGGGCCGGTGGCGATCAGCCCCTCGCCGCCGCCCACGGTGGGGGCAAGCCCGGCCTGGATCATCTCGCACATGACATCCTCGAGCCGGGAAAGCCGCTCGATCGCCTCGCCCATGGCGGCGCGGACCTCGTCCAGCCCGTCGGAAGCGTCGGGAACCTGGCGCAGCGGAAGGGCTTTGCCCTTGCCGGCCCGGCCTTTTCCCGTCTTTCCGATCCCTTTCGCCATCGCGACCCACCGCCGTTCGACATTGCCCTTTCGCCGATCCTATGACCGTGCGGCGCGCTTGGCCATATTCGTCGTGACGCGCGGCGGGAACGGGCCGACGGCCGGCTCAGGCGCGTTCGGAATACTCGAAAAGCTCGGTATTGACGACGATGGCCTCGTCCACCCCGACGAAGGGCGGGATCATGACGCGCACCCCGTTGTCCAGGATCGCCGGCTTGAAGCTTTTCGCGGCGGTCTGGCCGTTCAGCACCGGCTCTGTCTCGGCCACGCGGCAGACCACCTTCTGCGGGATGCGCACCGACAGCGCCTCGTCGCCGTAATATTCCACCGCCGCGACCATGCCGTCCTGCAGGAAGGGCCGCCGCTCGCCCAGCAGATCGGCGTCAAGCTCGGTCTGCTCGAAGGTTTCGCTGTCCATGAACACCAGCTTGCCGTCGGATTCGTACAGGAACTGCTGGTCCTTGGTCTCCAGCTGCACCTGCTCGACCTTGTCCTCGGAACGGAAGCGTTCGTTCAGCTTGCGCCCGTCGCGCAGGTTCTTCAGCTCGACCTGGGCAAAGGCGCCGCCCTTGCCGGGCTTGACGTGGTTCACCTTGACCGCCGCCCACAGCCCGCCGTCATGGTCCAGCACGACACCGGGCTTGATTTCATTGCCATTGATCTTGGCCATTCAGGATCACCTTGAAAGAATTGGAAAATCGCCCAGGGCTCGGGGGTTGAACCGCGATTGCGGGCACCTATATCCATTGCCGTGCCTCAAGGCAACCGAAACGCGTTTCATGCGTTGTCAAGGGTGCCATCGCATTTCTGCATGTCGCAAGATGGTTGCTTTTGGCGGCTATTCTGCGTATCTGCCGGGGCTTGCGCCCTGTGCATGGCGGTCATGCGGCTGGAGGCATACCGAATCACGGCACGGATCGGCTAAGCCGGCCAGCGCCGCCTAGAGGCAAGATGATGCAGCAGCCTTGGCAAGGGCCAAGGTGCGGGGGCTCCGCAAGAAAAACAGGATAATGATGATGCGCGATTTCGTGGATGGCTCGGCTTTCAATTTCGAACAGGGACAGCGGGCCCGCAAGCTTTTTGCCGCCGTTGTGCTGGCTGCGCTGGACGATGCGATCGCCGATGACAAAAAATACGGCAACGGGCCCGATCAGATTGCACGTTGGGCACGCTCGCGCGATGGGCGCGAGGTGTTGTCCTGCGCCGGCATCGACCCGAACGAGCGTGTCGTGAAGGGGCTGATGGAATTCGTGGCCAAGGGCGTGCGCACCTCGGTCGCGCTGTCGCGCGAGGAAAGCGAACGCCGCCACGCCGCCGAGGAAGCCGACGCGGCGTAATCGCCCCCGTCGCGCGCTGATGGGCCGTCCCGCGGGGCGGCCTTTTTCGTTGAATCGGCGAGGGAAGGTCAGCTTGGCGGGACATGCCCGACCTTGACCGGCCAGAACCCTCGGCCTAGCATCTGCTCGTCTGAAACAGGTTAGGCTCGGGAAGGTTGGCCCGGCCCCCGCCCTGCGGGTCCTTCCGTTGCTGGCAACGGCCCAAGACTATCAAGACGCCTGCGCGGTGCAGGTGTCGATAGAAAGGGCATGGCATGAAACCCAGGATTTCCGTTCTGACTCTCGGCGTTGCCGATCTGGAACAATCGCTTTCCTTCTACCGCGACGGCCTTGGGCTACCCACGAAAGGCATCGTCGGCCAGGAGTTCGAGCATGGCGCGGTGGCGTTCTTCGATCTCTCTGGCGGGCTGAAACTGGCGCTCTGGGCCCAGGCCGACATTTCCCATGATACCGGCTTGCCGAAGCGGCCCGTCAGTCCGACCGCCTTCACCATCGGCCATAACGTAAGGCGACGGGAGGAGGTTGATCAGATCATGGCCGCTGCGGAACAGGCAGGTGCAGAGATCGTCAAACCCGCGCAGGACACGTTCTACGGCGGCTATGCGGGCTATTTCCGCGACCCAAACGGGCACTTGTGGGAAATTGTCTGGAACCCGGAACTGCTTCCGGCAGAGGATTGATTTCCTCTGCGAGTCGCTGGTCCGAATTTAGGCCGGAGCTAAGGGCTCAAGCTCCTTGCCCTCTTAGCCGAACAGCCGCAGCGCCAGCGGTGCGATGATCGAGGTCAGCACCGCATTCAGCCCCATGCCGATGCCGGCAAAGGCGCCGGCGGTCTCGTTCACCTGGAAGGCGCGCGCCGTGCCGATGCCATGCGCGGCCACGCCCAGCGAAAAGCCGCGCGCCCGCCAGTCGCGAATCCCCAGCGCGTTCAGCAGCGGCGTGGCGATGATCGCGCCGAAGATGCCCGTGACCAGCACCAGGACGGCGGTGATCGTGGGCTCGCCGCCCAGGCCCTCGGCGATGCCGATGGCGACGGGGGCGGTGGTCGATTTCGGCGCCAGGCTGGCCAGCATCACCTCGGACAGCCCGAAAGCCTTGCCGATGGCCAGCGCCGAGACCACCGCCGTCACCGAGCCCGCCAGCAGCGCCGCGACCAGCGGCAGCGCCGCCTTTCTGACCCGGCGCAGGTTGTCGTAAAGCGGCATTCCCAGCGCCACCGTGGCCGGGCCCAGCATGAAATGCACGAATTGCGCGCCCTCGAAATAGGTCTGGTAGCTGGTGCCGGTCAGCCCCAGCACGCAAGCCAGCAGGATCACCGCGCACAGCACCGGATTGGCCCAGCTTTGCCGGCCCATGGCGCGAAAGAAGGTGTCGCCCAGCCAATAGGCG
>JAANMX010002624.1_pt1 | contig 17404 bp, 14 predicted proteins | sample 7279681 | NCBI WGS metagenome assembly JAANMX01 (sample SAMN14094542, study PRJNA606508) | bioreactor metagenome | isolation source: A lab-scale SPAN reactor treating ammonium-rich wastewater day 351 | place: Ireland: Galway | collected 2018-01-01
CTGCCATGCCCGCGCCTCCCTCTCATACCGAAACCTCGGAAAGTCCTGAATTTACAATGTTTCGGGTAGGAACGTACTTGCCGGACGTTGCACTAGTCGCTGAGAGTTTTTTCAGAGCCCCCGGGTAGACTCGACCTGACCAACACCCTTGGAGGCTCAAGCAAGTGATCAACGGCAACTCGATGTTCATCCAGCCCCAGCCGGTCAACGCGCGGGACGCGAACCGGGGCTTTGTCGCCAGGTTCGACAACCTGCAAGAGGCGATGGGCTATCTCAAGGCAGTGGACACCATCGAGCACGCTGCTCAGCTCGATCCGCTGGTCCAACTGGCCAGCTTCGGCCCGCTCGATAACTCCCGCGAAGGGGCCGTGCTGGCCGATGTCAGCTCGCGCACGCTGGCCCGCATGGGCTATGATTCGGCAGCCATGACCCTGCCCTCCTCGGGCGGCTTCGACTGGACGGTGCAGGGCCCGGCCGGCATCGTCAGCTTCACCGAAGGCCCCAACGGCACCGCCGCCCTTGTGGCCGACCGCTCGGGCCTGCGCTCGGTGGCCATCTCGCCCGCCTCCAACGGCATCCTCTACGAGGAAGTTCGCCCTGATTGACTCGTTCGGGCGTGCCCGTGGAGCGCCCTATTCGGGCGTGTCCGTGGAGGGCTCTGAGCCGGGCGTCCCCCGCAGTGGGCTGACCGGCGAGGGCTGCTCGTCGGTTCGCACGACCGGAGTCACCCCCGGCGGGGGCTGTCCGATGGCCCGGTTGAGGGCCGCCCGGGCCACGTCGACCTGGGTCTGAGCGTTGACTCGATCGGTCTGGGCGGTGAGCAGGGCGGCCTGGGCCTCCAGCACGTCCAGAAAGATTCCCAGTCCGCCCTCGTAACGTCCGGTCGAGAGCCTGAGCGTCTCGGCGGCGCTGGCCTCGGCCTGGCGGGCGGTCTGCACCCGCTGCTCGGCGGTCTTGAGGTTCAGGTAGGCCCGTCCCACCTCGGTGAGCACCGTCTGGGCCGCCCCGTCGAGCTGAGCCTGGGCTGCTTCGCGATTGGCCTCGGCCTCGCGCACCCGCCCGCCCTGCAAGCCTCCGTCGTAGACGTCGAAGCTCAGCCCCAGCTGCACGCTCAGAGAATTGAAGAAGGGCTCGCTGTTCAGGCCGTAGACCAGCGAGGCGTTGAGCTGGGGGGCGCTGGAGACGTTTGCGGCGTCCACCCCGTAGCGTCCGGCCTGGAGGTTGGCCAACGCCTGGGTGACCTCGGGGCGGTTGCGCAGGGCCAGCTCGAAGAGCTCCTCCACCTTGTCGCTGGCAGGGCCTTCCTCGGGGTTGTCCTTCAGGCTGAGCGGGGTGCGCGGATCGATGCCCATGAGGTTGTTCAGGTTCAGCCGGGCCAACCCGGCGTTGGTCTGAGCCTGGCTCAGGTCGAACACAGCCGAGGTGACGGCCGTCTGGGCCCGCAGCACGTCGGCCGGCAATCCAAGGCCGGCTTCGAAACGGCTGTTGGCCTGCTCGAGCTGGGCCTGGCGGTTCTTCACGTTGCTCAGGTTGACTTCCACCAGACGCTGGTTTTGCACGGCCACGTAGAAGGCTTCCTTGACCTGAAACATCAGGTCGCACTGTGAGCGGGTGTAGCCGGCCCGGGCCGCCTCTTCCAGGGCCAGGTTCTGACGCACCAGGTTGCGGGTGTAGCCGAAGTCAAAGAGCAGCTGGCGCAGGGTGGCACTGGTCTGGTTGCCGCCCAGCAAAAAGCCGCCGGCACCCGCGACTCCGCCCGCGCCGCCGCCCAGCGACGGGTCCACGTAAAAGAAGTCGCGGTAGGTCGAGGTCAGGTTCAGCCTGGGGTTGGTCTGAGCCCCGGTCTGCTGGGTGCGCCCTTCGGCCACTTGCACCTGGGTGCGGGCCACGGCCACGGTGGACTGGTAGCGCAGCGCGATGTTGACCGCCTCCTCCACCGTCAACGGCTGCGAGCCCAGCTCATCGGGCCTGGAGGCTGGCGGGGGCAGCTCAACCTCGGTGGGCAGCCCGATCTCGAGGGGTGGCGGCTGGTAGGGCTCGGCCGCCGCCGGGGCGAGCAGCAGGAGAGCCAGAGCCAGGCGCCTCACGACCGCCTCCGCGGGTCTTTGCGCCGGCCCAGCCAGAGACGGAAGTCGTCCACGTAGGTGAACACCACCGGCACCACGATCAGGGTCAGGAAGGTCGAGGTGACCAGCCCGCCGATCACCGCGATGGCCATGGATTTGCGCACCTCCGAGCCGGCTCCCAGGCCCATGGCGATGGGCACCATGCCGGCGATCATGGCGATGGTGGTCATCAGGATGGGCCGCATGCGCGCCTCGCCGGCCTTGAAGATGGCCTCGGTGCGGGGGACCCCCTGGTGGATGGCGGTGAGGCAGTATTCCACCAGCAGGATGGAGTTCTTGGTGGTCAGCCCCATCAGCATCACGATGCCGATCAAGGGATACATCCCCAGCGGCTCACCGGTGACCAGCAGTCCGATGATGGCCCCTCCGATGGAGAGCGGCAGCGCCATCATGATGGTGAAAGGATGCAAAAAGTCCTGGAAGAGCAGTACCAGCACGGCGTAGATGAACATCACCGCCGCGCCCATGGCGGCCTGGAAGCCGCCGAAGACGTCCTTTTGGATCTCGGCGTCACCCGCCGGAGCCTCCTGCACCGTGTCGGGGCGATTCTTAAAGGCAGGCAGATCGTGCACGGCCGCGATGGCGTCGCCCAGGCTGGTGTTGCCCCGCATGCTGGCGTCGATGGTGATCTGGCGCTTGCGGTCGTAGCGGTCGATCTGAGACGGACCCTGGCTGAGGGTGACCTGAGCCACGCTGGAAAGGGGGATCAAACGCCCGCCGCTGGCGGCCACCTTGAGGCGCCCGATCTCGTTCAGATCGGAGCGATAGATGGGGTCAAGCTGGACGCGGATGTTGATCTGGCGCTCGTCCAGGTCGAACTTGGCCAGGTTCTGCTCGATGTCGCCCAGGGTGGCCACCAGGGCGGTGCGGGCGATGGACTGGATGCTCACGCCCTGCTGGGCGGCCAGCGCCAGGTCGGGCTTGATGACGATTTCGGGACGCTGCAGAGCGGCCGAGGAAGTCACGTCATAGAGCATGGGGAGCTTGCGCATCTCGCCGATCAGCTCCTGGGCGGTGCGCGAGAGATCCTGAGCGTGCTCGCTGGTGAGCACCACCTTGAGCTTGCCCGAGAGGCCCATCGTGGAGCCGAAGGACAATCGCGCCCCGGCCACCTGGTGGAACCTGGTCCGCACTTGCTCCTCGAACTGCTTCTGGGTGATCGTGCGCTGGGTGCGGGGCACCAGGGTGATGTAGAGGTTGGCTTTGTTGACTGCGGCGGCGGACTGGTTGCGACCCTGGCTCGAGCCCGAGCCGACCGTGGCGAATACGGCGCGCACCACCTTCTCCTCGAGCAGGATGCGGGTCAACTCGCGGGCCACCCGGGTGCTGTCGTCCAGGGTCGCTCCCGGGGGCAGCTCCACTGCCAGGGTCGTCTCACCACGGTCGACCGGAGGCAGCAGGGTCTTGGGAATGATGCTGCCCAGAAAGAGGCTGTATGTGAAGAAGATCGTGGCAAACAGGAGGGTGGGGATGCGATAGCCCAGAGCCCAATCGAGCAGCCTGTCGTAGGTTTCCACCAGCCAGCCCCGACTGGTCTCCTCGGGCGGGCTCTTCATCCAGTAGGCGGCCATCATGGGCGTGATCAGGCGCGCCACCAGCAACGAGAAGAAGACCGAGATGGCCACGGTCAGGCCGAACTGCTTGAAGAACTGGCCGGGGATGCCCCCCATGAAGGCCACCGGCACGAAGACGACGATGATAGTCATGGTGGTCGCCACTACGGCCAGGCCGATCTCGTCGGCCGCCTCCAGGGCGGCGTTGTAAGGGTCCTTGCCCATGTGGATGTGGCGTACGATGTTCTCGATCTCTACGATGGCGTCGTCCACCAGGATGCCGATCACCAGCGCCAGGCCCAGCAAGGACATGTTGTTGAGGGTAAAGCCGGCCGCCTGCATCACCGCGAAGGTGGGGATCACCGACATGGGCATGGCCATGAAAGAAATTCCCGCTGCCCGCCAGTCCTTGAGGAAGATCCAGACCACGATCACGGCCAGCACCCCGCCGAGCACCAGAGAGTCCAGCGAGGCCTCGTAGGAAAGCTTGACGTAGTCGGCATTGGTGCGCACCCGGGTGATGGTGAGGTCTTTGGGCAGCGTCTTGCCGGCCTGCTCGCGCACTTTGACCATTTTGGCCTCTACGGCCTTGTAGACGGTATCCAGGTTGCTGCCGGTGCTGCGCACCACCGAGAAGCTGACCACCGGCTTGTTGTTCAGGAAGGCGCGCTGGCGCGGATCGGAGGCGCCGTCCACCACCTTGCCCAGGGTGTCGAGCCGGGCCCAGCCCCCACCGGGCAACGAGATGCGCGCGGAGCGCAGGGCGTCGACCGTCTGCGCGCTGCCCAGAGTGCGGATGGACTCCTCCTGCGAGCCCACCTCGCCTCGCCCGCCGGGCAGGTTGATGTTGAGAGCTCGGATCTGGGCGCTGACCTGGTCGGCCGTCAGACCCAGGGCCTCCAGCCGGGTGGGGTCGAGGTTGATGCGGATCTCGCGGTCGACCCCGCCCGAGCGCAGCACCTGGCCCACTCCCGGCACCGAGAGCATTTCGCGGGCGATCTGGTTGTCGATCAGCCAGCTGAGCTCCTTGACCGTGCTGGAGGGCGACTCGACCGTATAGGTGGCGAAGGGACCGCCCACAAAGTCGACCCGGGCGATGATGGGCTCCTGGATCTGGGCCGGAAGCTGCTGGCGAATCCGGGTCACGGAGTCGCGCACGTCGTTGACGGCGCGGTCGGAGTCGGTGCCCAGCTCGAATTCGATGGCCGTCACCGAGATGCCCTCGTTGACCGTGGAGGTGATGTGCTTGATGTTGCCGATGCCCGCGATGGCGTCCTCCACCTTGCGGGTCACCTGGGTCTCGAGCTCGGAGGGCGCCGCCCCCGTCTCGGTGATGGTCACCGTGACGATGGGCACATCGATGTTGGGATTTTCGTCGATGCCCAGGCGTCCGAAGCAGTACATGCCCGCCACCATCAAAATCATGAACAAGACGATGGAGGGGATCGGGCGCCGGATGGCCCAGGCGGAGATGTTCATGGAGCCTCTTGTGCGGGGGCGGTGCCTTCGCGCACCAGATCCCCGTCGGCCAGAAAGCCTCCCCCGCTGGCGACCACCCTGTCGTTGGCCTGGATGCCCTCCACGATCTGGACCTCGTCTCTGGTGCGAAGTCCCGTCTTGACCGGGCGCTTGCGGGCTCGAAGCTCGGAATCGAGCACCAGAACGTAGCGGTCGTCCTCTTCCCCCAGCACGGCCTCCAGGGGCACCACCAGGGCCTTCTGGACTCCCAGCTTGAGGTAGGCTCGGGCGAACATGCCGCTCAAGAGCCCCTTCTCGGGCTCGAGCAGGATGCGCACGGTGCCCAGCCGGTTGCTCTGATCCACCTGGGGCGCGATGCGCCAGATGCGACCGGTGGTGGACTGGTTGCCGAATACGACCCGGGCCCGATCGCCGGTGCGCACCCGGCCCAGGTCGTCCTGAGGCACCTGGGCTCGGAGCTCGAGCTCGCTCTTGCGGGCCATGACGAAGAACGGCTTGGCAGACGAGCTGATCTCCCCCAGGCGGATGTCGCGCTGGATGATCATGCCGTCATCGGGGGCCCGGATGGAGGTTTGCTCGACCTGGGCCTGCAGCTGTTGGATCAGCCCGGAAACCTCGGCGCTCTGGGCCTGGGCGATGTTGACGTCCTCGCTGCGCCCTCCCACCCGGGCCAGGTCGAGGCGCTGGCGGGCCTGCTCCACCGCCCAGCTGGCTGCCTGGAGCTGGCTTTCAGCGGCGAACACCAGCTGGCGCTGGCGTTCGGCCTCTGCCTCACGGTCGGCCGCTTCCTGCACGGTGACGAACCCCTTTTCGAGCACCTGGGCGTAACGGCTGGCGGTCTGCTCGGCGTGCAGCAGGCTCGATTGAGCCTGGCGCAGGTTGGCCCGTTGCTGGGCCTCGGCCGCCTGAGCCTGGGACAGGGCCGACTGGAGCCCGGCGATGTCCTGGGGACGGTTGGGCTGAATGGCCCGGGCGATCTGGGCCTGGCTGGAGACCAGGCGGGCCTCGGCCTGGGCGATCTGGGCAAGCAGGATGGAGCTGTTGAGGCGGGCCAGCACCTGGCCCTTGAAGACGTGGTCTCCCTCCTCGACGTTGATCTCCTCCACCTTGAGACCGTTGACCTCGGCCCCTACGTTGAGCGGATCCACCGCCGACACCGTGCCGGTCACCTCCAGCTCTTCGGGGATCTGGCGGTAGACGGCCCGCACCGTGCTGACCGTGACCACCGGGGCCGGACTGGAGGCAGCTCTGGCGGCCTGTTGCTTCTTCTGGTTGCGCATCCCCAGCAGGGCGCTGCCCGTCACCAGGCACACGACCAGCAGGCCCAGCACCAGCATCCAGGCCGTGGCGGCCCGTTTCGGGCTGTGGTGAACGAGAGTCGTCTCCGACTCAGCCATGGACACCTCCCAATCCCCTCAGGGTAAACTGCGTGATGTGACCGCTCAGACGCTCGATCCGATCTTGTTTGCTGAGCTCGGCCCACTGGGGGCGCAAGACCTCCAGCACAGCCTCGGCGTGGCGGAAAAAGTGGCACTGGGCGATAATACTCTGCACGCACAGCCAGCGCTCCTCCTCGTTGCGCTCGGGAGCCAGCTCGGCCACCATCTCGAGCAACAGGTCGTGGACTGGACGGGCCACCTCCTGGATGATCTTGGGCAGCGCCCCCGAGGGCTCGGCCAGCTCGCGGGCCATCAGGCAGCCCTTCCACTCGGGCTCGTCCAGGCCGAGGGTGCGCTGCAAGAACGAGCGGATGACTCCCTCCAGCCGCTCGGTCACGGGAGCCCGGCGGCTCACCCCCCCATCGGCGGGGTAGCGCTCCAGGGCCCGGCGGATGGTGCTGGCCAGCACCTCGGCATAGAGGCCGTCCTTGTCTCGGAAATGGTAGTTCACCGAGGCCAGGTTGGCCCCGGCCTGCTCGCAGATCTCGCGGATGGTGGCGGCCTTGAAGCCGCGCCTGGCGAAGATGCGGCCGGCCACTTCCAGGAGACGGTCGCGGGTGGACTCGGACTCGGATGAAACAGACATCTCAAGCACTTGTATCAAACAGTTGTATGAATCGTCAATCAGCGGGATCTACCAGGCACGACCAGAGGGAGGGCGCATCAGCCTGTCTCCCGAATTCTCAACATCTTGAAGACGGAGTTCAACGCTGGCTTCGGGGGCGCCACCCCGATGCGCATGAGGCCCCCACCCGGTGTTTCGGACGGACTCTCCGAGCCGATGGACGTCACGCTCTCGGGCCACTCGGGCCTGCAGCTGCTGGGCAAGCCCAAGCCCGTGGATTCTCCCGAGCCCTCCGCCAGGCCCAGTCGTTCGCTGCTGGCAAAGCTGGTCAGAATGGCCGCCTGGACTGGCATCGCCGCCGGCGTGGGAGTCTCCTCTCTGGGAACGCTCGGCTACATGGGCAATCCCGCCCTCACAGAGCCCCCCGCGCTCACCATCCTGGCCGATCAGAGCCCGGCCAGCGCCGAGTCGCCCTCCCGCATTCAATCCCAGAAATCCCCCGCGGCCAGGCCGGCGGCCGGCCCTCTGACGGTGGCCAGCGACGGGGTGGCCGTGATGATCCCGCCCGATACCCTGCGCCAGGTGGCCATCCACGTGCAGAAGACCCCGCTGGCCCAGAAGTTCCTGGCCCAGAAGGCGGCTCAGGCCGAGCAGAGCCTCAATCAGGTCCTCAGCTCGCTCAAGGTCCCCGACGGCAGCGTGTTGCTCGAGGCCACCTTGCCCCTACCCACCGGCGAGCGGGCCTTCTTTCATGTGGGCAACGTCGACCTGCCTTCGCTGGGGGTCAACGCCTTCCAGACCGAGACCGTGCCGCTGCTGGTGGGCTACCAGACCAGCCCCATCGAGCCCGGGCTCAAGCTGGGCCTGGAGACCTTCCAGGCCAGCCATCCCACCCGGCCCGATGGCATGAGCCCGCACGGGGTCTATCTGGGCTCCATCAAGGTGAAACTGAGCTCGGATCAGGCCAGCCTGCCGGTGGAGGGCAAGCTGCAGCTGGCCCTGGACCTGGACGGCCAGGCCACTCGAGAGAAGATGAGCGAGCTGGAAGGTAAGCTCAAGGCCGTGCCGGCCGACTCGCCCCGGGCCGTCCAGCTGCGCGAGCTGATCGGCAAGCACCAGGCCCGCCTGGCTCAGGCCGAGACCCTGAAGGGCCACGAGATCGGCCTGCTCGAGAGCGCCTTCCAGGACCAGACCATGAGCTTCAAAGCGGAGATCGAGACCGGCACGAAGCCCCTGGCCGAGGCCACCTACCACGTCTGGATGGGCACCGACCAGACCGGCGACGGCCGGGCCGACATCCAGCTCGCGGCCGAAACCGACTTCGCCTCGCTGGACGCTCTCAAGGTGCACCTGCGCGAGCTCAAGGGCGATCCGCTCAAGGCCCCCGAGGGCATGGTGGCTCGGCTGCTGCACGAGAAGATCCAGGCCAGCTTTGCCGGGGGAGTGCAGCAGGCGCTGCCCCAGGTGACCGAGGTGCTGCGCGACATGGCTGTAGCCCGGGTCGACCAGGAGCTGCACAAAGGCGCTCCCTGGGCGGCCGGCGAGGGCAACCAGCGCCTGGCCGGCGCCTACGAGCGCGGGCTCGACTTCGAGGTGCCCGGGGTGGGCGCGAGCAAGTCGGTCCACTACCAGGTCGGCCGGGTGCAGGTGGGCGATCAGGGGGTGCTGGCCGAGATGCGCAGCGCTCAGCGCCCGGGCGGCAAGACCGAGGAGCTGAAGCTGCCCTTCGCGGTGAACGCCGGTGAGGTGGCCGTGCGGCTCTCCGGCAGCGAGTTGAGCCAGCGCCTGCAGTCGATGGACTGGGACACTTTGCTGGACGAGATCAAGCAATCGAAGGGATTGCTCGAGTTGAGCTTCGGCAAGGACAGGGCCGGGCGCACCATCCTGCCCCACCTGGTCATGGATCAGGCCACCGGCAAGCCGGCCGTGGCCTTCGACATCCAGGCCCGCATGGAGGGCGTCAAGCCGGTCCAGGGGGCGACCGGCCTGGTCAGCGCCGGCACCGGAGCCATCGACGAGGGCATGGGCAAGCTGCAGAAGGGCATGAAGAAGGAGCTGGGGGTTCCCGGCGAGGTGGTGGGCACGGTGCTGCGCGCGCCCTTCTTCCTGGTGGACAAGATCGTGGGGGGCGCCAAGACGGTGGTGGATCACACCGCCGGCGCGGTGGTGGACGGCGTGACCGACCAGGCCACGCGCCCCACGGTGCACACCGGGGTGGTTATCCCGCTCGACCTGACGGTGCAGGACGGCAAGCTGGCCGTCACCCCCGATGGACAGCACGTTCGTTTTTCCAACGCCAGCGGCGATCTGCCCTTCGACCCCTTGAATCTCTTGCCCACCCGGTTGGTGTCCAACCTGATCGTCAATCTGGTGGCCGAGGCCCAGGGGCCTTCCCAGGTGGGGGAGGCCGCCGCCCAGCGCTCGGTGCAGCTGAGCCTGGCCAGCAAGGGGCTCGACATCTTCGAGGTGGGCGTGATGCCTCGCGGCGACGGCTCGCCCGACCTGGCCATCAAGTTGAAGGCAGGTCCAGCCACGGCCGACTTCGTGGTGCGCACGCTGCTTGGTGGGGAACGCCGCTGACGCCTGGATGAGCCGGGCTCTGCGGAGGACAATCCTCGGGCTCCGCGCGCTGATCTGGAAATTCATCGCACAGTCTCTGCGAGGTGGATCAGCGTGATCAATGTGGGCGCGTGCTGGTCATGCGGGCTGCGGCCTGGTCGAACCAGCTCCCGACCTGGGCCGGGAAGGGCCACATCCAGCCGTAGCGAGGGCCGGTAAACCACTCCAGGATGTGGGGGCGCAGGGCCAGCATGGCCTGCTCGCCCCGCAACTCGTGGGTGGCCCGCAGCGTCTCTTCGAAAGCCTCCCACTCCAGGCGGGCCCGCACGTAGGCCAGTCCAAGTGGGAAGAAGGGCACCAGGTAGAGGAAGGCCAGCATCGGCATGCCATAGCGGCGGACCTGCAAGAGGTGGATGCGCTCATGGCGCAGCACGATGACGATGCTGACGGGGTCCATGCGCTCCCACTCGTCGGGCACGTAGATGGCCTGGCCAATGACGCAGAACGTGCGTGCAAAGTCGCGGTTGCCGGTCAGGAGGCGGAGAGCTCGGGAGATCAAGGCGATCAGCCGCGAGTCGGAGTGGCGGATGATGCGCAGGCCGGGGAACTCAGCCCGCAGTCGCTCGAGCTGTCCGGACACGATCACTTCAGTCTCGGCCCTGGCAGGATGATCGACTGAGCCGGCGGCACAGAAACCTGCATTCCGGCGTCAGCGGCAGAAAGTGGCCGTCCCGGAGGCCCTGGCCCCGCCCTCGTCGGCCGCGATGGACAGTCCGTGGTCGGCCCAGACGAAGCGGTTGTGGTGCGCCTCGAGCACCAGGTCGTCGGAGGTCAGGTGCTGGTGCAGGCCGGACCACGTCTTGATGACGATGCTCCCCGGCCCCTGGTTGCGCACCAGGAAGATGGCGTCCTTGACGGAGCGGTCGGCGACCTTGAATTCATCGCCCGAATCGTCCACTGTCCACTCGATGATCAGATCGGATAGCTGCGTCTGCATGGAGAACCTCCAGGGTAAGGTACAGGCTTCTTGCCGGTCGGGGGAGAGTTCTCCTTTCTTGCCGTGGCGACCGAGCTTCAGCGCGCACCCACACCCAGGTTGTTGCTGGTCAGGGAGGAGTTGGCGGTACCGTTTCCCCGGGACTTGACGAAGGCTCCGCCCTGGAAAAGCGATCGGAAGGCAGTTGAGTCAAGACTCCGAGACCACTCAGCGCATGGACTCCCCGCCGTCGAGCACGATCATCTGGCCGGTCATGAAGTCGCAGCCGGTGGCCAGCACGGCCACCATCTCGGCCACGTCGTCGGGGCGGCAGAGGCGCTTGAGCAGGATGTCGCTGGTGAGCATCTCGCGAAGCTCGGGGCCACCCTCGTCGATCCAGGGCTCGTCCACCAGGCCGCAGGCCACCGTGTTGACGCGCACGGCCGGGGCAAGCTCGCGGGCCAGCGAGCGGGTCATGGAGTGCACCCCGGCGCAGGAGACGGCAAACTGCAGGTGGGCTCCATTGAAGGCCGAGGTCGAGGTCACGTTGATGATCTTGCCATAACGCTGGGCCAGCATATAAGGCATCGCGGCCCGGCTGCAGTAGAAGCTGCCCTTGAGGTTGTGGTTGAGCACCTCGGTCCACATCTCCTCGGTGATCTCGTGCAGCTTGGCGTCGTTCCAGACAAAGGGGTTATTGATCAGCACGTCCACCCGGCCCAGCATGTCGATGCCGGTGGTGAGCACCTCGCGCACTGAGGACTCGTGGGTCAGATCGAAGGGAAGTGCCAGGATCTTCCCGCCCTCGTCGATGGACTGCAGGGCGATGACCTCGTCCTCGGGGCCGTTGATCAGGAGCGAGAAACCGCTGCGAGCCAGGGCGATGCTGATGGCCTGGCCGGCCGTGCCGCGCCAGTCGCTGATGATGGCCACAGGAATTTCCATTCAAGCCCCCTCGAAGGCCAGGTTGTCGATCAACCGCACGTTCCCTACATAAGCGGCCACCGCCAGCACCCCGCGCCCCTGGAGCGGCCAGGGCTTGGGCAGCAGGGTATCGGGGTCGACCAGCTCCAGGTACTGAGGCTCGATGCCGGCCGCCCGCAGAACCTCGCGGGCCGCCTCGGGCGAGGGGCCGGCCCGCAGGGCGGCATAGATGCGGGTGGCTTTCAGGCGCTCGCTGGGGGAAAGACGCAGGTTGCGGCTGGACATGGCCAGGCCATCGGTCTCGCGCACCGTGGGAACACCCACGACCTCCACGGGAAAGTCGAGGTCTCGCACCAGGGTACGGATCACCTGCAACTGCTGGTAGTCTTTCTCGCCGAAATAGGCGCGCTGGGGCTGGGCTCGCAAGAAGAGCTTGGCCACCACCGTGGCCACTCCCCGGAAGTGGCCGGGACGAAACTGGCCGCAGAGCGGCTCGGCCACCGCTCCCACCTCCACGAAGCTGGTCGCCCCGGCCCGGTACATGTCCTCGGGGCCGGGGGCATAGACGGCATCGCAGCCTGTTTCGCGGCAAAGCTCAAGGTCGCGCTCGAGGGTGCGAGGATAGCTGGCCAGGTCTTCGCTCGGTCCGAACTGGGTGGGGTTGACGAAGATGCTCACCAGCACCGCCTGCCCTGCTGCCTGGCGGGCCCTGCGCACCAGGGTCAGATGGCCTTCGTGCAGGGCTCCCATGGTGGGAACGAAACCCAACTCGCCCCTGGTAGCGCGCCAAGCGCGCAGGGCGGCCAGGTCTTCCAGCACCTTCAAGGCTTGTCTCCGTAGCCGTGCTCGGGACCGGGAAACTCCCCTGCGCGCACTTCCTCTCCGTAGCGGGATACGGCCTCGGTGATGGCCCGGCCGACCTCGGCGTAGCGCTTGACGAACACGGGCTGCAGCTCGGAGAACATGCCCAGCATGTCGTGCAGCACCAGCACCTGGCCATCGCATTTGGGCCCGGCCCCGATGCCGATGGTCGGGATGGCGAGCTTGCGGGTCACCCTGGCGGCCAGATTGGAGGGGATGCACTCGAGCACCAGCGCGAAGGCGCCCGCCTGCTCCAGGGCCAGGGCGTCCTCCATCAATTTGCTGGCGGCGTTCTGACCTCGTCCCTGCACCCGGTAGCCGCCGAAGGCGTGGATGGATTGCGGTGTGAGGCCCAGGTGTCCCATGACCGGCACTCCCGCCTGTACCAGGGCCTGGACCTGGGGTAGCACCGTCTCGCCGCCCTCGAGCTTGACGGCCTGAGCGCCGCCCTCCTTGAGCAGCCGGCCGGCGCTCTCGAGAGCGGCGGAAACGCTCTGCTGGTAAGTCATGAAGGGCAGATCGGCCACCACCAGCGCCCGCCGCCCTCCCCGCGTCACCGAGGCGGTGTGCAGCACCATGTGGTCCAGGGTCACCGGCACCGTGGTTTGCATTCCCAGCATCACCATCCCCAGCGAGTCGCCCACCAGGATGACATCCACCTCGGCCGCATCCACCAGCCGGGCCATGGTGGAGTCGTAGGCGGTGACCATGACGATCTTGCGCTTATCTTTCTTGAGACGCGCCAGGGCGGGGGCGGTCACGCGTCTCACGTCCGGAGAACCTCCTCCAGGCGGGCCAGGTCGTCCTGGCGAGTGTGGTGCAGGGCGGTGCGGATCACGGCCCGGTAGAAGTCGCGCGCGTCCGGGGTGAGGGCCTGCCAGTGGGAGGCCACCGTGGTCCAATCCTGGCGCACGGCGGGACCGGTCAGCGAGGCCTCGGGACCACGCTCGGCCAGGTTGGTCAGGGTGCCCCGGGCCAGAGGCAAGAGCGCTTCCAGGGCGCCCTCGTGGGGCCACAGGTCGCGGGCTACCGCGAAGCTGGCCACCAGCGAGGTACAGACCAGGGTAGCGGCGGCGTGATAGCGGTTCCGGTCCAGGTCGCCCAGGGCCAGTGGGCGGCCGCCCACGGCCCGGACCAGCGCCAGACCCCGCTCCAGCGCCTCGGGTGAGCCCTGCAGGGTGAACACCGAGCCCGGCAACCGCTCGACCCCGGCCTCAGGATGGGGCACGCTCTGCAGGGGGTGCATGGCCAGAGCCAGCGGGGTATGCAGCACCTCGGGCCCGAGCGAGCCGCTGGTGTGCACCACAAGGCTATCGGGGCGCAGACAAGGGCGGATGCGCTCGAACACCGACTGCACGGCCTGGTCGCTGACGGTCAGTAAGACCAGGCTGGCCTGCGAGACCGGCTCGTCCGGCTCGGGAAATGCGTTGCACCCGAGGTGCAGCGAGGCGGTCAGGGCGCGGTCGTGGCTCCGGCTCCAGATGCCCACCAGAGGCCAGTTGGCTCGGGTCAAGAGAATTCCCAGAGCTGTTCCAATCGAACCGGTGCCCAGAATGGTGGTCGTTTCCACGAAGGCCGCGTTCGCGGGGGTCGGATCTTCCCCTCTCTAAGCCCGGAAAGGATTTCGCTGAAGGGCACGGAAGTCCCACACGTCCGGCCCACCGGGGCCGAGCGATGCCTCAGGAGGACCGACAGACCCCATGGGAATGAGAAGGATGAAAGTGGACAAGTTGGGCATTGACCTTCTCACCCACGACCCGGTCGTGATCCTCAAGGATCTTGAAGGCAAGCGTTACTTGCCCATTCTGATCGGTCCCTTCGAGGCCACGGCCATCGCCCTGGCACTGGAGGGCACCCAGGTTCCGCGCCCCCTGTCGCACGACCTGATGAAGTCGATCATCGAATCACTGCGCGCCAAGGTGGAGAAGATTATCATCCACGACATTCAAGAGAACACGTTTTACGCCAAGGTGGTGCTCGAGACCAACGGAAGCCAGCTCGAGATCGACGCTCGACCCTCCGATAGCATCGCCCTGGCCCTGCGCACCAACTCGCCCATCTTCGTGAGCGAACGCATCATCCTGGAAGAGACCGTGGAAGACAAGTCCAGCCAGGAGCAGCAAGACTACCAGGACTTCAAGAAATACATCGAGGGCTTGAAGCCCAGCGACTTTCTCAAGCGGCCCGAAGGCGACAAGTAGGGCTTACTTCAGGGCTTTGAGGGCGGCCTCGGCGGCGGCGCTGCCGGCCTTCTCGCCGTCAGGGCTGGAGAGGCGCTCGAGCACGGTGCCATCGGTCCCCACCACGGCCACATGGACGTGCTTGGCTTTGGGATCGAACCCGTAGCGCTCCACCAGGTTTCCGCCCCAGTCGGGCAAGATGAAAATGCGCTGCTCCAGGTCGCCCGGCGCGGCGGTGCCCTCCTTCTCGAAGCGGCGTCGGGCGCTCTCGACGGCTTTATTTTGAACGTCCTTGAGCATTCCCATGGCCATCATCTTGAACATCTTGGGCACCGAGACGATGGTCCAGAGGTCCACGCGGGCGTCATGCAGGAGCTTCAATCCCAGAGTCCTGGTGGCCTCGCGGGAAGCCTCCTGGGTTGCCTGGGAGGCGAACACCAGCACCACCAGGTGATCGCGGCGATGGGAGAGGGTGATCGGATTGCCCCGGGTATCCTCCAGAGTAAAATCGGGGGCCATCTGCGTCTGGGTCATCGCTTCTCTCCTCGTGCGCCGTCGGCGCCTGCAAAGGTATTGGCTCGAGTTGCCTGGTAGGCGAGCAACTCAGGCTCCCCCGCGCGTTCTTCCCATCGGCTCGAAACCCTGCTGTTCTTTACTCTGGTGGGTGCGGCGTGATAGCATGATTGGAAGGTCTAAGAGCGGCGGCTGGAATCGCCCTTGACACGGTTTTTCGGCCGCGCGACGCCCCATTAAATGGAGAGGTCTGGCAGGATCCTGCGGTGGCGCAGGCGGGGGAGGGGCCCTTCCGATATCACAAAGGGGTTTGCGGTCGGACCTCCAGTGCGGGCCCTCCCGCCTGACAGGGGAAGGAATGGACAAAATCTCGGCGCTCCGGTACGGATCGTCCTTCGACAACACGTCGAAGGACACGTCGTCGGCTGACCAGGTCAAACAGAAGAAGCTCGAAGAAGAAGCCCAGCTCGCGGCCCAGGAGTGTGAGAGCCAGGCCGAGACCGACCGGCAGCAGGCCGTGGTCTCCAAGCTCAAACAACTGGCCAGCAAGTGGGAGTCTTTGCTGCGTTCTGGCCAGGATGCCGCCCACGTCGACCGCGAGGCCCGAAATTTGATGGAGGAGATGGGCCAGCAGCCACCGGCCGACTCCTTTACTCCCGAGAATCTCCAGGTGTTGCGTCGATTGAGTCAGGCGACCTCCAAGCTGACCGACGCCGACGAGCCGCCCACTCCCGAGGAGAAGAAGGCCCAGGACCGCCATGCGAGCGAGGGCAAAACCAGCGAGCCGGGCAGCCTGAACTTCGAGCTGCAGGCTCGGCGAGCCATGCAACAGCTGCGCGAGCACCTCAAGCGGATCGGCCCGCGCGAGGAGGAGGGCGAGAAGAAGCCGGCTTCTCAGGCCCAGCGCGAGGAGAAGGAGCCGTCGGCCAACACTCTGCCTGGCCGGGGACCGAGCCTGCCGACGCCGGCCCCGCCGACTCCGCCGCCGGCGCCTCGGGCAGAGAAGCTGGTGGCCGAAGAGAAGCCCGATTTTCAGGCCCAGGAGAAGCCCGAGCCGGAGGCGACACGGGCGCGAGAGGACGGCCCGCTGGCGGGCAAGGCGTCTTCGCCGGCCGGCAAACCGGCTGCCGAAGACCGTCCTCGCGCGGAAGCGAGCGCCGAGAAGAAGCAGGCCGAGAAGCAGGAATCCGGCAAACCGGTCGCTCGCGCCGCTGAGCCTCCGCCCGCGGCTGCTCTGGCGGGGCTGGTCAAGCCCCAGAGCAAGGAGGAGACTCGCAAGAGCGATGCCCACTCCACCCTGGCCGAGCCGGAGGACTCCGAAAGCGGACTGCTCCCTGGCGCTTTGCGTCCGCAGGTCAGAGGAGAAGCTTCTCGCCCGACCCCCGGGGAAAAACGCCCTGACGAGGCGCGTGCCGACCGGCGCGAGGGTCCCAGGTTGAGCGGCGAGAGACCCGAGGCTCCCCGGCCACCTTTGGACTCGAAGCCGCCCTGGGCGCTGGATGCTCGCAGGGCTCAGGAGCCGCCCAGGCCAGCCGCGCAGGACGCTCCCAGGCCCCCGGAGGCTCCCAAACCTCAGGAGCCGCCCAGGCCCGCCGCCCAGGATGCGCCCAGGCCCGCGGCCCAGGACGCTCCCAGGCCCGCGCCTCAGGATGCTCCCAAGCCTCAGGAGCCGCCCAGGCCCGCCGCCCAGGATGTGCCCAGGCCAGCGGCCCAGGAAGCTCCCAAGCCCGCGCCTCAGGATGCTCCCAGGCCTCAGGAGCCGCCCAGGCCCGCCGCCCAGGAAGCTCCCAAGCCGCCGGTCCAGGATGCTCCCAGGCCTCAGGATGCTCCCAGGCCTCAGGAAGCTCCCAGGCCCTCGGCCCAGGATGCGCCCCGGCCTCAGGAAGCTCCCAGGCCCGCGGCTCAGGATGCGCCCAAGCCCCAGGAGGCTCCCAAGCCCGTGGCCCAGGATGCGCCGCGGCCTCAGGAAGCTCCCAGGCCCGCGGCTCAGGATGCGCCCAAGCCGCAGGACGCTCCCAAGCCCGCGGCTCAGGATGCGCCCCGGCCTCAGGAAGCTCCCAGGCCCGCGGCTCAGGATGCGCCCAAGCCGCAGGACGCTCCCAAGCCCGTGGCCCAGGATGCGCCCCGGCCTCAGGAAGCTCCCAAGCCGCCGGTCCAGGATGCTCCCAAGCCTCAGGAAGCTCCCAGGCCCGCGGCCCAGGACGCTCCCAAGCCAGCGGCTCAGGACGC
>JAANMX010002626.1_pt1 | contig 17396 bp, 12 predicted proteins | sample 7279681 | NCBI WGS metagenome assembly JAANMX01 (sample SAMN14094542, study PRJNA606508) | bioreactor metagenome | isolation source: A lab-scale SPAN reactor treating ammonium-rich wastewater day 351 | place: Ireland: Galway | collected 2018-01-01
TAACGCGAACTGTTAGTTCGCCACGACGCAAGCTAACAGCTTGCGGTCCAAATGTAACGCGAACTGTTAGTTCGCCACGACGCAAGCTAACAGCTTGCGTTACAGGAGGGGAAATGGCTGAGTATCAGATCACCTATTGGAAGAATATCCCGTCGATGGTCTCCGCCCGGGAAGGGCGGCGGGAGCGGGCCAAAGCTGAATTGAGCGAACGCTTTCAGGTTGCCATCGACGAAGCCGCTATGCGTGCCGGACTGATCGGGACCGACGCCTATCTGGAGCAGTGGCGGCGGGGCGAATGGCAGGAACGCGCGGGCCACATCGACGATGTGGCCGCGGCTGTGGCTGCCGAATTGGAAGCCGAGTATACGCCAGAACGCTTGGCGCTTATTTTGCGTGACACCAGGTGAAGACAGACGGAATACGCAATACGCAATACTCCGTACCAGCGAGGAACTAACGTATATGCGTTAGTTCCTCGGCCCGACTCGTGAAACGTGAACCGTGACGACACCTCACGTTTCACGTCTTCACGTTTCCCCACGCAGATCGTGGCTTCGCCACCTTATGCAATACGCAATACGCAATCGAAGGAGGACCCAATGACTACCCCCAATATCCTGCTTACCTGGCTACAGGAAGGCCGCCTGCTGATGAGCGACGGCGCGATGGGCACAATGCTGCAAGATGCCGGGCTGACCGACGGCGGCGCGCCCGAACTCTGGAATGTGAAAAGTCCCGAGGTTGTACGCGCCATTTACCAGGGCTATCTGGACGCGGGATCGAATATCATCTCCACCAATACTTTTGGCGGCACATCGGCCCGGCTGAAGCTGCACAAAATGGAAGATCGGGTGGCCGAACTCAACGAAGCGGGGGTGCGTCTGGCTGCGGAGGTAGCCCATCCGGCGGGCGCGCTGGTGGCTGCCAGTATCGGCCCCACAGGGGAACTGATTGTGCCGCTGGGTCCTCTGACGATTGAGGAAGCCACCGTTATCTTTGCCGAACAGGCCGCGGCATTGGCCGCGGGCGGCGCAGACTGTATTCTCATCGAAACAATGAGCGATATGCGGGAGGTGGAAGCCGCGGTCAAGGGCGCACAACAAGCCACGGATTTGCCCGTCGTCGTCACCCTCACATTCGACACGAACTTCCATACAATGATGGGTGTCAGCCCCAAACAGGCCGTGGAGACACTGAGCGGCTGGGGCGTCTTTCTGATCGGAGCCAACTGTGGCAATGGGCCAAGCGAGATTGAAGCGGTGATGACCGAAATGGCCCAGCACCGCCCGAAAGGGGTCTATCTGATGGCCCAGAGCAATGCAGGGATGCCCCAATACAATGCCGGCCACATCCACTACGACGGCACGCCGGAAGTGATGGCCGACTACGCCACGAAAATGCGCAACCTGGGCGTGAACGTCATTGGCGGCTGCTGCGGCACGACACCGGTCCATCTGCGGGCCATGCGCCAGGCACTGGACGCGGTGGCGGATCAGCCTGTTGTGGGTCCTCCTGTAATCGGGGATCACACTGATATCGAAAATGACGAAGAGCGGGCCGCCCGGCGGGATTCCCGGCGTGCGGCCCGCCGCCAGCGGGTGGCAGTGCCGTAATGCAGGGCTTCCGCCGTGAATAAACCCTCTGTTTCTGCCCAACTGACTGAGCGCCTTTCCGCCGCTGGCTACAGGCTTACGTCGGCCCGTCTGGCCGTGTTGGCTGTAGTCGAGACCAGCCACGCGCATCTGACCCCTGGCCTTGTCCTGGACGAGGCGAAGAGCCACGCGCCGGGTCTGGGCCGGGCCACAGTCTACCGCACCCTGGAACTGCTTACTGAATTGGGTATACTCCGCCCTATCTATCTGGGCGACGGCGGCGTCTATTTCATCCGCGCCGAGGGCGGCCACCACCATCTGGTCTGTAACGGCTGCGGCCAGGTGGTGGAGTTTGACGAGTGTATGGCCGGCGAGATGGTGCAGGAATTACAGGAGCGCTTCGGTTATCAGATCGATAGCCACCTGCTGGAATTCCACGGACGCTGCACGGTCTGCCAGGAATCCCCTGGGTAATCCCCGTTACTGCCACCCCCGACTTCTGCCGGTAGAGTTGTTGGCAAGGGACGGTCACACGCGACCCCCTTCTGACAAACGCCAACCGGGAGTCTTCTTGTGTCCAACCGTACGCCGCCCACCCTCTATCCCGCCGATGAACTGAACGCGCAACTGCTTGCCAACGCCGCGCCGCCCGATTGGATCAATCCCACCGCCGCGACGGGCTACAATCTGGTGGTGATTGGGGGTGGTTCGGCCGGGCTGGTGGCGGCGGTGGGCGCGGCGGGAATGGGGGCACGGGTGGCCCTGGTGGAGCGGGAGATTCTGGGCGGCGACTGTCTGAATACGGGCTGTGTACCTTCCAAAACAATCATCCGCTCGGCCAAAGTGATGGGGGAGATTGCCCGGGCCGAGGGCTACGGCATCTATTTGGATTCACCCCCTCGGGTGGATTTTGCGGCTGTCATGCGCCGGATGCGCCGGGTGCGGGCTTATTTGAGCAAGCACGACTCGGCCAAACGCTTTACGGATATGGGCATCGACGTCTTCTTTGGATCGGCCCATTTTACCGATCCCAATTGTCTGGCGGTGGAGCAGCAGAAACTGAGCTTTAGCAAAGCCCTCATCGCCACGGGATCCCGGGCCGCGCGTATCCCCATCCCCGGTCTGGAAGAGACGGGCTTTCTGACAAACGAGACGGTTTTTCAACTGACCGAGCAGCCGCCCCGCCTTGCAATTGTGGGGGCAGGCCCCATCGGCTGCGAGTTGGCCCAAACTTTCCAGCGGCTCGGTTCACAGGTCACACTGCTGGAAATCGCCCCCCAAATCCTCATCCGCGAAGACCCGGATGCGGCCCAGATTGTGGCCGACTCGCTGGTAAGAGATGGGGTGGATCTGCTCCTGGGGGTGAAAATTCAGAAAATGAAAATGGGTAAAGGGGTGAAATGCGTCCTTTATGAACTGGACGGCGAAATCCACGAGTTGGAGGTGGACGAGATTCTGCTGGGCGCGGGGCGCACGCCCAATGTGGATTCGTTGAATCTGGAAGCCGCCGGCGTGGAATATACCCACAAGGGCGTAGTGGTGGATGATACATTGCAGACGACGAACCCAGACATTTACGCGGCGGGGGATGTGGCGCTGAGGTACCAGTTCACCCACACCGCGGATGCCTCGGCCCGCATTGTGCTGCAAAACGCGCTCTTTCCGGGGCCAAAGAAGAAGTTCAGCGATCTGGTCATCCCCTGGGCCACCTACACCGACCCGGAGATCGCCCACGTGGGTCTCTATGCCCACGAAGCCGCGGAGCAGGGGCTGGAGATCGACACCTATACCGTCCCCCTGGATGAGTCGGACCGTTCCCTGGCCGACGGGGAGACCGAAGGCTTTGTGAAGGTGCATACCCAGAAGGGGAGCGACAAAATTGTGGGCGCGACAATTGTGGCCCCCCACGCCGGTGAAATCATCAGCGAACTGACTCTGGCGATGACCCACAATCTGGGGCTGAAGGCGATTGTGGATACGATCCATCCCTACCCGACAGTGGCGGGCAGCATCCGCCGGGTGGGCGATCTCTACAACCGCACCCGGCTGACGCCCACAGTAGAGAAGGTCTTTACGGCCTGGTTTAATTGGCGCAGGGCGTAGACCCAGCGCCCTGCTATTTCGCCTTTTGACATCCTTCCGCGCCTCCGCTACACTTTCCCCGACAGAATCCTCACTTATCCATTGCCGGAAGTTTCCTATGAAAATACGCGACATTCGCGCCGTCGGTCTGCGCGGGGCCACCCCCGAAGGCGGCTGGAGCAACGAAATCGAGACCGACGACTGTGTACACACCCTCATCGCCGTCTACACCGACGACGGGCCAACGGGCTATGGCAGCGTCTTCACCAGCGCTTCGCTGGTGAAGGGTAGCCTGGGCGTGCTGCGCCCCCTCTTTCTGGGCGAGAACGCGCTGGAACCGGAGCGGGTCAGCGAAAAGCTGCACCAGCACACCTTCTGGCAGGGGCGGGGCGGCTCCATCACCCACACCATCAGCGGTATCGACATCGCCCTCTGGGACATTCTGGGCAAGGCCACGGGCCAGCCCGTGGGCCGTCTGCTGGGCGGGCGCTACCGGGAGCGGGTCAAGCCCTACGCTTCCCTACTGATGGACCAGCCGGACATTCTGGCCGAGAATCTGGAACGCTGGAAGGCCCTGGGCTTTCGGGCTTTCAAAATGGGCTGGGGCCCCTTTGGCCGGGTCAGTGATGCCCTGGACGAGACGATTGTCGCCACGGCACGCGCGGTTATCGGCGACGAAAACGCGCTGATGGTAGACGCGGGGGGTAGCGACGCCTATTGGCGGGGCAATTTCAAGTGGGCCGTGCGCACTGCCGATATGCTGACTGATTACGGGGTGGCCTGGTTCGAGGAGGCCCTGCACCCGGACGCGCTGGAGGATTTTGTCCATCTGCGCCGCCAGTCACCCCTGCCCATTGCCGGGGGCGAAGTGCTGACCCGCCGCCAGGCTTTTCAGCCCTGGCTGCAAGCCGGCGCCTTTGACATTGTGCAGCCGGATGTGACCAAAGTGGGCGGCATCAGCGAGGAGCGGCGCATTGGCTGGATGGCCCAGGAGAACGGGGTACGTTTTATCCCCCACGGCTGGAACACCGCGTTGGGGCTGGCCGCGGACCTGCAACTCTCCTCCGCCTTCCCGGACACGGATTTGGTGGAGTTCATCACCGGCTCGCCCTATATCGACGAGCTAACTGTTGGGGGCTGGCAACTGGACGGGGACGGGATGCTGGCGATTCCCACTGGGCCGGGCCTGGGCATTGAATTGGACCTGGACGCAGTGGCGCGTCACAGCGGCGGCCAGCGGCTGTGATGGCTCTGGCGGGTGCAGTTCAAGCTGGGGGACAAGCATCTTCCGGGAAGGGCAGACTCACCCACACCCCTTTCCCCCCAAATAGACAATCTCTCCCCTCTCTGCTACACTACACCCTCTCGACTGTAGCGGTTCAGTCAAAATCCGCGCCCATCCGCCCTTTCCCTTCGACAGGCTCAGGGCACCGCCGCTTCATCCGCGTCCTATTCCCCCGTCCCGGAGGCGACCCGTGCTCAACTCCTTCGACATCTACCGACGGCTCTTTGGCTTTCTGCGCCCCTATCGCAAAGAAGTAGTGATCGCCTACGTCTCCGTCCTCTTTGCCGCCGGCCTCAATCTGATCGTGCCTCAGATTCTCAAGAATGCCATCGATGAAGGATTGTCCAGCGGCCAGGCCACCGCCCTCTTCTGGGCCGGTGGCTGGATTCTGGCAATTGCGATTGTGCGGGGCGCGGCGGCCTTCGGCCAGCGCTACTACGGCGAGTGGATCACCCACCGCATCGCCTATGACCTGCGCAACCGCTTCTACTCGGTTTTGCAGCGCCTGCCCTTCGCCTTCCACGACCAGGCCCAGACCGGCGATCTGATGAGCCGGGCCACGGGGGACATCACCGAATCCGAGCGTTTCATCGGTATCGGCCTGATGGACCTGACCGCCACAATCTTTTTGATGGTGGGTGTAATTGTGGCGATGTTCCTGGAGAGTGTTCAACTCTCCCTCTACGCGTTGGGGCCGATGCTGATTCTGATCTACGCCACTGTGCGCTTTGGCGGGATTGTGCGCCCCCGCTTCAAACTGATCCAGGAGCAGATGGGGCTGCTCTCGTCGGTGATGCAGGAGAGTCTGACCGGCATCGGCGTCGTCAAAGCCTTTGCCCGGGAACCCTACGAGATGGAGAAATTCGACGCCCAGAACGAGGAGTGGTTCACCCGGCGCTACGGTCTCATCAAAGTCTGGGCCAACAACTGGCCCCTCTTCACCCTCATTCTCTCGGCCAGCATCTTTCTGCTCCTCTGGTTCGGCGGCCCCGTGGCCCTGGCCGGGGAGATTACTGTCGGCTCCCTTTTTGCCCTCATCTCCTATGTGCTGATGCTCAACGGGCCGGTGCAGCGGCTGGGTTTTCTGGTCAATATGGCAGCCACAGCCGGGGCCAGCGCTACCCGTGTCTTCGAGATTATCGATCAGCCGGTGGAGGTGGCCGACAGCCCGGACGCGCCCGAACTGGGCCAGATCGAAGGTCACGTCACCTTTGAGAATGTAGGCTTTGCCTACGAGGGCGGCTCGTCGGTGGTAAGAGGCGTCAACTTCGAGGCCCACCCCGGCCAGGTCATCGCCCTCATCGGGCCGACGGGTTCGGGCAAATCGACGGTGACGAATCTGATCCCTCGCTTCTACGACCCCAGCGAAGGCCGGGTGCTGGTGGACGGCCACGAAATCCGCGGGGTGAAGGTGGAGAGTCTGCGCAAGCACATCGGCATTGTTCTGCAAGACCCCTTCCTCTTTGGGCTGACGATTTCGGAGAATATCGCCTATGGCAAGCCCGACGCCAGCCCGGAGGAGATTGTGGCCGCGGCCACCGCGGCCCGTGCCCACAATTTTATTATGGAAACCCCGGCTGGCTACGAGACGAAAGTGGGGGAGCGGGGCGTCACTCTTAGCGGCGGCCAGAAGCAGCGCATCGCCATCGCCCGGGCCCTGCTCTACAACCCCCGCATCCTCATTCTGGATGACTCCACCAGCAGTGTGGACACGGAGACCGAACATCTGATCCAGCAGGCGCTGGCCGTGCTGATGGAAGGGCGCACCACTTTTGTGATCGCCCAGCGGCTGCTCACCCTGAAAAGCGCGGATATGATTCTGGTGCTGGACCGCGGGCGCATTGTGGAGCGGGGCAGCCACGACGAACTGTTGCAGGGCGACGGTCTCTACCGGCGCATCTACGACCTGCAACTGAAGGATCAGGAAGAGTTCGCGGCGCTGATGGAAGGATAGAACGCAGATGACGCGGAAACAGTGGATGTACGCGGATCCGGCCTACGAATTTTGCGTCTGACAAGAAAACAAAACTCTGCGTCTCTGCGCCTCTGCGAGAGGAATAAATAAACTCTCGCAGAGGCGCAGAGACGCAAAGAAGAAGTAGGGAGGGAAGCAGATATGAGCGAAAACGGCACACGCAACGGAACGGCCACGGCGGAGCGGATTCCCCTGGACGTGGCCCGCAAGTGGCCGGCCCGCCGGGACAGGCTGGGCCGGGAGACGGGGATGGACAATCCCGCCTGGCAGGACCCCAGCCTGCGTCTGGAGGAGCGGGAACGGTTGATGCGCGAGGCGCGCATCGCCGATCTGCTGCCCGATGAGGAAGACGACAACGCGGTCAAGGATTACGACGGCGCGTTGGTGCGCCGTCTGGCCGGATTTATGAAGCCCTACACTTCACGGCTGATCCTCTCTATCGTCTTTATGACCATCTCCTCCATCCTCAGCGTAGCCGGGCCAGCTATCATCGGGCGGGCTATCGACGCCGGTATCCGGGCCAACAATCTGCAACAACTGCGCCTGTGGACAGCCATCTTTGCCATCTCTGCCCTGGGCGAATGGATTACCAACCGCAGCCGGGTCAGTCTGATGGCCTATGTGGGCACCCGGGTCGTCACCGACGTGCGCAGCACCCTCTTTCGCCATCTGCACAGCCTCTCCCTCAACTTCTTCAACAACTACAGCGTGGGGCGGCTGATGTCCCGGCTGATCTCCGACGTGGGGGTGCTTCAGGATTTCGTCACCTGGTCCATCACCGGGCTGGCCCGGGCCTTCTTCCTGCTTATCGGGATTGTGGGGACAATGCTGGTGATGAACTGGCGGCTGGCCCTGGTGGCCTTTACCGTCCTGCCCCTGATGCTGATATTGACCAACTACTGGCGCAAACGGGTGCGGGCCGCCTACCGGGCTACCCGCTCCCGGCTGGCCCTGATCAACGGCTTTCTCAACGAATCCATCACCGGCATTCGGGTCACAAAGAGCTTCACCCGTGAGCGGGCCAACTACCGCCACTTCGACGATCTCAACCACTCCTTTTTCGACGCCAATGTGGAGGCCACCAAACTCTCGGCCATTTTCTTCCCCGGCGTGGACTTTATGGGTTCGTTGGCGACTGCGCTGGTGGTGGGGGTGGGCGGCTGGCTTGTCCTGGGCGACAGCCTGACCGCAGGCACACTCGTCGCTTTCATCCTCTATGTGGAGCGCTTCTTTGAACCCATCCGGGATCTGGCCCAGCGCTACAACACCTTCCAGGCCACAATGACGGCCAGCGAGCGCATCTTCTTTCTGCTCGACACAAAGAGCGATCTGCCCGACGCCCCGGACGCCTATACCCTGCCCGCCATCCGGGGCGCAGTGACTTTCGAGGATGTCTATTTTGGCTACAAAGCCGACGAGCCGGTGCTGCGGGGGGTGAGCATCCACGCAGAGCCGGGCCAACGCATCGCGCTGGTGGGGGAGACAGGCGCGGGCAAAAGTACGATCATCCGCCTGCTCTCCCGCTTCTTCGATGTGACCGGCGGCAGCGTGACCATCGACGGTCACGACATCCGCGGCGTGACCCAATCCAGTCTACGCCACCAGTTGGGCATCGTTCTCCAGGACACTTTCCTCTTCAACGCCAGCATCCGGGAGAATATCCGCTATGGCAAGCCCGAAGCCAGCGACGATGAGATTGTGGCCGCGGCCACCGCGGTGGGTGCGGACGCCTTCATTCGCAACCTGCCCGACGGCTACGACGCAGGAGTGGGGGAAAACGGCGTCAACCTGAGCGTGGGCCAGCGCCAGATCGTCTCCTTTGCCCGGGCCCTCCTGGCCGACCCCCGCATTCTGATTCTGGACGAGGCCACCAGCAGCGTGGACACAAAGACCGAGCAGCAGATTCAGACCGCACTGGACCGGCTGATGGAGGGGCGCACCAGCTTTGTCATCGCCCACCGGCTCAATACGATTGTCAACGCCGACCAGATTGTGGTGCTGGATCAGGGCCAGGTGGTGGAGCAGGGCAGCCATTTGGAACTGCTCAACCAGCGGGGGCGCTACTACAACCTCTACACAATGCAGTGGGCGGCAGAGGCGTAGGTCGGACTGACAGTCCGACCTACAATTTTGGAGGTTGCGCGACATCCTCAATTGGGGTAGGCTAGGGCTTGCGTCCCGTTGTTACAATGCAGGACGATTGGTGCATATACGCCGTCTTTTTGGCTGGCAACGCACCCGGCGCAGATGAACAGAGCAGCGGCTCTCGTCCTGCGCCCCGTTGCAAACCCGAAGGAGGATAAAATGCCTCGTCACTTCGCTGCATTGGGCAGCAGTATTCTTTTGGCCCTTTTGCTCCTCTGGCCCCTCTATCTGACCGGTCTGGCCCAGGATATAACACCCCTGGCCGCCGAACCTGCGGCCCAATCTTCCCCCGCAAGCAGCCAAAACTTCACCCTTCTCGGCAGCTACTCCGGCACGACAGGCTTTGTGGGCCAGGCCATCAACGCATCCGGCCTCTACGCCTACGCCTCTTTTGACAGCGGCCTGCAAGTGCTGAATATAAGCAACCCGGCCAGCGTCTCCCACCTGGGCGGAAGACAAATGGTCAACGCCAGCGTCAGCGATATTGAGCGGGACGGCGGGTTGCTCTATGTGGCGCTGGACAGGCCCAGCGGTTTTGGCGGCGATTTTGTCGAAATGCTCTCGACAGAGCCGATTACCCAGCCGGAACTGTTGGGAAGTTACCAGCCTGCCAGCCCCAATTCCACTATTTTTGATTTGGACTTTGCCTCCGGCAGCCAACTCTATGTGGGCCAGGGCGAAGGGGTTGTGGTGTTGGACCGTTTTGGTGTGGGGCAGGACGGCAAGATACCGATGATAGGCAATTATTCGACTGACCCCACCCGCCACCTGCTGGCGATGGATGATCTGCTGGTGGCAGATACCAGCAAAGGGGTGGAACTGTTGACCCCCGGTTCGTCTCCTGCGCTGCTGGGCAAACTGGAAACCGTCGGCCCGGCCAATGCCATCGAACTGGTGGGGAACACCCTCTACCGGGGCACCGGCGGCGGGCTGGAGATCATCGATATTACCAAACGGGCCAAACCGGTGCTCCTGCGCACGATTCCCGAACTGCGCAGCATCCGGGAGATGGCGAGTATCGACGGTCTGCTCTACACAACCCAACTGACCAGCGGTGGGGTACGAACCTATTTTGCCAGCGATCCGCTGAATCTGATCGAAGCAGGCCATTATCAGGACGACGATTTCTCGGCGGTGGGTCTGGCCCTGTGGGGGAGTCGGGTCTACGTCACCGGCAACCACGACGGGATGCGCATTCTGCAATACAGCGGCGAGACACCCCCACTACAGGCCCAGGCCACGGGTAACGGCGTGCAGGTGAACGGCAGTCCCTGGGGCGTCGGTCAGACGGGTGCATTCACCCAGCCCTTCACCATCCGTCTGGCCCAAACCGTCGCCAGCCTGGATTTGGCGGGCAAATGCGAGGGGGTGTTGCGCATTCTGATGGCGCTACAACCCATCTCCAGCGAGGAGTTCGATCCCTTTGAGGTCTTTGTGGAGGTACTCGACATCAGCCCGACAATCTGCGAACCGACCCGACCCGTGCCGGTGGCCCGCTCTGCCACGGCCACAGCCAACGAAGCCCGCATCGATCTGCGCCTGGAGAGCGGCGGGCTGAAGGTGACCCAGGGGGATTTCGCTATCTTCCAGAATGTGAAGACGCCGGTCGCCGTCGCCAGCAGCCGGGGACAGGTCAGCTTCACTGTCCGCCACGACGCGACTGGCGGCGCGACAACCGTCCACGCGCTCACCAGCCCGGTAACTGTGACGCCGGAGAATGGCAGCCTCGCGCCTGTCATCCTTTCCGCCGGCCAGACGGTGGAGGTGACGGCCAGCGCGGTGGGGGATGTGAAGCAGGTGGGGGGCGTTTTTCTGCCGACGGTGATGCGGTAAAAAAGATGCTGGGATGATGGGAGCATACCCCATCATCCCAGCATCCCACAATCAATCGCCGTCGGATCGATTAGCTCTCGACCCCGCGTGTGAGAAATTCCTTCATCCCCCGCACAAACTTGCGGCGGGTGAGCAGCACCCGGTGTTTACAGGTGCGGCAAACAATCCCGATGTCTGCCCCCACCCGCACGATCTCCCAGTCATCCCCGCCGCAGGGGTGTTGTTTGCGCATACGCACCACATCCCCCACGTAGAGCTTCTGGCTGATTTCCATCCTGCGCTGCCCTTTCGCTTTGGACTTTGGCTCAACCGGCCACAGCCAACGGCGCTGGCTGATCCGGCTCGTTCTGCGGGTATCGCCGGGAACGCAGTAGACCGCCCAGGGCCAGGGCAAAGCTGACCAGATAGACCAGCCACCCCACAAAGGGGATGCGCCCGACTACCACAAGCAGCAGCACACCCAGCAGCAGGGCCACCGTTAACGTCGTCTCGCGACCGGCCTGGGCAGTCATGCGCTGGCCCAGCCACAGCCCGGTGATCAGCGGGCTAAAGAGCCAGATTAGCGCCCAACTCCCCACCAGGAAAAAGCCCATCACCAGCCCAGGCAGAGTGCCCCAGAATATCCAAACCAGCACGACCAGCAGAATGGAAAGAATGGGCACAAAGACAAAGAGCGCGGCGGCCAACAGCCCATACAGACCCGCTTCCAGGGGTTTGTCTTGGATAGCAGAGGCGGGTTTTGTCAGCAGATCGGGCACAAAACGGAGCAGTAACCAGCCCAGCAGGGCAAAGCCGACCAGAATCAGCCCGGTCCGCACTACCCAGCCAACTACCGAGGCGATCACACTAGCACCCCGAGCGCTTTCTGCCGGGGGCGCCTCGTACTGCACACTCCCCGCCGCGCCCCCAGGAATCGCGCTCTCGTCTGGGCTGGAATAGCGCAGAATACCGGCCACCCGGCTGCCCTCCTCCACCCGCAGGGTCGCCACCCGCAAATCCGCGTCCCCATCCACCTGTGCGGCCAGCTCCAGGCTGCCCATCCCGGCCCACAAATCGCCCCCAATGCGCCCATCAATGCGCCCGCCGCCGCCAAAAACTACCACATCGCCAGCCACCTGAGCACTATCGGCAATACGGATGCCCTGGGGAATGGAGCGGGTGCCAAACTGCATAGGGAAATTCATCCCCGGCCCCCCGCCCCCGGCAATAAAGAGATCGTCGCCAACTGTCCCGGAGATTTCGATGCCGCCACCGGCCACCCGCACATCGTCCAAGACCTGGCCGCGCAGCACAACACCCCCGCCAGCCGCCACCAGATCGCCCTCTACAATGCCGTTGATTTCGATATAGCCCCCGGCCGCGTAGAGATCGCCTTTGACAGTGCCGTCGATATAAATTTCGCCGCTGCCCACGTAGAGGTCATCATTCACCACCTCGCCCGCGGCCAGACGGTACACATTATCATCCCCGGCAAACTCCGCGGCCAGGGCCGTGCCTGTAACAGCCAACGAAAGCAGGATCACCAGAAAAAGAATCGACCATTTGCGTTCCCTATGCCAGAATCTCATTTTTCACTCCCCATTCTCTTTGTAAAGCCGACAGCTACTGTCGCGCCCCTACTTATCTTTTCACGCGTGACAGAACAGTGCAATATACGCACGCTGACCTGTCGAGGAACTATTGCCCCTGGCAACAGTACGCCCCTGGGCCGGAAAAGTTGCGTACCGGGTTGCTTCATCCATCCAATCGCACACCGGCGAAGAGGTCCCCCTCTATCCGATCCGTCGGTGCAGGGAAGGCCCGGGTGAAGCTGTCGTGGCTGGCAAGCCGCTTGCGCACAAAGCCGGGCAGAATACGCAAAAAGGCTGGCCCGCCCCCGTATTGACTGGCGTGGGCCCGGCTGGCCTCGTCTTTTTGCCGGGCATAGGCTGCCACGTCAATTCTGGCGTGAACCGGCGTCACCCAGCGGCTGATCTCTACCAGATCGATGTCCTGATTGCGCCCGATTTTGCTGGGGTCTTTGCCCGCCCAGCGCATAGCCTGTACCACCAGTTTCAGCAGCCGTTTGTCAAAGGCCGTATAGTAGAGCTTCTGTGGCCCATAGGGAAGCAGGCCGTTGGGTGAGCGGTCCGCTTGGCCCGCCAGGTGAAAGGCGGCGGTCATTGCTTCGCAACAGCGGATGTGGTCCGGGTGACCGTAGCCGCCGAAAGGGTCGTGGGTGAGAACCACCTGGGGACGCAGACGGCGCACATACCCCACCAGCTCCGCCACCAGCCCATCCACCGGCTGCTGGATCAGCGCCCGCTCGTGGCCGTTGTCAGCCGATCCCCGCATCCCGCTGTCCCGGTAGGGGAGATTCCAGACGCTGGTAATGCCCAGGGCCACCGCAGCCCGGGCCAACTCTTCCCCCCGCTCCTGGGCCAGAGTACGTCCGTCCTGCCGTTTGTGGTTTTCTTCCACCGAACCCGCGTCGCCATCGGTAGCGATAATGACGTGGACATCTGCGCCCTCGGCTGCATAGCGGGCCAGGGTGCCGCCAGGGCCAAAACTCTCGTCGTCCGGGTGGGCAAAGAGGCCCAAAAGTGTACGTCGTTCCATCAGATAGCTCCATCAACTGTAGGGCGGATTGGTAATCCGCCCGAAAAATGAGCGGAGACCCATCCGCTCTGCTCCGTACCAGCGTAAGATCGGCGCTACAAGCGTTAGTTGCGTGCCCAGACCCGTAAAACGTGAAAAGTGAGGTAGCGTCACACACTTTCACGTTTCATGTCTTCACGTCTCCCCACACAATTTGTGGCCCAGCCACCTTACAAATTCTGTTCTTCGTTCATCAGATAGCCCAGGGCAAAAAAGGCCAAGAGATAGCCCAGATAGTTCTCGTTGAGAAAGCGGCTGACGTAGAAAAAGGCTGCCAGCAACACCGCGTAGTGCCAAAGAGCCAAACCGGGACGGTTGTCCTGCTGTTGGCGGCGCACAAACCAGAGCAGCAGGGGCAACGCCACCAATACTTCCAGCAACCAGAAGGGCCACTGGTCGAAGCGATCCGCCACCAGCCCCAACAGCAACACAAAATTGCTGGCACCCCACCCCCAAATCTGGTAACCGGTCTCCCCCTGGCCGCTGCTCCAGCGCCACACATCGTCGTAGAAGGCGTTGGCATCCCACGCCGCATAGGGGCCGACCAGCAGGCCAAAGACAAGCAGGGCAGGCCCGGCCCGGCGCAGAATGGCGGGCAGACTGGCCCATAACCCTTTCCATCCCCCGCGGGCCAATCCAGGGCGATCCGCCACCAGCAACAGGCCATAGAAGGGGGCGAAAAACCAGGCCGTAGGTTTGCTGGCGCAGGCCAGGCCAAAGAGCAGGGCAGAAATAACCTGCCACTTCGTGGCAGCGCTGGCCCGCCACTTTTGCCAGGCGACCAGCGCGAATATCATCCAGGCCAGCACAAAGGAATCGTTCTGGCCGAAGATCACATCCAGCCCCATCAGCGGGTTCAGCCCCAGAAGCATCACCGCGGCCAGTTGGCTGCGCTCTCCTGCGAGTAACGGCTCACCCCCACCCAACCTCCCCCACTTTGGGGGAGGAGTCGATCCACTTCCCTCCCTGGAATGGGGAGGGCTAGGGTGGGGTGGCTGAACAGGTGCTCCTGCGACCAGCCGGGGGGTCAGGGCCAGGGCAATCGCCAGCAGCAGCAGATAGACCAGCCGCTGATCGTAGAAACCCACGGCCTGCCCCAGCAGATAGAAGGGGGCGCTGAAGACAAATGTCCAGGGCAGATAGGGGTAGTGGTAGAGCGCTGTGCGGTATTCATCGAAACCCCATTCAGCCATAGGGGTCTCTGTGTAATCCTCCACATAAGGATTGCGCCCCTGGAGCAGAAAGCCGATTGTCGCTTCGGTCTGGATGACGCCGCCGTCGTGGGTATAGCTGGCCGGGCCGCTCTGCTGACGCAAGAGGACCAGTTTCAGGGTGGGTAGAAAGAGAGCCGTTGCCAGCACACAGACAAGCAGCACCCATTTGGCCCGGCTGCGCCACCGGGCTGGCCGGGCCAGGTCCACCAGCAGATAGACAAAGGCAAAACCCAGGGCCAGGGCAATCAGCAACAGCCCGATTGGCTCGCCGGGCCAGGGGCCCCGCTCCCCCATCGCGGCAATGCCAACGTCGGAAAGCAGACCGCCGAGCAGAGGGTGGCGCAGCACATCCTGGCGCAGGGTGGGCAGCACCGCGGCCTCGGCCAGGCTGTCGATGCGGATCAGCGCCACTGTGAGCAAAATAAGCAGCAGGGCATCCCAGCCGGGCAGGGAGTTGGCCCGGTGCAGAGATTTGGAAACGGAGCGACGGGCCATTAGTTGTTCTCTTTCATACCGTAGAGCCGGCCATTGTGGGAGGCCAGGAATATCCACCCCTCGCTGACCGCGGGCGCACCCACCAGACTGGCCGCAATCGACGTGGAGTGTATGATTGTGCCGTTGGCCGCATCCAGAACTTGCAGGGAGCCGCTGATACCCACCGCCAGTAGACGCCCGTTGCCCACAATTGGTCCGCCGGGCACGCCGATGTCGGCTACGGCTGTGCGCCAAAGCTCGCCACCTGTGTTGCGATCCCGGGCCGCGACAAAGCCGGGGCCAGCCGCGTAGACCCGTGTCCCGTCCACAGCCAGGGATGTGGGCACATCGCTGTTGCCCCTACGCCAGAGTTCTGCCCCGGTGTTGGCGTCCAGCGCGTGGATCCGGCCTTCGTAATCCACCGCATAGACCTCCGCCAATGCCTTCACCCCGGGGCTTACATAGACAGGCGGGCCAGCTACACCCTTGACCTGGCTGTCTTCCCAGATGAGAGTCGGGCTGTAGATGTCCAGGGCGCTCAGCCGGGCATCGCCCACGTAAATCATCTGGTCGCCGATGGCCGGGTATTGGAGTCGCGGCCCTGGGGTCAAAGAATAGCGCCAGAGTTCCCGCCCGTTGTCCAGCCGGTGCAGGGCATAGAGTACGTGATTCAGACCAACCGCAAAGAGGGTATCGTCCCGCACATTCAGGGCAGCGCTTGGCCCGGAATCAAGCCGTTTGCGCCAGGCAATGGCATCGGACGAACTGCCGGTGCCGCGCACAGAAATAATCTCCCCGGTCGAATTCACTACATAAATATAGGGGTCCTGAACGGCTGGGGTATATTCGATCACAGAGCCGAGCCGGACCCGCCAAAGTTGGTTGCCAATATCCCGGCCAAAGCTGTACAATTCCTGATCCAGGCTGGCCGCGATGACGCTGGAACCGACGACCACCGGCGGCGCGCTAAAGCCAGCGCCGGCCGTAGCCAGGCTGAACTCCGACCAGCCATAGGTGATAGGGGGGCGGAATTGGGTCTCCACCCGGCCTGTGGCAGCCGAATCCCGCCGGAAGAGGGGGAAGTCTGCGTCTGCAATCGCTGTGGCTGTGGGCATAGGCGTCAAGGGAGTGGTTCTGGGCTGCTGGATACTCAGCCTCGCCACATCATCCCCCGTCGTGCCCGACGGAGAGCCAACTGGTGTCGGGTTGCCAGTAATGCGGAAAAGCACCTGTCTGGCCCAGCCATCCACATTGTTAACACAGCAGAGCCGCACCCATTCACCGCTGGCCGAACGCCCTTCCAGGCGCACGGTCAAATCCTTGGGCAGGGTGTTGACGTAGCGATAGCGAACCCCGGGACCAGCATAGACAATGACCGTATCTTTGGTTACCGCCTGCAAAGGGACAACCGGCGGCGCGCCTGGGGGGAGACTGGTTGGCGTAACCGTAGGCAGCGGCGTATCTGTGGCGGTTGGTGTAAATTGCAGGGCTGTGGCCGTAGCCCCCGCCTCAGCGGTCTGGGTAGCCTCGCCGGGCAGGGGCGTGGGTGTCGTCAGGAAAAAGTCGCCCGGCGTCGGCGTGTCGGTAGGCTGGCTGGTGGGGGTTGCCCCACTACTCCCTCCAATGACTGGCACAAAGACTACTGTTTGGGGGACTGGCACAGACGTTGGCAGAAAAGCCTCCGGGGTTTCCGTGGCGGTGGCGGTGGCGGTTGGCGTATCGGTCACATCCCGTGTCGGGGTATTGATCCCAACCTGGGCCACTTTGTACGCGGCCTGGGTGATCAGGTCCTGGATGTTACTGGTGGCCCGGAAATCAGCGGTGGGGGTAACTGCGCTGGCTGGCTGGCGGGTGATGGTGGGTGTTGGCCCCACAGCCAGCCGACGTTCCAGCAGAAAGCGCCCTGCGATGGCGATTGCCAACAGGCAGACAAGCAGAGTCAGGGCCAACCAGAATAGCCCCCCGGCAGCGGAACGGGAAGGGGGGCGAAGATCGTTGGATGAACGGAGCGGGGGCGAATTTGGGCGTCTACGCATACAGCCAATTGTAGCAGCAAAACCAACCACCTGCCAATGTGGATTGGATTTTTCCTGGGCCAGCGCTATACTGGTTCGGGGTAACTGCTCACCCCCACCCAACCTCCCCCAGCTTGGGGGAGG
>JAANMX010002630.1_pt1 | contig 17351 bp, 8 predicted proteins | sample 7279681 | NCBI WGS metagenome assembly JAANMX01 (sample SAMN14094542, study PRJNA606508) | bioreactor metagenome | isolation source: A lab-scale SPAN reactor treating ammonium-rich wastewater day 351 | place: Ireland: Galway | collected 2018-01-01
CGACGGACACCCCAGATCCCGCATCGAGGACCTCATGCCCTGGTGCTACGCCCAGACGTCAAGCCTCGCCGCATAGGGCCACGTCGTCGCGCTTACGTCGAGACCATGCTCGACACCGACATCCCGGCCGCGACGCAACTCTTGAGCCCGCGCAACTTTATGAACAACGGCGCGACGGCGGCGGCGGTCGCCTATGATTGCTCGGGGGTTTATGTGGAGACGGATTATTGACCAGCCGACCTGCTATCGACCTATCGCGTCTCAATCAGTAGGCGGGGCGTCAGGCGCTTTGACGTCGAATACCTTCGTCCGGTGCCACTTCAAGAAGACCCGATGCTTATCCGTCAGATCGACTGGCCGATCAAAATAGAGTCGCGCACGCGCCTGCTCGCTGAGGGTCTCCGAAAAGACCGGAATGCCGTCATCGCCGAAGGTGACCAGACCGCCATCGAATACGGCATCCCAAAGAGCCGACAGAAGCAGGCCATTATGGACATCCAGACGCTCGGCGTCGTTTTCACAGTCGCGCCATGGCTTGATGTGAGAGGCACGGAGAAGCGGCTTGTCGACAATCCCGGTCAGAGGGCATCGCCCCCGCCAGTATTTGATCAGACGCTCACGAAAGATGTTCTGGCCGACACGCTGGACCACAAGGCGTTCCGCCTCCGTCGTTTTCGGCAAGTTCTTTGTACGGTGAAGAAACTCCTGAAGTGGTGCGTCGGGAAGGCTTGCGGAAAGCTCGTAAATCCTTGGCATCACGCCATAAAGCTGTGCCAGCGAGGCAAACCGGAACCGTGCGAGGCCGGGTCCTGCGGCATCGGACGCCTCAATCCCGATCTCTGCAATGACCCCGGCGTGATCCAGGGCGAGGAGCCACGGACCGGAAGTGTCCCGAGCGAGCCAGATCGACCCCTGCGCGGTCGTCGAACTGTACCGCTGCCAGCCATCGAATTCGCCATGGGGGCGCCGGAAGCCATTCTGGTAGGTGACCTTGTCGCATTCCTGGCGGCTCACGAAGGATTGGGGGCTTTCAAGCATCATCCTACGACCTCACCAATACCGACGTGGCGGATGGCGTTGCAGCAACCCTGCAAGCTCACGGAATTCGCCTTGAAACCACGTCCGGTCTTCCTCCCAGTCGGCGACGGCAAATCTCTGGTTGCTGCGACCGCCCCGCAAGTCTGCCAGCATTTTCAAATGCTTGTCGATTGAGTGAAATCGTTGGTACGTTGCGGGAGCGCCCCAGGCTTGGTACTTGGCATCGAGGTCGGATGGGATCTCGATCCGGAAGCAGACGTCCAAACGCCTTTGCCGTTCACGGCTGGCAAGGCCACGGGTTTTTCCAACCCTGTAACCCACGTAGGCCAAGGGCGAGCGGTCCTCACCGACGAAGGAGCCATCCAGAAAGGCGCGCATGTCCCGCTGGATATCCGGGGGGATCGGCCGTTCTACCAGCGCATCGTGTTCCTTCTGGGCTCTGTCGCGCTCTGCCTGTTCTCGGGCGTCGGCCTCGGCTTGTTTGCGTCGTGCCTCTTCCTTCCGGCGCTCATCTTCCGCCTGAACACGGCGCAGCGTGCCGGACACCCAAGGCAGCCTGCCGAACCACCGGAACCGGCCAAGCCACAAGAACAGCGCATCCCGCTGCCACCAGATCCATTTCGGCCCATACTCGGTCAGGTTGGAAATCAACCACCACAGCAGGATCAACAAGGCGATGACGAGCAATGCCGGGAAGATCATGAACAGCGCCACGACAAACCCGATCCACAGGGCCGCCTTGAGGTATGGGTGCATCCCCTACATCCCCATCGCCGTGAATTCGCCGTTCGCTTCCATGCGGTCCCAGGCTTCGAGGACGAGGCGGCGGGTGCGGTATTCGCCGTGTTGGCGGATTTCCTTTTCCTTGAGGACGCGGAAGGTTTCCGAGGGGTAGTCGGGGCCCTTCACGTCGGCGGGGTCGAGGATGTAGCGCAGCTCGTCGCGGGTCAGGCCGTAGGCGCGGGCATAGAAGGCGTCGAGATCGGCGCGCAGGTGCGCGCGGCGGTCCTCGTGCCAGGCGAAGGGCGGGCCGTCATGGCCCAGATCGCGGGCGAAGGGGGCGAGGCTGTGCGAGGTGTAGGTGAGTTCCAGCACCTTCGGGGTGATGAAGGCGAGGCGAGGTTCAGTGTAGAAGTCGGGGAGTATGACTGGAAGCTGCTCGACGTGAAAGAAGTTGATATTTACCCCGCCAACTTTTCGGCGAACCACGAAATCAAAAATCAGAGATGCACAATTGGCATAGAGACAAGCATAGTGACTCGCCGGTTTGTCAGATTTCATGAGATTAAGGCTGTCCCCGAACCCAGCGACCGGCATCAGGGTAGGAATGAAAGACCTTTCATTTCCAATTCCAGTTACCTTGTTGAATACCAGCATCGCACCCAGCTGGTAGTCGCCGAGTGCCTGTCTCACATCCTTCTCTGACACCCAGTAGAAAGGTTGGACCTCATATTCAGGATTCATATGGTCTTGAGGTGATGTATCGGGCAATACGCGGTTGCCGCGATCAGTGCCGCGACTTTCGTAAGACGCAGATCGATGATCATAGATATCGAACATTTTTGCCTCGAAAAGAGGTAAGTAAGTGTCCTGCGATGGATCTCTCTGCGCCGGCAGCCAGTTGGCCCCCTGACGATGATAGCCATGGGCGTTCAGGTCTGAGGCGGTTTTGAACAAGTGGCTATCATTTGCCATGTGGAACAGAATTGAGAATTTGACTCCCCAGATGTTTCCTTGATCACCAAGCTCGGATTGGATCAGGATGGACGAGTTTTCATAAATCTTAGTGGTGATTTCAGCGTCCGCGCGCGATCTGAATACTGAGGCTGTCTTTGTATTGGGATTCAGCCGTGCGATTTGATTTGGGGTAAGAAGAAAGTTTCGCTCTGGATCTGTCATCTGAGATGGTGAAGTCATGTAAAACGCAAATCGCGCCGTTCCCTCGCCTCGACCAAGAGTGAGCAGGCTGAATTTGAAACTGCGATGAACCCCAACAAAAAGGGGCGCAGAGTTCTCAAAGTCGACAAGCTGTGCGAGCCGTTTCTCCGCAACTAGGTGTGCGAAGAAGGGAGCCGTAGTAGCATCTGTTGCGACGCCTGTAGGAACAATGATGCCTGCGCGCTGGCGAGACAAATTGGCGAACAGTTCCGCGAAAAGTGCGTAGGTATTTACGTCCCCTCTGCCGGTAAGCGTAAAACGACCACCGTCGTTGTTCGAGAGGCGGACAAATTCGCTAATTGCTTCGGCCTCGCGTTTCGCTGCCTCAAATGCGAGGTGCAAAGAGTATTTGGCGCTTCCGGGAGGAGCGGTAGAAAGCGAAGTTATCAGCTTGCTTCGCTCTGATTTGTTTTGCGCATTGGCGATCTCGGGCGAACGGGAGGCAAAGAACTCCTGCTCCTGCAGCTTGATCCGCTCCCACGGCGGGTTGCCCAGCACCACGTCGAACCCGCCGCGCTGCATCACATCAGGAAACTCCAGCGGCCAATGCAGGGCCCGGGCGTTGCGGGCGGCCTTGGGGGCCTCGACCATCGCCTGGCGCATCTTGCCCTGATTGAGGGCCATCCACAGTTCCTCGGTCGTCGGCACTGTGCGGGCCGACGCCCCCGCCGGTGCACCGCCCACCTTGGGCAGCAGGAAGGCCGCCACATAAAGGTCCGCCGCTGCCTTGGCGCGGACAAAGGTCTGCCCCTTGCGCAGTTCCTTGAACCGCTTGGCCTTGGCGCCGATCTGTTCGACCGTATCCTCGGGCAGGTCGCGGAACCCCGAGAAATCCAGCGCCAGCGGCTTCATCGCGGGCATCGACGCCTGTCCGGTGCCGAAGTCGAACCCGCCTTGCCCCGCCGTCGCATCGCGATTGGCCTTGAGGTAGTATTTCGCGGTTTCCTTGTCGTCGCCGGTCAGCGGCTTGTAGGCGGCATCGGGAATTCCGTCCTGCAGCACCTGCAGGTCGAACACCCCCAGCAGCGCATCGCCGCAGCGGATCTGCGCGTCGAAGAAACCGAGGGGAAGGCCCGGGTCCACCGTCTCGATCCACAGCGCGACCTTGGTCAGCTCCACCGCCATCGGGTTGCGGTCCACCCCGTGGATGCAGCAGCGCGCGACATCGCGCAGCGCATGGCGAAAGTCGGCGAGCGAGGGCGTGCCCTCGGCCCGGATGCGCGCAAGCCGCGTGGCAATGCGGCGGGCGGCGGCCAACAGGAAGTGCCCCGAGCCGCAGGCAGGGTCGATGACCGAGAGTTTCAGCAGCGCCTTGGCAGGATCGTCTGCCTCGGCCTCGGTCTTATCGAGCACGGGGTCGAGCGCGGTGTCGAGCAGCGCCTGAACGAGGCTGTCGGGCGTGTAGTAGGAGCCGGTGGTCTTGCGCTGGTTGCCCTTCTGCTCGGCCGCCTCGGAGGCGAAGACCAGCGTCTTGCCGTCGTCGCCTAGCTGGGGCTGGAGTTCGAGGAGGGATTCATAGACGGAACCCAGCTCCTCGGTCTCCATCGCGCGCCAGTTGACCGGGACCATGCCGGTCTTGTCGGCGAGCCAGGAGAGGCGGTAGAGCGCTTCCATGAAGGCGCGGTTGCGCAGGCGGGCGGTCTCCAAGTGGGGCAGCCTGTCCTCGGCAAAGAGGCCGCCGAGGGCGGGCAGCGCAAGGGCCGGCTCGCCATGCGTGAGGGCGCGGAAGACGATCTTCACCCCCTCGTAGCGGTCATGGTGCTTGTCCCAGGTGGCGGCGCGGTAGCATTGCTTGCGCAGCGACTGCAGCGAATAGCCCTGGGCGTAGAGGGCGCGGGCCTCTGGCTTGGCTTTTTCAGGGTGAAGGAGGTTCCGGTCCTCGGCCACCATGAGGAAGATCAGACGGTAGACGAGACGCAGGAGTTCGTTGAACCATTCGGTCAGGTTCACTTCACCGGAGCGCAGTTTCGCGGCGAGGTCAGGGTTGGCCTCCAGGAAGCCCGAGCCGAGCAGTTTGAGGGCCAACTGGACCTGACCCGCCAGACGATCACGCGCGGCTTCGCCCTCCTTGGAGCCGGCATCGCGCCAGCGTTCAAGGGGGCAATCGGTGGCGGGGGTGTCTGCCGCGCCGAAGCGGGTGCGGTGGATCAGCAGCCAGAGCACCGCGAAGGACGCGATGTCCTCGTTGGTGAACATCTGCGCCAGATCGGCCTCGATGTAGGCCGGACGGGTCAGCGAGGCATTGTCGCGCATGAGGCGCAACTGCATCCCGTTGGTCACGATGCCCCAGAGGGCCTCGTCCCGATCATTCAGGTGGTCCTGAAGAGCAAAGGCCGGAGAGCGCGACCTGTCCGTCGAGAGCGTCGGGCTGCGGCGATCAAGCAGCTCGGACGGCGGGACGACGACGACAGGAACGCGGTCGGACGCGATCAGGGCGATCGGTGCGGCGGCCACCACTAGATCGGTGTACCCGAAGGTTTCCCTGAAGAAATCGGCGATGAAACGCGAGGTAGCGGCGGCCGAGGGGTGCTCGATCTTCGCAAAGGCGTCGAAATGCGATTGGCCTACGCGGAAAGCGGTGGCGATTTCCTCGCGGATCTGTAGGCCTTTGCGAACCCCGTATTCTTCGGGGGATTGCTCGGGTGCCTGGCGCTGATCGATCTTGGCGATCATCGCAGGCGCGATCAGGTTGCCTTCGAGGCTCAGCGACGGCCACGCGGACATATCGGTAATTGGCTTGCGGGCCATGATTACACCTCCCCCGGAACAAGAACGAAGAGGCCGATGACGTCTGGGGGAATGATCGGCTCCACACTGACACGCGACGCGGAACCGGCGGCAGCACGAAGGCGGGCGTGGTCTTCAACCAGCTCCGCGGCACGCTTTTGCACGAAATCGGCAATCGGGCCGCCCAGCAGGTCAGGAAGGGCCGCCTTCGCCGTGTTGATCATCCGGTCGCGGGCGACCGGCGCGAGATCAGCCGTCGCGGGAGAGGCAAGCAGCGCGCGCGCCTCGCTGCCAGAGGCGATCACCGTATTGCTGTCGAGGGCAACGAGGGCGGCTTCCTCTGCCAGCAGAAGGCGTTCGCGCCGTGCATGAACCGTGAGCTTGTAACGAATACGCAAGAGAGCGACACGCGTCATCTGTGTGACAGCCGCACTCGGCCAGGCCCCGACACGACCGATGCCAAGATCCGGCAGCGCCTCGGTGTCAAGAGAGGCTTCAAGCAGGCTTTCTGCCAGGGACGATGTCAGCGGATGGGTTCTGGTCAGAAGCGAAGCGCCTGAGGGCGCCGGTTCCTGCGTGGCCAGTTTCAGAGAGCCCTTCAGCCCACGCTGCTCCAGCTTTTCCTTGAGGCTATCCTGAAGGGCATGCACGTGGGCGAACTGCAGCGATTTCTTCTTCTCGAGAGGCACCCCGAACCGAGACATCGCGCGCTCGAGAAATTCGAGCGTTTCTGCTGGCGATCCAAGCAGGGACTTCATCTTGTCCCATTCAGGAGCGACTTCACTCGGCTTCATGGCGTTTTGCGCAAACCGGGCGCGTGACCGCTTTTCGTTCTCGCTTGCATCGCGCCAGCGGGTCTCCATCACCTGGATGCCGTCGCCGAGTTGCAGGTCCAGCGTCAGCTGCTTATGGCTGCCTCCGCCACGGCGAAGCATCATTGCCGCCATCAGCGCATCGGTGACCGGTCCCCGCTCGTCGGGGAGAGGCACAGTCACGCCCGTCGCCTTGCGGATTTCTTCAGCCTTGCGGAGAATGACGTCCAAGACGGCACCGTCGATGGCGCTGTCGGGCGAAAACATCATGATCGAGCGAACGAGTTCGGCGGGTTGCCCGAAACGATCCACGCGACCTTCGCGCTGTTGATGGCGCGTCGGATTCCAAGAAAGGTCGTAGTGGATCACGGTGTCGAATAGCTGTTGAAGGTTGATCCCCTCCGACAGGCAGTCCGTGGCGACAAGGATGCGCTGATCTGTGGCGGCACTTTCTTCCGCCGCCATTTCCGCGACGCGATCGCGTCGTTCGTCCGGCGTCAGTTCACCCGTCACGGCCTGCACATTAAGCTTGGGGAAGGCCTTACGAAGCCCTTCCTTCACATGTTCGGCCGTGGCGAGGTAGCGGCAGAAGACGACGGGGTTAGCGCCGTCTTTGATCAAGGGTTTGAGGGCCTTGATGAGGGCGTTCAGTTTGGGATCTTCGGCCGTCAGAAGTTCGCTAGCCTTGTCGAGCAGCCCTTGGAGAGCGGGGTCATTTGAAAAGACGGTGTTTGGCTCGATGTCCACGGCGTCTTCGTCATCGCCATCTTCGTCGTAGATCTGCGGCTCGAGGCGGTCGTCTTCATTGGAAGCCCGGTTTCGCAACGCGCTCATTGCGGCTGCGGGTGACGATCCGACACAGCGCATCAGCGCCAGGGTACCCCAGAAGGCCAGGCGGCGATCCTTTTGCGCGTCCCCAACCCGAGACACGACCGAGAAGCAGTAATCAAGTACGGCTTCCTGGAAAGCCCGATGCTCGTCGTTCAGGCGATACGAGTATTCGGTCGTCTCGTGCTTGGGGAACGAGCGGTTCTCATCCCAGTCGCCCTCCACCAGGTCGACGCGCCGCCGCTGAACAAAGTGCCTGACAAGGCGCTCGCGGTATTTCTGGTTTTCGAAGTTGACGGTCCCGAATTCCGTGTCGATCAGCGACAGAAGCCGAGCGAACGCGTCTTCGTCCCCGGAGTGCGGCGTGGCTGTCAGCAGGATCAACCGACGCTCAGGATCGCGCGCAAGGCCTTGGAGCAGGTCGAAACGCTGCTGCTTTCCCTTGTGCGTCCCGACGCAGGCGTGTGCTTCATCAACGATAACGAAATCCGGACAGGCCCTGGCGAACCCATCCCGACGTTTCTCGGCTTTGATGTAGTCAAGGCTGACCACCGTGAACGGATAGGCATCGAAAAGGGTCTGCGCCAATGGGAGGTTGCGCTCCAGACGTGCCGCAGTCCCGGAGGTGACGGCAACGGCATCGATCCCGAAGCGATCCTTCAATTCGGTGATCCACTGGTCCACGAGGTGCGGAGGGCAGAGAACCGAAAACGCATCGACTTCTCCGCGATCCATCAGTTCGCGGAGGATCAGACCCGCTTCAATGGTCTTGCCGATGCCAACGTCGTCGGCAATCAACAGCCGCGGGACCTGAAGCCGAAGGGCCATGAGCAGCGGGACCAGCTGGTAGGTCCGAGGCTCAAAAGCAAGCTGTGCGGCGGACCGGAACGGACCTGCCCCCCGGCGGAGGGTCAGCCGCAACGCGTCGGCAAGAAGCGCCGCCTTGGACTGCACTGTCGTGCGCGCATCGTCAGGCAGGTCGAAACGAGCGGCTTCTACCGGTGTAAGCTCGAGATCCGGAGCGAGAACCACGATGTCGTTTTCATTGCCCGAGAGGGGGCGCAGGGCGAGCAGGCCCTCGCCGGGTGTCGGCAAGGCAACCCATTCACGGCCGCGCGCTCTGACAAGATCTCCAGGAGTAAAATTTACAGTCATATCAACCTTCAAAATTCTTCATGAAGCCATCCGGCAGCCCTTCCGACGGCGCCGAAGGCAATCCAAAAACTACCCAGCCCTTGTTCAGCGCGTCTGCCTCCGCTTCTGCTGTCAGGTCAGCGGTCGTCGCGGCAACCGCGAATGCGCGCCAAACGAACTCGAATTCGCGTCCACCAAAGCTCGCGGGCATCGTATCAATTTGGGGAATGCCCGCGGCGCTGAATGCCTCAATCCATGGTGATGCCACCGTTCCCGCGGTCGGCTTCGCAGCAAGGGAAATCGTGCCGCGTGCAAGATCGATCAGGAATTGCGCCACTTCCGGGCTCGAGCGGTCGATCAGCTCATGGTCCGGTTGGTTGAAGTAGGACAGCAGGCAACGGTAGCAGCCGCGAACACAGCTTCCGTCTTTCTTCTCCTGCAACAGATCCGCATCACCCGCCGCAATCGCAGCATCCACATTCTCGAAGTGCATCAGACCCAGAGCGGTCTTCGCCACCTCGTTGATTGCCTTTCCGTCATCGATCAGGCGCGTGAGCACGCCGGCACCGCCTTCCGTTGCCTCGTAGGCAAGGATTGCGCGACGGTTATCCCTCGCGGGCAACGGTTCACCGAGGATTTCGCCTTCTTCCAATTGGAAAACCACTTCGATTCCGCGCAGCAACGCATGCTGAACCGTCGCGATTGTTTCGGGCTCATACTGCTCCGGCTTTTCGAAGCGGAACAACAGGGCATTCTTTCTGTCGCGGACAATCGGGACAATGCGAACCGGCTTGACCACGTCCGGCGGGACGTCCGTGTCGCTGTCCTCGTCGTCGGATTTCGCCCAGTATCCGGACCTCGGATCGATGTGGAAACCGAAGACCGTCTGGTCCTTTCGGCGCTTCAAGCCCTTGTTCAGTCGGCTGATCTCCGCGCTGTTGGCGTATTGCAGGGCCAGGAGGGAAGTCTCGCCACAGACGAATTTGGCGTTGGTCACTTGGACCTGCCCATCCTTCTTCGGCCAGGAGAAGACGGTCTGGATGTCAAAGCCCTGCCGAACGCGCTCTTCATCGTTTGCCGTAATGCGTTCAGTCGGGGCGGCCTCGACGTTGTCGATGCGCAGGGTCTTCTTGATGGGGACCTCACCCGCCATGTGGTTGTTGCACCCATGGCAACGCTCGACCTCGCCCTCATGCGATGCACCACAGTTGGAGCAGATGTAGATATCCTTGGTCGCCAATTCCGATCCGTCGCCCTGACGCACCTCGGGCGGCAGTTTGGCTTTCATGACCCGGTAGGCGCGGCCCTCGTGATAGATCAGACTGCGCGGCCCGAATTCGGAAATGGCAAGGAAGCGGGCTCTGGACAGGAATGACCCCGGCTTACCTTCGCCAGGAACAAACGCGTAGAGCGGCAGGCGCGGGAAGTTGTACCCGGGCAGGAAGCCCTCAGTTGCCAGATACCGATACGAATAGAAATCGGAGCCATTCGAGGCTTTGCCTTGTTCGAGGATGGCGATCTGATCCTGGGCCTGCATTTGCGCGGCCTTGATCTTGCGCCGGTCGGCTCCCGAAAGCCCCGTAATCTCCGAACGCTTGTTGGCCTCGGCCAATTGCGTCCTGGCAGAGCTATAAAGCTCCCGCCAACGGTCGAAGGCGCGGTCAAACTCCTTTGGGGCATTCATGGCCGTGTGAAGAACGAACTCGTCTGGATCATCCATCCAGATCGGGGTTTGCCCTCCGTCGGACGCCAGAATCTGTTTCAAGACACGCGCCATCGGTCCCCGTGCCTGCGAAACCAGAGCGGGTTTCGATATGACCGCCAGAACGTCCTCCCTCAGCGGGAATTTTTCCCCGTGAAGGTCCAGAATCTCCGGGATGTCGGGAGAAAGCGCCAGCTTCGCTTCCGCGAGCCACACCGCGTGCAGGTGCGATCGGACCAGCTCTTCATTCGTGATGTCGAGTGCTGGCGGCCGCACGACACCAGCCACCATATCATTGCGCCGTTCGAAGAAATACTGGTCATGCGGAGACCCCGAGGCGCAGTAGGTCACGACAACCGCGGCTTGACCCGATCGACCAGCACGACCGGCGCGCTGCGCGTAATTCGCCGGCGTAGGAGGTACGTTGCGCAGGTAGACGGCGTTCAAGGCGGAAATATCAACGCCGAGTTCCATGGTCGGAGAGCAGAACAGCGCGGGAAGGAACCGGTCTGACTCGCCCGTAGCCCGAATTTCCGTGCGGTATTCCGAGCTGGCGAGGTGCTCCATGTCATCCTGCTCGAAACGGAACCGCCACTCACGCCACTCTCGCTGCTTTTGCGAAACCTGAGCCGTGTGCTCGCGTCCCTCCAGCCCCCAGTAGGAACTGCGCCCGTCGCCAAGGTCACTGGCAATCGCGGTGTAAAGGTCGTGGAAATATCGGTTGCCGCGATGGGTTTCATCATCGAGGGCCGGTCCAGGCACAAGCCGAACCGCAGATGGTGACAGGCGCCAGCCTGTCACATCGCTATCGAGTTCGACAGGCACCAGCAGCCCTTCGTCGCTCAGGAAGGTAAGCATCCCTTCCATGAACTCGTAGTACTCATCCTTGTTCAGCTTCATGCCGAGAACCGACTTCCGGTTCACGAGCCGTGCGATCCGCGAATTGGGACCTGCCCGAAGAAGCGTTTGTTCTTCTCGCAGCGTGACAACGTTCTTGCTGCCCGCGCGCAGGACAAGCGAGGATCGCGCTCGCGGATTTTCCTTTTGGTCAATTGCCCAAGGTGCCTGAAGCAGCATTCGGGATTTCTGGGCCACGCCGTCGAGGACAGTCAGGTCCAAGGCTTCGGTCTGAACAGCCAGGCCCTCGAGCATCGCGGACAAAATCGCCTTGAGAATTGCCTGCCGCTGCTCGAGACCGAGGTCTCCCAGCGCTGGATGGATGGCCATGAAGCGCTCGCGATCTTCAGAGATTTCCTCGATGCCGAGGAAATTCACGTCGATCAGGTTCAGGACAGACAAGCTGGGGTTGGTGAAGCGCCAACCGCGACGCAGGTCCGTCCAGACACGATGGGCGAGTACCTTTGCGAGCGACCGCTGGGCATCTTCGCGAATGATGGCACCAGCATTCGAATCCAGCAGCCAATGCTGGCGCGCCTCTTTGTTGGCGGCAGTAAAGCCGAGCGCCTTCACCACCTGCAGGCCGAACTCGTCTTCTGCGAGCCCACCTGAGCCAGCAGCAATGACCGCGCGAAGGATGGCTCCGCGCAACAGGCTCACGAACAGGAAGTCATTGAAATGGCCAGACTGCAGGGCTGCATCCTGACGGTTATCCGTGAACCCCAAAAGCTTCCGCTTCGTCTCGGGAACGCCGCTGCCAGGTTTGTTCATCCACTCCAGGGCGCTGGCTACGAGCAAGGTTGTTGCCGAGCTTCGCCCTTCGCCGGAGAGCCCCGCCAACTTGCTGCGCTCACGCATCCCCTGCGTCGGTTCGTCATGGCAGCACAGGCAGAACGCGAACTTCCCAGGGATGAACCAGAAATCGTTTCCGCCCGCTCCGTGGCGACCATCAGCACCCACGACGTAGGACACCGGCATACGCTTCTTGCGATACCCTCTAAGCCGTTCAATGCCGTTTTTCTCTTCTCGCCAGCTTTCGGGGTAACCCTCAAGCTCGCCTGTGAACTGGAAGTCAGTATCGCCGGGCGTCACCGGACAGAGATACCCCGCGACCTCGTCTTCTTCAGTGTCGAGCGGCGTGTCGTCGATGCTTCGGGGCAGAAAGCGCAAGCTCCCATCATCGTCGACCTTGGTCACGACATGGTATTCTTGGCCACAATTTCGGCAGAACCGCGTCGGGTAGAGGCGGTTTCCAGGGGCTTCGGGGTCCTCGAGCTGCCCTTCAAGAAGGATCCTACGCGGCCTGGCTGTGAGCGTCGTAAAGACTTCGCCGGCACCGGAGATGAAACGGTGGAGTTTGAAGGCGAGAAAGGCTCCGTCCTTCGTGCCGCCGCGCTCATGCTCCGGCAGGCTTACCCGGGTCAGGAATTTCTCGAGATAGTCTCGGCAGGTTTCGGCATCGACCTCACTGGCCAGAGAAAGCTTTTCAACGGCTTTTTCGAAAGGGATAGGCTTCTTCCTGCGAAGCTCAAGCCCATCGTCCAATCCGAGTTCGAGTTCGGCCCACACCGAGAGCGGATGGCGCTTCAGGGTTTCGTCATCGAGTGCGTCCGGCAAAGGCTGTGTCAGGGCCGTCTTCAAAGCGCCAAGGACGTGCTCGGGCTTCAGGGCGTCATCGGTCGCGCGCTGCAGGGACTCGTCGATGACCGCGTCCGGGCCAATGCCGGTGCCAAACAGACGCGACGCTACCTTCGCGACAGCAAGTGCGCGGCTCTCGTCCGATCCCTCGGATGCCATCGTTGCCGAGGTCCCGATGCAGATTGGCTCCTTGTCCGGCGAGCACCTGTCCCGCAGGCGTCGAACCAGGACCGCGACATCGGCACCTTGGCGCCCGCGATAGGTATGGAGTTCGTCGAGAATGATGAACTCGAGACCGGACGCGTTCGAGACAACTTTCGAGTCCAGGTCGTCCTGACGCGTCAGAAGCAATTCTGCCATCATGTAGTTCGTCAGGAGAATGTCGGGCGGATTGGCAGCGATGCGCTCCCGCTCCTCACGGCTTTCCTGACCGGTGTAACGCTTGACCACCGGCTTGAGCTCATCGGGCAAACCGGAACCGGCGATGAACTTGTCGATCTCCTTCATCTGGCTGTTTGCCAGTGCGTTCATGGGGTAAACGATGATTGCCGTCGTGCGACGCGGCTTTCCTGCGCGCCGCGCGCGGATGATCGAGTCGACAACCGGCACGAAGAAGCACAGGGATTTCCCCGAACCCGTACCGGTTGTGACGACGTAACTCTTCCCTTGCTTCGCCTTTGCGATCGCCTCGGCTTGGTGCCGGTGAAAGCGAAGAGGCGTGGTACCAAACCGGAAAACCTTGCCCGTGCCGTCGTCGAGATCACCCGTGGCGACGAGTTCATCGACCGTCGGCCCCGCCATAAAGCGTGGGTTCAGAGACAAGAGGGCATCCGGCCAGAATTTTCCGGCGTCGTACTGGGCATCGATCTCGGATTTCAGGTCGGGCGCCCGAATTGCGCTGAATGAACGCGAAAAGTGCTCGTAAGCACGGATCAATTGATGGTCGAACTCAAACGCTTTCATTCAGGCGGCCTCCTCGGCGTCCGGGCTCGGCACGTCAAAGCCTTCGTCGTCCTGGAGAACGTCCTCGCCTTCCTCCGGCACGGAATCTGCCCTGACGACCGCATGCCCGGTCGCCTTTGAAATCATGGCAAGGAGCCGCGTCTCCCGATCCGCCATGAATCCCTCGAAGTCATCCGCCCTCAGCAAGGAGGGATCCAGCCCGTGGGACGCCAGATAATCGTCAAGCGCTTCGCGGGCGATCGGCGGGTTGTCCTTTCCGCCTGTTTCCAGTCGTTCCAGGTAGACCGATGGAGCTACGCCGCCAAGAATGCGGTTGGTCTTGTAGCTGAGCGGCGTCTTGTTGACGACGGTGTCAAAGACCTTCGGCTCGATCTTCTGCTTCTTGCACCAGTCCTGCGGGAAGATGTGGTGGATATCGACGTATTCGTCAAAGAACACGGTGTCCTTGAAGTGCTGGCCGGACCGTAAATCTCTCGCGCCTTCGGCCATCAGAAGGGCATGGATGCCCTTGTAGGCAGCCGACAGGCGGGTGCGCAGGGTGCGCAGTCGCTCCGGGCGGAAGCGGCCATCGGTGATCGTGCTGGGCTCGGGTCCACCGTCAAGCCACGCGGGCACTTCGAGCACGTCCTTGGCAAATCGGGACTCGATGGCCGAGCCATACAGCTCGCCAAAAATGCCGCACCAGAACCAGCGGGCAAGCTGGTCCTTCACCGCAGCGTGGTCGAACCTCGGCCCGATGATGGCGAGGATCGCGGCAAAGGGGACAAGCTGGCCCTGATAGGGCAGATCGATGACCCGGTAGATGTGGTTCTGCCGGAGGAACTTCGCCGCAGTCTTGAACCCTTCTTCGACCGCAGCACGGTGTTTCAGGTACGCCTCCAGCGGCAGGTCTAGGAGCGACTGACGCGTGGCCCGGACTGCGGACAGCTCCGACTCCTTACGCCCGGCGGCGATTTCGGCCGCGCGGGTCTCGACCCCATGCAGGAGGGCGATGGCCTGGAGCACATCTGTTGCCGCGACTTTTTCCAGCACGCCGAACTTCTGTTCGGCTGCCCGCCCAAAAAGCTGAAGTCTCGTCTGGAGCCCCGGCTGGCCGTCGGCGCCGAGCCAGTCGTCCCGCAGGCGATGGCCGCGGGCTGCATACATCGCTGTCACAAGCTCGAATGCGTCGAGCGGCTTGCCGCCGGTATTCACCTTCTCAAAGACCAGACAGACGGCCTCGTGGGAGGTGTCGGGGCTCAATGCAATTACGGGCAGCTGGTAGGCCTTGAAGTTCTGAAGTACCTCATCCTTAAACGGCTTGAAGAGCTTGCGTGTCTCCGGGTCGTTTTCCAGCCAGTATTCGTTGAAGCCATCTTGCCATTCGTCCCAGTCAAAAACCTGGTTCAGCGGGAACATGAGATTTTGGTATTCGAGTTCCGGCGTGGAGAGATCGAGGTCGATCTTCCGGTCGAAGTCCGACTTGATCCGCCGATCCTCGGGTACAGAGACAATGGCGTTTTCGCGGTCCTCGGCCGGATTCATGGCTTTTCGAATGTCGATGTAAAACCAGCGCTTCACGAGCTTGAGGCGAGGCGTGACCGTTTGCACCACCTCGCGGCGCAAGCAGGTCTGATAAAGCGAGGTCATGCGCTGCTGGCCATCCAGCAAGAGCTGATCCGGTGCGTCGTCGCCAACTGCAGCATCCGCCCCCTGGATTGGTCGGCGTGCGAAGGTATCAGCCGCACCAGGCTTCACCTCTAGCGTCATCAAGGCGCCGACCGGGAACGCCTGCGAGATCGAGGCGATCAGCCCCTTGATCCGTTCCTCGTCCCAAACCCAACTGCGCTGGAAATCCGGCAACTGAATCTTGCCGTTCCCACACTGACGGAGAAGCTCCTCCAAGCTGACCGGGTTGGTCTTGAATGCCGCTTGTTTACCCAATCTGGCTCTCCTCAAATGAACTTGCAGGCTTCTGACAACTGGACGCGATGTCCGAAGAAGGCTTCATTTCGAACCCTCCGGAGCGCCAGCTGCTCGAATGCCGCTGAAAATTTCGTCGCGATTGATCAGCACGATTTGCTGGTCTTGGGGCGTGCGCGCTTCGGGGGCGGTATCTAGACCGAGGCGTTTGAGCGCATAGTAGAGGAGCGCACGTCTCACCTTGATTTTCGCCTTGCCGCCTCGCATGCCATAGTCGAGCGCGATAACCTTCGCTTGTGTTTCCGAGAGGTCGGGGTGGGGCCCGACTTCCAGCGTGACCTCGGAAAGCCAGTCGTGATCGTCGCCAGCCGATTTGTCGTTTTCGCCCGAGCCTCGGATCTCGAGCATCCGCGACAACAGGAAGTCCTTGAAGCAATCGTCGGTTTGGCAGAACGCCCGAGTGTGCCACCGGAAACCGTCAAATGCGATGGCATGGGGGGCGATCCAGCGCCAGCGCGGCTCGGGGCTGGACAGGGACTGGTATTTTACCTCGATCGCCTCGGACCGGCGGATGGCGCCAACGACCGAACGAAGCGTCGCCGGATTGACCCCACGAACCGGGGTTGGGGCGGCCGCGTAGGGCGGGAGGTTGGCGATCCAGGCGTCCTCGCGGTCGAGGATCCCGTCAGCGACCGATCGAAGCTGTGCAAGGTAGCGGCTCGCGTCAGGCTCGAGGAACTGCGGCTTGAACTCGGAGCCTCTTACATAGGTTCGCGCACTCTTGTCGTAGACCATGTTGTCCGGCGCGAAGCCGATGTAGCGGTTCAGGTCGGTGGACGCCTGGTTCACCGAGACCCCGAACTGGTCCATCAGATCGCTGCGGTTCACATGTCCCTCCCAGAACAGGCGGAACTCGATGAACTCGAGGCGCTGCTCGACACCCCAGCGAAGTTCCGACCGGTCGTTCTCCAAAATCACCTCCGGGCCAGATCGGTGGACCCGCAAACTATGCGGGCCCATTTTCTGTGCTCTCGATGACGCTAACTGACGGGAGGAAAGCGGGCAATCGAAATTGCGCGTAAAGTGTTTGTTTTCGAACGCGGTTCTATCGGCAGAAGTGGATGGAGGTTATGGCTTGGGCGGGAGGGGGCGGAATGGTGCGTGGTGGCGAACTGCAGTCTATTCGGCGCACGCAACTTCCCTGCGCAGGTCAGAACTAGTCGCCGCGCAGGGCTTGGTTGCCGATGCCCGCGCTGGCTTCAGCGCCCAGCCTTAATTTCCTCCAAATCACGCAGCTTTTGCTGTTCGAACGCCAACACATCTTCGACGCGATAGATCACTCGTCCGCCTAGCTTCATGAAGCGCGGCCCATCGCCGATCCACCGCCACCGCTCGAGTGTCCTTGGGCTAATTCTCCATCGGGCAGCCAGTTCTATTTGACTGAGGCACATTTCTCGCATTTCCGTTTCCTTTCGAACGACCACCATGGTCGCACGACAACGAATGCGTAGAAGGAAAACCTATTCAAGTCAGTGTGTTGCCGGTACTGCGCGTTGCGGGCAGCTTCCTTCGGACGGTGGGCGCAGCAGCGAATTATCCAGTGACCCGGCGTCAAATTGCGAAATGTTCCCTAGAAGTCCTGACCTGCCCCGGGATTTTTCCTCCAGATGCGATTAGGGTCAGGATGCATTGATTTCTGTTGCTCTGCGTGATTCACGCCTCCGAAAACGGAGCGGTGACATGAGCGATCTCTTCTGGCTGACCGACGCGCA
>JAANMX010002632.1_pt1 | contig 17346 bp, 16 predicted proteins | sample 7279681 | NCBI WGS metagenome assembly JAANMX01 (sample SAMN14094542, study PRJNA606508) | bioreactor metagenome | isolation source: A lab-scale SPAN reactor treating ammonium-rich wastewater day 351 | place: Ireland: Galway | collected 2018-01-01
CTGGGATATAGCTTGGCTAAATGTTAAATTCTTGCTCGGCGGCGGGATTGTGCTCACCATCGTCCTGTTCGGCCTCGTAGGCCCGTTCTTCTGGGACACAGACCTGGCCTACACCGGATCTTCACCGTTAAATCTGCCGCCCAGTTGGTCCAAGGGTGGCAACGCCGAACATCCGTTGGGGACAGAAAGCAACGGTCGCGATATGCTAGCCCAGCTCATTGTGGGCACACCATCTTCGCTCAAGGTCGGATTTCTGGCTGCAACTATCGGCATGGTGGTTGGTCTGTTTCTTGGTTCTCTGGCTGGATACTTCGGCGGGTGGTGGGATCACGTGATTCGCACCATCAGCGACTCGGCCATTACCATCCCTGCCCTGGCGGTACTGATCGTGATCGCAGCCTATATTCCCATGACGAACTCCACTGGTATGGCCCTGATCCTGGCGATGTTTGCCTGGCCGGGGCCAACGCGTCTGGTTCGTTCCCAGATATTATCCCTGCGGGAACGGGGTTATGTGCGCATGGCCATGCTGTCGGGGGCACCTGCGCTTGAGATCATGTTCGTGGAGATGGTACCCAACATGCTTCCCTGGCTGGCTGCCAGTTTGACCGGCGGCATCTCCGGTGCGATTCTGGGCGCTACTGGCCTAGAGGCGCTCGGATTGGGGCCGACACGGGTGCCATCCCTGGGTATGATCATCAACCACGCGACCACGAACTCCGCTCTCGTGCGCGGGATGGTCTGGTGGTGGCTACCGCCCATTATTACGCTTATGATCATCTTCGTGGGCTTCTTTCTTATGACAATTGGCTTGGACGAAATTGCAAATCCACGTCTAAGGGGAGCCAAAGCATGAGCGCTGTAGACAGGAAGCAAAACGCCCTCGTAGTAGACGATCTACACGTTCACTACTTCTCGCCACGGGGGTCAATCATTGCCGCCAACGGTGTATCTTTTTCGTTGCGCAAAGGTGAAATACTTGGGCTAGTGGGAGAATCCGGTTGCGGCAAAACAACGGTAGCCATGGCTATTTTGCGCATGATACAGCCGCCGGGACGCATTGTGCATGGGCAAATCCGGATCGACGGCCAAGACATTGTCGGCCTTTCAGAACGCGCGATGCGAAAGGTGCGCTGGCAAGAGTTGGCCCTCGTTCCTCAAGGCGCCATGAATTCCCTCAACCCGGTAACCCGGATCCGCGAGCAGATGGGCGATGCTATCACAACCCACGAAGCAGTGAGCCGTGAGCAACTGCGGGAACGTATCCTCAAGCTGATGACCGATGTGGGCTTGCCGGAACGTGTAATCAGTATGTATCCCCACGAATTGAGCGGCGGAATGAAGCAGCGGGTATGTATTGCTATGTCCATCGCGCTGAACCCCAAAGTAATCATCGCCGATGAACCTACCAGCGCGCTGGATGTGGTCGTGCAACGTGTCGTGGCGCAGACTTTGCTGGATGTCAAAGAGCGGCTCGGGGTCTCCATGGTGTTGATCGGCCACGATATGGGGTTGCAGGCGCAACTAGTCGATCGAATTGCTGTCATGTACGCCGGGAATCTGGTGGAGGTGGCGCCGGTGATCGCGGCATTTGAGAACCCGCTGCACCCATACACCCAGATTCTGATCGAATCGATCCCATCAATCAAGGAACGAAAGCCACTTAAGGTTACAGAAGGAATAACCCACGATTTACGCAACCCACCGCCCGGCTGTATCTTCCAGTTCCGGTGTATGTGGGTTGAACAGAAGTGTCGTGAAAGTGCGCCGCCCATGATGGAAATGGCAGATAACCATTTTGTCGCCTGCTGGCAATATCCCGAAAGATACGAATCAACCAAAACCCAATCAGACCTTACCCTTGAGAACTCATGACACAACCCCTTCTAGAGATCAAAGAGGCAACCAAGACGTTCAAGAGCGGCATCTTGGGCACGAAGTCGGCCATAGTCGCGCTGGACTCTTTCAATCTCAAAATATACGAAGACCCGGCACGCATTACGACAATTGCGGGCGAAAGTGGCAGCGGCAAAACCACCTTGGCCAATCTCATTCTGGGCTTTATGCCCCCGTCCGAGGGGCAGATTCTCTACAAGGGTGTGGATATCGCTACGATGGATCGGACACAGCGCTTGGGCTTCCGTCAAGAAGTACAGGCCATTTTTCAGGACCCCTACGAAGTCTACAACCCCTTTTTCCGAATCCGCCATACCTTTGACTTGGTTATGCGTCGCTTTACCCTGGCACGCAGTAAGGCTGACCAGCGGGAGATGATCGAAGACGCCCTCAATCTGGTGGGTCTGCGCGGCGAGGAAATTCTTGAAAAATATCCCCACCAACTGAGCGGGGGTCAGCGTCAGCGGGTGATGGTGGCAAGAGCCTATATGTTGCACCCTCGTCTGATCGTGGCTGATGAACCCGTATCCGCTGTAGACGCGTCATTACGTGCTATGATCCTGGACATTATGCTGCGTTTGCGGGATGAACACGGAATCTCGTTTTTGTATATCACGCATGATCTGTCAACCGCCTATCAGATTGGCGACGATATGTACGTGCTGTTTCAGGGCATCACGGCTGAGTCGGGAGATACCCGCACAATCATCGAGAACCCAAAACATCCGTACGTGCAGGAATTGATCAGTTCGATCCCTGTGCCCGATCCGAGAACCAAATGGGATACAACCATCCAACTGCCGGATGAGGAGACTATGCGCAAGGAACATATGAACGGATGCCGGTTTTACCAGCGTTGCCCGCATAGAATGAACGCATGTTTGCAGGCACAGCCACCGCGGTTCTCGGTCGGCAGCGAACACCTTGTGGCCTGCTACCTGTACGAGTAAGACGCTTCTTCCTCTATTGTGCGTGACTTCGATGATGCCTCATGCGCCAGCTCCGATCTATCCCACCGGGAGTCCGGCCAACACTTTCTTGCAGATAAACACTCAACCCAACGCCAAATTAGTATGTTGCGTCCATGGACTGAAGGACAAGAAAATATTGGCGCTGCGGTCTGCAGCCCAGTTTGTCGCAGATACTCTCAGCCAGGCCTGATATATCACTCGGAGAAATACGATGAGCTACATAGGGAAATACAAGCCGGACCCCGATTTCCAGCGCTTGCTCACCGTCTTTCGCCGAGAAGGCGAGCCGGATCGTATCCCTTTTCTCGAACTTTTTGCTGACCTGGAGATCATGGAGGATGTCCTGGAGAAGCCGATCCCTCGTTTCGGGCGATTGGAATCACAAGGAGTGAATCGGGAGATGGAGGCGCGCTACTGCGATGCCCACATCGAGTTCTATCACAGCCTGGGCTATGACTATGTGCGCGCTGTCACGAGAGGAGGCGACCTACAGTTCGGTCACATACAACTGGACGACACTGCCAAACTCTCCAAAGGCAAGCGCAGTTGGATTCGCGGGTCTGGTGGGCTTGTCACCAACTGGACCCAATACGAAGCGTACCCGTGGCCCGATTCCCGCGATATAGACTACTGGATGTTGGAGTATCTATCCGGCCATCTGCCGGATGGGATGAAACTTTTGGCCCATAGCGGCAGCATCCTGGAGTCTGTGATGTGGTTGATGGGCTACGAGACCTTTGCGATGAACCTGTACGACCAGCCAGACCTGTTGGAGGTCATGTTTGAACGCGTCGGCCAAATGTACATGGATCGCTGCCACGCATTGAGTCAATTTGATGCTATCGGGGCCATCTGGATTAACGACGATATCGGCCATCGGTCCGGGACCATGATTGCGCCCGATCACCTGCGCCACTACGTATTTCCCTGGTGGAAACGTATCGCCGAATGTATCCACGCTCAGGGCCGTCCTGTACTGCTGCACTCGTGCGGCAAACTGGAGCTGGTCATGGATGAGATCATCGACGATATCGGGGTCGATGCCAAACACTCGTTCGAGGATACAATTTTGCCTGTGACCGAAGCCAAGAAGCTGTATGGAAACCGTGTTGCGCTCCTAGGGGGAGTCGATATCGACTATATATGTCGGCACTCAGAGGAGGAAATCCGCCAATACGTGCGCAACGTAATCGACGTCTGCGGACCGGGAGGCAGCTATGCTCTGGGTACGGGCAACAGTGTGGCTAACTACATCCCCGTCCCAAACTATCTGGCCATGCTGGACGAAGGCCGACGCTATGGAGTCTACTCATGAACAGTCGCGAACGCATTCGTACCATCATAGATGGCGGTGAGCCAGACCGTTGTGGTCTGTGGCTGGGGAACCCCCACAAGGATACGTGGCCGATCTACCTGAAGGCATTTGATCTACCGGACGAGGAGAGCGTGCGCCGTCATTTCCAGGATGATTTCCGCTGGATTCGGCCGGGTGAAAACGACTACAAGCATCCAGAAGGCAGACCGATCTTTGACAATCCACGCAGCGGAGTAGAACTGAGCGCGGGCGGGGTCTTTGCAGACTGCGAGGATGCCCAGGAAGTCGAAGACTTTGCCTGGCCCAATCCAGATTTTCTTGACTTTTCCCACACGCTGGAAGCCCTCGACGCCGCCGGGGACCTCTATCGGGCCAGCGGCTTTTGGTGTCCCTTCTTCCACAACCTGTGCGACTTTCTGGGCATGGAAAACTACTTCATAAAAATGTACACCCATCCCGAAGTAGTTCATGCCATTACACGCCATGTGGTCGATTTCTATCTTGAAGCCAATCGACGTTTTTTCCAGGCGGCTGGCCCCCGGGTGGATGGATTTTTCTTTGGCAACGATTTTGGCAGTCAGCGTGGCCTGCTGATCGGGCCAAACCTGTTTGACGAGTTCGTGGCCCCCTATTTCCGCCAACTGACGGAATTGGGCCACGAATACGACTATCAGGTGATCCTGCATTCCTGCGGATCGATCCACACAGTACTCCCGCGCATCGTCGATATGGGTGTTGACGCCCTGCATCCGTTGCAAGCCAAAGCAGCCAATATGGATGCGGCTACCCTGGCCCGGGATTTCGGAAAACAATTGGCCTTTATGGGCGGCATCGATACCCAGGACCTGCTGGTCAATGGCACGCCCGAAGAGGTCAAAGAGGATGTGCGGCGGGTCAAAAGCTTGCTGGGGCCAAACCTGATTGTCAGCCCCAGCCACGAAGCCCTGTTGCCCAACGTCCCAGCAGAGAATGTGCGGGCTATGGCAGAGGCGGCCCTGGAACAGAATTGAACACCGTGACATCGAGTCTGTATAGATAAAGGAAAAAAACATGCGCCTGGGCGTTGTAGGAATGATGCCGTCGGACTTCCGCGCCATCAACAGCGAACATTTGGCCGCGGTACGCGGCTTGGGACTGAGCGGCGTGGGTTTTCACGCCGGGGGGCGGGGACTCTTCGACGTGACCAGCGCAGAAACCGCGCAGGCGAAGAAGACCTTCGCGGCGGCGGGGATGGACATTGTGCAGTTTGGCATCGGCTACCCCGACTGCCTCTTTGCGCCGGAAGTTGCGGCGCGGGACGAAGTTGTAAAGGTAATCGGACAGGGGCTGGAAGTGGCGGCAGAGTTGGGCGCGCACGTCTGCCTGATCCGCACAGGCAGCCTGAGTCCACGGGGGTCTTACTTCCCAGCCGCCGAGAATCACAGCCCGGAAGCCTGGCAGCGGCTGCGGGAAACTGTGCGCCGCATCGCCGACAAAGCGGAAGCCGTCGGGCAGACAGTCGTCATCGAGACCCACCTGCTCACGATTCTGGGTTCGCCCGAGGCCAACCAGCAGATCATCGCCGAAGTCGCTTCGCCCCGCATGAAAGTGGTGATGGACTACACCAACCACTTCCCCACAATGCAGAGCGTCTTCCACAGCACAGAACGGCTCAACCACATTTTTGATCTGATGGGGCCGATCTCCGGCGTGGCCCACTGCAAAGATATCGTCTTCGGACCAAAGCTGGTGTTGCACATCGACGAGGCCATCCCTGGCGAGGGGCTGTTGGACCTGCACACGGCCCTGCGCCGCTGGCAAAACCTCTACCCGGACGGCTATATGCTGTTGGAACATCTGCCCGACGCCGACTACCCCCTGGCCGCGGCCAACACGCGGCGCATCGCAGCCGAGGCGGGTGTGGAGATTCACTGAGGCACACAGGATAGTGCCCGAATTTCAAATAGCGAAAGGGGTGGCTTTGCGCCACCCCTTTCCTGTCCTCAAGCAGGGACTCTTTCCGGCTCTACATCTTTGGCAGCAATATAGGCGATAAAATACTCCTCCCCTCCCGAGTCTCTCTCGGCGTCCAGATAAGAGTCAACGCCCCGGGGTCTGGGAATTTCCTCGCCATCCTCGATCAATCCCCGCAGATGAAATGCCAGGGCCGATTTCATATTTCCTATCGTCTGGTTGAAAGTTCTGCCGGTGGCGACACAGCCCAGGACATCAGGCGAATAGGTTGAAAACCCTGTCCCACTCTTTTCGATCACAATCAGATATTTATCTGTCATATTTAGGGTTTATCCTTTCCTGTATCTTTCAACCCGGATTGCTTGAGAATACTGTTCAAAGTTCCCTTTCGTACCTCGTCGCTTGGCTTGCCCGACACAGTGACTTTGCCTTTTTTGGTCGGATGCTTAAATTGACGGTGGCTACCTTCCGTACCAACCAAATACCAGCCATCAGTCTCAAGGAGTTTGATCACATCCCTGATTTTCATAAGGGCATCCTATCGCACTATCCAGCGAAGGTCAATGGAGTTCTATACGTGTCGACGAGTCCACCGCTCACCGATAACTTCCCCGCTATCGCGTAAAGAGCGTCCGCCGCACATAGTCCCCGTCGTCCGAGGCCAGGTAGGCCAGGAGTTTGGCAACGCCGATGGGATCGCCCAGGTTGGCATTCGCCAGCACATCCTCGTAGGGGCGGCCCTGCTTGTTGGCCGCGTCCCGCACATTGTCCAGCTTCATTTCCGTGGCAATGCCGCCGGGACAGACCGCATTGACCCGAATGTTGCGCGGGGCCAGATGGCCGGCCAGCACCATCGACATCCCGTTGACCGCGCCTTTGCTCGTCCCATAGGCAATCGACGAACTGCCGCCCAGCACCCCCGCACCGGAAGCGATCAGAATCATCACCCCCCGTTTGGACCTGGCAATCAGCGGCGTGGCGTATTTGGTGCAGAGAAAAGTCCCCCGCACATTGACCTCCATCACAAAATCGAAGGTATCCACCGGGAATTCTTCCGGCTGGAGGAAGGCGCCCAGCAGCACCCCCGCCGCGCAGATAATCACGTCCAGATAGCCGTGACTTTCGCCCACCTGGACAAAGAGCGCCTGCACCGCCTCGTCGCTGCGGATGTCCACGGCGTAGAAGGTGGCGTCACCTCCGCTTGTGCGGATGGAGGCGGCCACAGCCTCGCCCTTCTCCGCTTTCACGTCTACCAGCAGGACGGTCGCGCCCCGCTGGGCACAAAGACGGGCTGTGGCCTCGCCGATGCCCTGAGCCGCGCCGGTGATGAGAATTTTCTTGCCGCGAATGTCTGCAATTGTGCCATCCATTGGGGGATTCCTGGTTGTGGGTGGGTGGGATGAATTGTGGATCGGCTGATTGGGTATGGGTTTCAATGACCGTTGCGTTGGGGCAGGGTCAACGGGTTTGTCTCTGCCGGCGGGAAAGAGGAAACAGCCCCAGTCCGGCCCTGTTTGCGCTTCAATTCCCGCAACTCCATTTCGGCCCGCCGCCCGTTATCCGGCAGGGAATAGCGCATATCCAGGCAATGTTCCAGCCAATGGGCGGCTTCTGTGTACTCCTTTTTCAGCAGGAGAATAGAGCCTAGATTGGCCGCGGCCAGGGCATCTTTGCTGTTCTTTTCCAAGGCGGCGCGCAAGCGGCGCTCCTGTTCCACCGGTTGACGATTTGCATTGAGCAGAACGCCCACATCAAAGATAATATCGGTGAGCATCTCCTTTTTGAAACGCTCGGCCCGGTGGCGGACGAGGGAACGGGTGCGGGGCACAATCATATCCAGTTCGCGCACCATACGCACATGCAGCACAGCATCCTGCAATGGGCCGTCGATAAACACCTCAACCGACTCCCCTCCGTCCACCACCACATTGAGCAGCTTTTCCTCGCCGGCTATGTGGATCGACTGGATTAGCACAGGCTGCCAGTCCGTATTGGTAGCCGTCAGTTTGCCTGCATCCACTATCACCTGTAGACAGCCATCGTTATCACAGCCGTCCGGCCCGACGGGAACGGTCTGCTTCTGGGGAAACTGCACATCCAGCACTTCGATGAAATCCGGCGAATAGTTTTTGAAGATGCCCACATGCTCATGAATTTCGTCACCTTCCATCACTTCCACCACCATTTTTTGGCCGATAAAGCGCTCCAGCAGGGGATCAAAGACGCCGCCCGCGTGACCGATGAGATTCTCGCTCAGACGATAGAGGGACTTTTCGCTCTCGTCATTGATGTAGCGACCCGCGGGTTTTTTGGCCCGCCCCACCAATACCCCCACCACTTCGTTGATTGATTCGCTGGCTGTGCCGATAAATTTGCGCAACCCCCGCTTGCTGCGCTCGATAACTCCGGGATGGAAAGAACGGCGAATATCCCTATCCCGACGACGTCTGTTTTCCGGTGTCAACTGGTCTACAAAGCGGTAGATGACCTGAATATCCTTATACTCTTCCCCATAAAGAATATAGCTGGACTCGATATGTTTGGAGTCCTGCACATCGTCCCGATAGATCAATTCCAGGCCCGTGGATTCTATCTCCATCACGCCCCAGACGACTTTATTGTCCGTGCGTTCGATGGTTACGTGAAAACCTTCGAAGGAGTCCAGACAGGGATCTTTGCGTCGAGAGCGGAAATAGGAGCCAACGAGCGTGACCAGAAATATCAGACCGACGGTGTAGAGAAGGGATGTGTCTAGCATAGGCGGTTAGGAATTGGGGATTGGGTGACTGAAAGACGACTCAATACATTGTGCCGGTGGAGAGAGAACCGCTCACACAAGCGGAATGACACAGGCCGGGTCTTCGTTACGCGGGTTGTTGACGTGGGTGCTGACGGGTCGATAGGCCATCAACTCCGCAGGAAACGAGCGCATCAAATGCAGGAGCGGATCGGCCTTCTGAATATCCCGACTGAGCCACTCGTCGTAGTCCTCCGGGTGCAGGATCACCGGCATCCGGTTGTGGATGGGTGCCAGCAGTTCGTTGGGTTCGGTAGTCAGAATTGTGCAGGATTCAATAGCCGAACCATCCCGCTCCCAGCGCTCCCACAGACCGGCCAATCCAAACAGACCGTCGCCTTTCATCCCGATAAGCTGGGGCTGTTTACCCCCGGCGACCTTCTGCCATTCGTAAAAGCCGTCCGCCGGAATAATGCAGCGCTGGTATTTGAAGGCCGCCCGAAACGACGGCTTCTCCGCCGCGGTCTCAGCCCGGGCATTGATCATCCGGCTGCCGATGCTGGGGTCCGTAGCCCAGGAGGGGATCAGCCCCCAATTCAGAAAGGTGGCTTCCCGGCCATTGCCCGCATAGCTATCCCGAATCGCCAGCACAGGCTGGGTGGGCGCGATGTTATAGCGGGCAGCCAGAGGGGGCATCTGTTCAATCGAAAAAAGATCGGCAATCTGTTCCGGCGATACGCGCAGGGTAAATCGGCCACACATACAGGAACTCCTCGCATCGTTCGGATAGGCTGGGCTGGTGCCGGCGGCCCGCAAATGTCCCGGTATCTTACCCCTCGTCCGCTCGAATGTCAACCAGCGAAGCACCCATCCACATTGACAAAGCCCACACCCTTCGTTACACTTCCTCTGCCAGCGACAGCGACCCAACACCCACCACCCGCACCCCTACCCTAATGACAGAATCGATCATCGACATCAGCCGCTCCTTCTTCCAGCAGATCGTCCTGCCTATTCTGCAAGAGCATTTCCCCGCAGAGACGGCCCAGACGGCCTTCGGCGTCTTTGGCTACGGCTCCGAGGCCCTGGGTCTGGACGACAAACTGAGCCGGGATCACCACTGGGGGCTGCGTATCGACGCGCTGATGCCGGAGGCGGTCTTCCAGCAGAAGCGGGACGGGATGATGCGTCTCCTGTCAAGCCGCTTGCCCCACAGCTACCAGGGCCACTCCTTACGGGAAGGACATCTGGCCGGTGCGGGCTTTGCCCCGGACAGCCTGCCCGCCTTCCTCACCCGCACAGTCGGCATCGACCGCGCCCCGGTCACGGCCCAGGAGTGGCTGGCGATCCCGGAAGAGGAGATCATCCACATCGTCAACGGGGAAGTCTGGCACGACCCGTCTGGCGAGTTCAGCGCCCTGCGCGCCCACTTCGCCGGATACTACCCGCAGCCTGTGCGCCTGCGTCGCATCGCCCACTGGTGTCGCTACTATTCAGGGATGGGAACCTACGCGCTTAAACGGGCCATTTTGCGTGACAACGATTTCTACGCCACCACCCGTTTCAGCAACGCCATCCGCCTGGGCGTGCAACTGGCTTTTTTGCTGGACAAGCGCTACTTTCCCTATGACAAGTGGTTGATGGCCTATTTCCGTGACCTGCCCCGGATGTACGACCGGCTGGGTGGGCTGGTGGACGAAGCGGTGAAGCTCTCCACCGGCTGGGAACGCAAGCTGGCGATTCTGGACCAGATGTCCGATAGTTTGGACCGTACCCTCGTGGAAGACGGCATCATCCCGCCCCACCCCCCTTTCCAGCCCTCCTCCACTTCCGGCTACCGCTTGCTGGAACACGCCTACGCCGCCATCATTCAACACTTGCCCCCCGATCTCAAATCCGTCGTCCCCGTCTGGGATCAGGTCTATATGGAGCGCTTCCACAGCGGCTATGTGGATGGCGTGGACCTGGACGAATGGGACAAAATCTTGAATTTGACTGCCCAAACCGAAGATGGATGATGAGGTGATGGGATTCTGCCTCTGCCAACTCATCCTCTCATCATCCCGGAATCCTCCCTGACATTATCTGAACCACTGCACCGAAACCACAGACCTTTTGCTATGAACTCAAAACAACGCGTCCTCGCCACGGTCAATCGCCAGCCGGTTGACCGCACACCCATCGACTGTATGCTCTATCAGAAGCAGTTTGTGGAAAATCTGGCCGCCCAATGGGGCAGCCGGGAGGAGTTTCTCGACGACTTCGGCATCGACATCTTCGCTGGCTTCGTCCCCTATCCCAACCAGTTCGGGCGCAAATTCGACGTGACCGAACTGGCCGACATCAGACTGAACGATCCCCGAAACCCGCAATGGATCACCCACAGCGATTGGAACTACGACTTTGCCGGGGTCAATGTGGCCCAGGCCGTGGAGTGGTACGGCGACAAGCGGGCCATCCGCGCCCACCTGTGGGGGATTGTGGAGGGGACCAGCACCTTCCTGGGCATCGAAAAGTGCTGGCTGAATCTGGGAATGTACCCGGAGCTGATGATGGCCTGGTTTGACCGCTACGCCGACTGGTTGTGCGGGCTGGTGGACAACTGCATCGACGCGGGTGTGGACCTCCTCACCCTCTCCGACGATTGGGGCAGCAACAATACAATGCTCTTTTCGCCCCGGATGTGGCGGCGGATGATCCGCCCCTATACCGAGCGGGTGGTGCAGCACGCCCGCAGCCGGGGTGTGCCGGTGATGTTGCACAGCGACGGCTATCTGATGCCAGTGATGGACGAAATCATAGAAATCGGCTTCGATCTGATCCATCCTATTCAAGAGAGCGCGGGAATGGATCCCCAGACGATTAAAGAGCAATATGGCGAGCGCATCGTCCTCTACGGTTCTCTGGATGTGGTGGACGGGCTGCTGGCCTACGACGGCGAAGCGCTGGATGAGTATATCCGCCACCGTTTTGAAATCTACGCACCCGGCGGCGGCTTTATCTATTGCACCGGCCACTTTGTGCAGAATGACATCCCGCCCTTGCGTCTGGTGCGGGCCTATGGCCTTGTCCTGGCAGAAACGCAAAAGTTTGGCACGCGCTAAAAAACAGACCTCCCCAGGAGCGTAGCGCTCGCGGGGAGGTCGGGGGAACGATAAAAATCGAGCAGATCAGCCGGTTCAGCCTGCCCCTACCGCAATTGTCAGAATCGTCACAAAGGCGATAGAACTAAAGACGGTGACGATGAGGGCCATAAAAAAATAGGGGCTGTATTGGGGTCTGTGCTGGCCTGCACGGCCACGACGCCGAGACGTAACCGCGGCATAGTTGCGTGTGCGGGCTGGATTGGAGGAAAAGCGGCCACCATTTGTTTCTTTGGTCTGCTTAAAGGTAATTGCTTGCAAAAACATCTCCACCCCCGCAAAAGAAAGTTAATCTGAAACGTAACTGCTCACCCCCTCCCAACCTCCCAAAGTGGGGGAGGAGTCGATCCGCTTCCCTCCCTAGAATGGGAGGATAGGGTGGAGTGGCTGCACAGATACTCTGAAACAATTCACAAACTTACAGAAAACAATCACTATATTCCTATTATAGGCAATATACGCGCCAAGCGGCATGGGAAAATAGGGTCAGAAAGCCGGTCTCTTGTCTTGCCCAGGCAGCCTGTCTCGGTTTCTACTCAGGTGCGACGCACTCGCCAGGAGGGGATTCTTGTACAAAGATTCTGTGGCGAGTGCGTCGCACCTAAGCCCTGGGCAGGTATCTCTCTTAAGCCAATGTAAAGTCGCGCAGAATCGAATTGCCGATGAACTCCCGGATGATCGAATTATCCGGCACCAAATCTGCCTCGGCCGTGCGCACCCAGCGCAGAAAGGCCAAGAGACGGCGGGCCTCCACATAACCCGGCGAGTCCCACTCAATCTGCAAAAGCAGTGGCTCCACCACATCCCGCAGCACAGACAACTCGTAGAGCAGCGCGGCGTTGAACATCACATCTGCGTTATTCTGGAAGGGGAAGATGTAACGTTCCTCGCCCCGGCGCACACTCTCCCAGCGGCCAATCGTATCGGCCGCGCTATAGCCCCGGCTGCTGTGATCCCGGGCAATGCGCCGCATCAGGCGCACATCCGAAGTGGAAATGCGGTTGTGCCGGTCCATATTCAGATGGGTGAGCACGCTGACATAGACCCGCAGGGTCGATTCGGCTGGAACCGCCGTGGTCAGGGCCGGGTTCAGCCCGTGGATACCTTCCAGAATCAGCACCTGATTCGCTTCCAACCGCACAGTCTCGCCGATTTCGCTCTGCCCGGTCTTGAAATTGAAATAGGGCATTGTCACCTCGTCACCGGCTAAGAGCTGGGCCAGGTGTTCGTTGAGCAGGGGCAAGTTGAGCGCGTCGATGGACTCGAAGTCGTAGTTGCCATTCTCGTCCAAAGGGGTCTGCGCCCGCTCCACAAAGTAGTTGTCCAACGAAAGGGCATAGGGGCGGATGCCGTGGGAAAGCAGTTGGACACCCAGCCGCTTGGCAAAGGTCGTCTTGCCGCTGCTGCTGGGGCCGGCAATCAGCACAACCCGAATGCGCTGGCAGGTAGCATCGGAATTCTCCCAGGTCTTGGCGACCAGCCCAGAGATGTGGGCGATGCGCCGTTCGTGGAGGGCTTCGCTGATGAGGATCACTTCGGAGATTTTGCCCTGCACAATCGCATTGTTCAGGGAGCCGAGATTCTGCAGCCCCATGCGCCCCATCCATTCCCCATACTCCTGAAAAACATTTTCCAGGGCTGTGCTGGGCAGAATCGGTTGCAGTTGGTTGGGCTGCTGGCGGCGGGGAAAGCGCAGAAGAAAGCCCCGTCCATAGGAGGCCAGACCAAACCAGCGCAGATAGCCTGTGCTGGGGGCCATATAGCCGTGAAAATAATTTTGCAGATTGTCCAGGGTGTAGATCGCCAGATCATCCGACGCACGGTGGGCCAGGAGTGAGACTTTGGACTCGTCACCACTGGCGGCAAAGAAAGAGACCATCTGCTCTACCGAGGCCCGGCGACAGGTGATGGGCAGGTCCTCGGCCACCATCCGCTCCATCTCGGTCTGTAATGTCGCCAACTCCGCCGCTGTCAGGGGACCCCGGCCAACCGCCGTGCAATAATACGCGCCAAAGGGCAGGCTGTGTTCGATGGCAATGGCAAGCCCTGGAAAGACCCGGTGTGCCGCGGCCAGCAGGAGCAATGTCAATGAACGCCGATAGATGCGCCCGCCGTCGGGATCGCCCATAAGTACGATCTGCGCGCTGACGTCCTCCCAGACGGCTGTTGTCAATTCCCGTAGCCGGTTGTTCAGCAATACAGCCATCGGGGGGGATGGAGGTGGATCGCTCTCTACCGCCCGCCAGACAAACTCCCCTACAGGCGCACCCAGTGGCCCCGCAAAGTAGTCTTCCCCAATGCGTACCTGTACGGTCAACCGTTTCTGGCCGGGCATTGCTCTGGAAAATTGGCTGCGTTCCTCCATCCAGCCATTGGCGATCTGGCTGTCTGTCAGCCAATCGGGGGTACCGTTCTGCTCTGTGTCCGCTGTATCACTGCCGGCTTGTGCCATCTGTGCCATCCCAGAGAAAAGCAAGAGCGCCGTCACAAAATGGCACTTGTGACGGCGCTCCAGGCTCTATTCTCGCTAGTTAGACCATTCGTTATCGTCTGCCAATAATTCGTCGTCGTCTTCCTCGTCGTCGTCGTCGTCATAGCCGTACAGACTCTCGTCCAGATCGTCATCAAAGAGAGCCTCGTCCTCATCCCACTCCAAATCGTCATCCGCGGCCGCCACGGCCGCGACTTCCGTCTCCATCTCTTCAAAGGTGATGCAGGTCAACGTAACCGGGGCCAGCTCGATTTCGTCGATGTCGCACCACCCGTTCATCCAAAAGATACAGCGGTCTTGAGGACAGCGCACCCGCGTCATGCAAATCTCCTGTTTTGCCTGGGCCGTCGGGATGGGGAGAGTTTCCCGTTCGGCAATCGGTGAAAGGTTACTCCTTCGCAGTATATCATACTTCATTGCTCCGTCAACCGATCTACCCATTTTTTCGTACTATTTTCATTGCCAAAGCTGTCGACTTGCGCTAAACTGTTAGCAACCGCGCTGTCGCGGCCCTGTGCATTCCCTATTCTTACGAGGAGTTTTTCAATGGCGAAAAACCAGACAACAGCCAAAGCCGTCGTGCCGTCCAATGGCGCAGTTGCCGCAGAAGTCGGTGACAACGGCCACGACATCAATCCCCATCTCCCTTCCGGCGCAGAGCCGCCCCATATCTCCCCCACCACCAACACCCGCCGGGAGACTTCGGTCCCCAGCGTCAGTGCCTATGCAGTAGCCCAAGCCCAGTTGGAACGGGTGGCCCAGGCGATGAATCTGGAACAGGATATGTTGGAACTGCTCCGGGTTCCCCAACGGGAGCTGATTGTCCACTTTCCGGTGGTGATGGACGAAGGCAACGTTCAGATGTTCACCGGTTTTCGTGTCCAACACAATACGACCCTCGGCCCTACCAAAGGGGGCGTCCGCTATCACCCGGACGTGACCCTGGACGAGTGCCGGGCATTGGCTATGTGGATGACGTGGAAGTGCGCGCTGATGAATCTGCCCTACGGCGGAGCCAAAGGCGGGGTAATTGTAGACCCGAAGATGCTCTCCCAGCGGGAGTTGCGGGGGCTGACCCGGCGCTACACATCCGAGATCGGCCCCTTCATTGGCCCGGAAAAGGATATCCCCGCGCCGGATGTGGGCACAAACGCCCAGATTATGGCCTGGATGATGGACACCTATTCTATGCACAAAGGCTATTCTGTGCCCGCAGTTGTCACGGGCAAGCCCATCGGCGTGGGCGGCACAGTGGGCCGGGAATATGCCACTGGGCTGGGCGTCACGTACACTACCCGGGCCCTGCTCAAACGTAAACTGGGCCAAAACCTTGAAGATATAAAAGTGGCTGTCCAGGGCTTTGGCAATGTGGGTAGCTGGACGGCCCGCACAATGCACGAGCGAGGCGCAACTGTCGTGGCGATCAGCGATGTGATGGGCGGCATCTACGATTCCACAGGTTTCGATCCCCGTCGTCTGAAAGCCTTTGCCGCAGAAAATGGCACAGTCGTAGGCTACCCCGGCTCGGACACCCTGACGAATGAGGAGTTGCTGGAACTGGACGTGGATGTGCTGGTTCCCGCGGCGATGGAAGGACAGATCACAGCCCAGAACGCTGACAAAATCAAAGCCCGGGTGATTGCGGAAGGGGCGAATGGGCCGACTTCGCCGGAAGCCGACCAGATTCTCAACGACAAAGGGGTGATGGTCATCCCGGACATTCTCTGCAATGCAGGGGGTGTGGTAGTCAGCTACTTTGAGTGGGTGCAGGATTTGCAGGCTTTCTTCTGGGACGAGAGCGAAATCCGCCGCCAGATGGAACGCAAGCTGCTGACGAATCTGGACGAACTGACAGGCGTGGCTGTGCGTACAGGTGTGGACCTGCGGGATGCGGCCTATACCATCGCCATCCAGCGTATTGTGGAAGCGACAAAGCTGCGGGGGATTTACCCGTAATGCGTGGTGCGTAGTGCGTGAACTGGTAGTGGGATTGGTTCACGCACTACGCACTACCAGTCGTACCGCAACATTTCTAGCCCTCCTGCGTAGAGTGTGACAGCGGGCTTTCGCCCTGCCTGTATCTGACAATTACGCCCCACCGGGGCAGAAAGAAATAAAGCGTATGTCCACACTCGGCAATCTCATCTGGCTCATCTTTGGCGGGCTGATCGCGGCCCTGGGCTATATTATCGCGGGGCTGCTGCTCTGCCTGACAATCGTCGGTATTCCCTTTGGGATGCAGTCGGTGAAGATCGGCGTTGCGTCGCTCGCACCCTTTGGCAAAGAAGTTGTGGAAGTCGAGCGAGCCAACAGCACCCTGCGCGTACTCTTCAATATCATCTGGCTGGTCCTCTTCGGCTGGGAGATCGCCCTGGCCCATCTGATTTCGGCCCTGGTTCTCTTCATCACAATCATCGGCATCCCCTTTGGCAAACAGCACATCAAACTGATCCCCCTGGCCCTCTTCCCCTTCGGGCGGGAGTTGCGGTAGCGGGGAATTGGGGACTGGGGATTAGGGATCGGGGATTAGGGATCGGGGATCGGGGATTAGGGATCGGGGATCGGGGATTAGGGATCGGGGATTGGAATGTGCCAGTCGCCAGTCGCCAGTCGCCAGCCCCCAGTCCCAAGTCGCCAGTCGCCAGTCCCCAGTCGCCAGTTCTCAGTCCCCAGTCCCCAGTCCCCAGTCCCCAGTCCCCAATCCCCAGTCGCCAGTCCCCAGTCCCCAATCCCCAATCCCCAGTCCCCAGTCCCCAATCCCCAATCCCCAATCCCCAGTCCCCAATCCCCAATCCCCAGTCCCCAGTCCCCAGTCCCCAGTCCCCAGTCCCCAGTCCCCA
>JAANMX010002637.1_pt1 | contig 17323 bp, 15 predicted proteins | sample 7279681 | NCBI WGS metagenome assembly JAANMX01 (sample SAMN14094542, study PRJNA606508) | bioreactor metagenome | isolation source: A lab-scale SPAN reactor treating ammonium-rich wastewater day 351 | place: Ireland: Galway | collected 2018-01-01
CGAGCGCTGGTCGTCGACCTGGGAGGCGCAGGCGCTGCAGCGGGCGGCCCACGGCGCCGGCGATCTGGAGCTGTCCACGGCGCTGCTGCGATCGATCGACCTGGTGCGTTACCCGGCGGGCGGACTGGCCCGTCAGCAGGTGCACGAGATCCGCAAGCTGAAGGCCCGGATGGAGGTGGAGCGGATCCCGCGGGGGAGCGACCCGCTGCGCAACACCAAGCTCGGGCCGGGCGGGCTGTCCGACGTGGAGTGGGCCGTCCAGCTGCTGCAGCTGCAGCACGCCGGGGAGCTTCCCGCGCTGCGCAGCACGTCCACGCTGACCGCGCTGGCCGCCGCCGAGGAGGCCGACCTGGTCTCGGCCGAGGATGCCGGGGCGCTCCGGGACGCCTGGACGATGGCCAGCGGCATCCGCAACGCGATCATGCTGCTCCGCGGCCGGGCCTCCGACACCATCCCGAACGACCCGCGGGAGGCCTCCGCGGTGGCCCAGCTACTGGGCTACGACAAGGGCGAATCCAGCATGTTCCTGGACGAGTACCGGCGCCGGGCCCGGCGGGCCCGACTGGTGATGGACCACATCTTCTGGGGGTTGGAGTAGCATCGCGGCCGTATTCACCACCGAGTGAATTTTGTCGCGTGTGCTCAGATCGTCAGAAGCGTCAGGTCCGGATGCACCTCGGCACCGATACCCGCCAGCCGGGCGGTCAGCTCGGCCAGCAGCGGGTTGCTGTGGCTCAGATGCGTCGCGACCACGCGGGTCGCATCGTCCAGCGCGCCGATGCCGCGTAGGCCGGCGACGGCCTCAGCGAAGGTGGCGAGGGTGTGGTGTCCCGGGCCGGATGGCTCGGCATGCCCGAAGGTCTGCTCGAGCAGCACCAGATCGAAGCGCCACCCGGCCAGCAGTTCCAACGCGTCCGCACGCCACGGCCCGGTGTCGGTGGCGTACAGCAGGGAGCGGCCGTCCGACTCGATCGCGTACAGCACGGCCTCGCCGAGTGCGTGGTGCGTCGCCGGAATCACCCGGACGCGGTAGCCGTCCACCTCGAACCCGTCGCCCGCGGTCACGGTGGTCAGCGTGACCACCGCCTGCCCGGGCTTCAGCCAGTCGACGCAGCGGGCGATCGCGGGCTCCGGCCCGATCACCCGCAGCGGCACATCGCTGACCCACCCGCGGTGCATCAGGAACGACGGATCGAGGTGGTCGTCATGCGCATGCGTCACCAGCACCGTCCGGACGCCGGTGAGGTCCAGTCCGGCCCGCTGCGCCTGCCGGGGTGCCTCCGGGCCGGGATCGATCAGCAACCGGCCGTCGACCAGGGCGGACGCGTTGGTGCGCAGCGCTCCCGTCGTCCGTGCCTCGATGCAGGTCGGACAGGTGCACCAGCAGTTCGGCACACCGTCGGAGGCGCCGGTGCCCAGCAGCAGAACGTCCACGGGCCTCACCGTAGTGCCGCTCCCGTCATCCCGGCGCATGCCGGGATCTCAGTGCTGCCACTCCGAGCGGAGATCCCGGGTCAAGCCCGGGATGACGAGTGGGACCGGGATGACGAGTGGGACCGGGATGACGAGTGGGACCGGGATGACGAGTGGGACCCGGATGACGAGTGGGACCGGGATGACGAGGGCGAGCGAGTGCCGCCGGGCGCGGGAGAAAGGGGCGATTGGCGTCCGGCTGTCATGATGGACGCCGACCGGAAAGGGGAACCCGTGGCCGCTGCGTCCGCCTCCAGGCGTGTCTGGGTGGTGCTGTCGATCCTGCTGCCCGCCGTGGTGGTCGGGGTGCAGACCTGGCTGCGCCGCTGGGTCTCCGACGACGGTTTCATCAACGTCCGGGTGATCCTGCAGCTGGTGGCCGGCAACGGTCCCACCTACAACCTGAACGAGCGGGTCGAGGTGGGCACCTCGACGCTGTGGCTGGTCTTCGTCACGCTCGGCAAGCTGATCGCGCCGTGGGCCGAGGTGGGCGAGGTGATGGTCTGGCTGGGCACCGGTTTCATCACGCTGGCGATGCTGCTGCTCGGCCTTGGTGCGCTGCACCTGCTGCCGGCCCGGACGCCGGTGGTGCTGCCGCTGGGTACCGCCGCCCTCACCGGCCTGACCCCGTTCTGGGACTTCGGCACCTCGGGCCTGGAGACCTCGCTGACCTTCTGCTGGATCGCCGCCTGCTTCTGGGCGCTGGCCCGGCGCTGGGCGAACCGCCCGCGCACCTCGGAGCCGGCCTGGCGGCCCTGGCCGACCTCGGTGCTGATCGGGCTCGGGGTGCTGATCCGTCCCGACCTAGCCCTGGTCAGCCTGATCTTCGGCATCATGCTGCTGTGCCAGTCCGAGCGCCGGATCGCCGGCTGGCTCGGCGCCGCCGGTTTCGCCCTGGCCATCCCGGTCGGCTACGAGATCTTCCGGATGGGCTACTACGCCTCGCTGGTGCCGAACACCGCGCTGGCCAAGGCGAACGCCTCCGTCGAGCAGGGCCTGGCCTACCTGTGGGACTACGCGTCCACGTACCACCTGTACATCCCGGTCTCCATCGCGCTGGTGTTCTTCGTCGCCGGCCTGGTCCGGGCCGCCCAGGAACGCGACGGCGGCCTGACCGCGCTCTGGCTCGGCCCGCTCATCGCGGCGCTGGTCCACGCCGGTTTCGTGATCTCGGTGGGCGGCGACTTCATGCACGCCCGGTTCCTGCTCCCGGCGACGGTGCTGCTGTTCGCCCCGGTCGCGGTGATCGGCGGCGCCGCCTGGACGCGGGTACTCGCCGTGCTCACCATGGTGTGGGCGCTGGTGGCCGGGCTGACCCTGCGTCCGGCCTTGTGGAACGGCATGATCGTGGACGAGCGCAGCTACTACGCGAAGTTCGTGCCCGACGAGCCCGGCGCCATGGTGATCGCCGGGAACTGGTCGGCCGACATCGGCTTCCAGCTCACCCAGCGGGCCGCCGCCGACCTGAAGGCGGGCCGCTCCTACTTCGTCGACATCACCAAGCCGGAGGACGAGCTGCCGACCCACGACGGCGAGGGCGTCTACGTGGTGATCAACTCCCTCGGCATCGCCGGGGTGGGCGCCGGCCTGGAGGTCACCATGGTCGACCCGCCCTCCCTGGGCGACCCGATCGGCTCGCGGCTGGTGCTGCCGCCGGACGCCGAGTACCGGGTCGGCCACGCCTACAAGCCGGTGGTCTGGGCGATGGCCCGCTACACGGCCTCCGATGTGCACCCCGGCGACCAGCAGCTGGCGGACGCCCGCGCGACGCTCGCCTGCGGTGACATACCGGCCCTGATCGCCGCCATCTCCGAGCCGCTGACCCCGCAGCGCTTCCTGTCCAACGTGCTGCTGGCCCCGAAGCTGACGATGTTGCGGATCCCGGTCGATCCAGCGCAGGCCCGCGCGGCGATCTGCTGATCCGCGCGTCGCCGCCCGTCCCTTGTTGCCCGGGAGACGGCGGGCCCATACTGCTCCCACCGCCGCGTGCTCGGCGGCAAGGGGATGAGGGGGGCGTGCCCATGTACGTGTTTCACGGTTCGCAGGAGTCGCCGGACGACGACTCATGGGAGAAGCTCGGCAAGGCGCTCGTCGACCCCAAGCGGGCATGGCAGGTGCCGGGAGTCGTGGACATCTCGAAGGGCAAGCCGGATCCTGCGTTGGTGCGCGGCCTGGTGAGCAAGGGGGCCGCCGACTGGTTGATCGTCGAGGACGACAACGGCGTGCCGGTCGAGGTGATCGTGAATGCCGACATAGTCCACACCCCGTGGTTCCAGCGTCATCAGGACATGCTGAAGGGACACAACCTGAAGCTGATCAGCCTGGCCCCCGGGGCGCCCGGCATCATCCCCGACCTGCTGAGTCCGCGCAAACCCGGCCTCGAGCCGGTGCCGCTCGTGCGGCCGGAAGGTGCCGACCCGAAGCCGACGGCACAGGTACCGTCAGACCCGCCCAAGCCGCCCGGCGAAACCGGCTCGCCCGCTCACGAGTCGACGACGACCCCGGCTTCGCCGGCAGCAGCCACCGTCTCCAAACCGGTCGCTCGACAGGCCGCGGAGAAGGAGGCTCCCACACCGGCGCCTGCGAAGGGCAGCGATCCCACGAGGCCCGGGGCGGCCGAGGTGATCGGTGAACTCGCCAAGGCCCGCCGGCCCGTTCCGACGCTGCGGGACACCTGGGTGGACCATTCGGCGGACCTGCCCGAGCGGGTGGCCGATGCGCACCTGGCGGAGCAGGCCGCGCTGAACGCCGCGATGGTCTGGCAGGCGTCGCCCGAGAGCATGTGGCTGGCCCTGGTGGCCGAGCAGGACCGCGCGGCGCTCGCGGCAGAGATCCTGCGTGCCGAGCGGGTCTGGCCGGCGTCCCCGGACACCCAGCTGCTGAACTCGGTGACCGACCCGCAACAGCGAAGCGATCTCGCGAAGCAGCTCCTCCTGGCGAAGGCGGGGCTGCCCGCCAGCGCGACCATGCAAACGAGGCAGGAGGAACTCGAGGAGCAGCGGGTGAAGTTCGAGGAGCAGCGGGTCAAGTACTTCGAACAGGCGGTGGCGCAGGCCGCGGAGTACGTCCAGCAGCGGCAGAAGTGGCGGACGCTCGCCGACTACGTGCCCAAGATCCTGATCGGGACGCTGCTCGCCTCGGTCGTGCTGACCATCGGCGTCCTCTACCTCGTATCCACCGGGACGATGGACGGCTGGCAGGCCGTCATGGTCATCTTCGTCCTCGCGGTGGCGGCGGTCTCGCCCGCGGTGCTGCTGCTGGTGGAGCGTCCGCTGGCCGGCATCGACGCCTTCCAGCCCAACGCCACCAAGCCGGGCTCAGGGGGAGCCGCGGGATCGGAAGGGTCGAAGCCGGCCGGGGCGGACGGATCGGGGTCCGCCGGGGATCGGGCGGAGACGTCCAAGGCGTGAGCACGGGCCGGCCGGACCGGAGGGGTCTCATTGACCGGACGGCATCGGCTCGCCATCCGGCCTGCCGCCGGTAGCCCGGTCGCGACGGGCGGGCGCCGATACACTCCTCGGTGATGTCCAGTTCAGCCATCGACCTGCCCACGTCCCTGGAGTCCCTCACCGGCTGGGGCCGCACCGCGCCCGGCCTCGCGCACGTGCTGCGGCCCACCTCGCCCGAGCAGGTGCAGGCGGCCGTCGCCGCGGTCGCCGACCACAACGCCGGACGCCCCTCGCACCTGAAACGGGGCATCGTCGCCCGCGGTCTCGGTCGCTCCTACGGCGACGTCGCGCAGAACACCGGCGGCCTGGTGGTCGACATGAACGGCCTGGCCACCATCCACGACATCGACGCGGACGCCGCCGTCGTCGACGTCGACGCCGGGGTCAGCCTGGACGCCCTGATGCGCGCCGCCCTGCCGTACGGGCTGTGGGTTCCGGTGTTGCCCGGCACCCGCCAGGTGACCGTCGGCGGCGCCATCGGCTGCGACGTGCACGGCAAGAACCACCACTCGGCCGGCTCCTTCGGCGACCATGTCGCCTCGCTCGACCTGCTGGTCGCCAACGGACGCGTCCTCACCCTGACTCCGGAGGGCACCGCGGACGACCCGGACGGCACCCTGTTCTGGGCCACCGTCGGCGGCATCGGGCTGACCGGCATCATCCTGCGGGTCCGGCTGCGGATGACCCGCACCGAGACCGCCTACTTCCTCGCCGACGGCATCGTCACCGACGGCCTGGACGAGACCATCGCCGTCCACTCCGACGGCTCGGAGGGCCGCTACGACTACTCCTCGGCCTGGTTCGACGCCATCGCGGCACCGCCGAAACTGGGCCGGGCGGCGCTGTCGCGGGGCAGTCTCGCCACCCTCGCCCAGCTGCAGGAGTACGCGCCGAAGCTGGCCGCCGACCCGCTCGCCTTCAGCGCCAAGCCGCTGTTCGAGCTGCCCGACGTCTTCCCCAACGGGCTGGCCAACAAGCTCACCTTCAGCGCGCTGGGCACCGTGTGGTACGCCAAGTCGGGCAACTACAGCAACAAGATCCAGACCCTGACCGGCTTCTACCACCCGCTCGACATGTTCAGCGAGTGGAACCGCGCCTACGGACCGGCCGGCTTCCTGCAGTACCAGTTCGTCGTGCCGCCGGCCGCGATCGAGGAGTTCAAGGCGATCATCGGCGACATCCAGCGCTCGGGCCACTATTCGTTCCTGAACGTGTTCAAGCTGTTCGGCGAGGGCAACCGGGCACCGCTGAGCTACCCGATGGCCGGCTGGAACGTGTGCGTCGACTTCCCGATCAAGCCCGGCCTGCACGAGTTCCTGGCCGGCCTGGACGCCCGCATCCTGACCTTCGGCGGACGCCTGTACACCGCCAAGGACTCCCGCACCACCGCCGCCACCTTCCACGCCATGTACCCCGCGATCGACGCCTGGATCGCCACCCGGCGCGCCATCGACCCGGACGGGGTGTTCGCCTCCGATATGGCCCGCCGCCTCGAGCTGATCTGACCCACCCACCCGTAGACCACGCACCCGCACAGCCCGTAGAAGAGGGAGACCCCATGTTCGACGCCGTCGGCAACCCGCAGTCGATCCTGCTGCTCGGAGGAACCTCCGAGATCGGCCTGGCCGTGGTCAGCGAGTACCTGCGCCGCCAACCGCTGCGTGTCGTGCTCGCCTGTATGCCGGGCGACCCGCAGATCGGGGCGTCCGTCGAGGCGCTCGAGGGCCAGGGTGCGGCCGCGGTCGAGGTGATCGACTTCGACGCCGCCGACTTCGCCTCGCATCCGGCCGCGATCGAGGCGGCTTTCGCCGGCGGCGACATCGACCTGGCGATGGTCGCGTTCGGCCTACTCGGCGACGCCGAGGAACTCTGGCAGGACCAGGCCAAGGACGTGCAGATCTGCAACATCAACTACACCGGCGCGGTCAGCGTCGGCGTCCTGCTCGGCGAGCGGTTCAAGGCCCAGGGGCACGGCCAGATCGTCGCGATGAGCACGGTCGCCGGCGAGAGGGTGCGCCGGTCGAACTTCGTCTACGGCTCGACCAAGGCCGGCCTGGACGCCTTCTACCTCAACCTGGGGCAGGCGCTCGCCGGCCTCGGCCCGAACGTGCTGGTGGTCCGTCCCGGCCAGGTGCGCACCCGGATGTCGGCGCACGTGAAGGAGGCGCCGCTCACGGTCGACAAACAGGACGTCGCCAAGCAGATCGTGGCCGCCGTCGCCGACGGCAAGGAACTGATCTGGGTTCCGCCGGCCTTCCGCTACGTGATGATGGTGCTGCGGCACATCCCGACGCCGATCTTCCGCAAGCTGCCGATCTGACTAACCCACGGGCGGTTGCGCCTCAGCGCGCGCCGTCGATCACGGTCCGCCCGCCCAGCGGCTCGCGGAGTTCGACATCGATCACGAACGGGAACTGGGTCATCTTCTGCGGGCCGTCGCAGTCGGCGTCCGGACGCGGCCCCACCCACAGCGTGATGGTCACCTGGTTCGCGGTCTCGACGACGTCCGCGCGGCCGATCACGGCGCACGGCGGCCCGGGCGTCAGCAGGCCCTCGACCCGCACCGCCGAGCCGCCCGGAACGGCCTCCGCCCGGGTGAAGGCGTGCTTGCGCGCGTCACGGACGGGTTCGGGCGTCACCGGGTTCGGCGCTCCCGGATCGCCGCTGGGCGGGGGGAGCGGGCCGGAGCTCACAACGCCGGTGGCGTCCGCGGACGGCGTCGGGGCCGGTCCGCCGGTGCACGCCGCGAGCACCATCAGGGCGATCGGGGCCAGGGCGAGGGCCGCGCCGCGTCCCCTCGGAAAGGCTGCGAACCGCGTGGCGGCCGGGCGGCGGTGAAACATGGCGGACTTCCTTCGGGGTGGGGCGGTGAGGTCATCCTAGTGCCGCGGCCATCAACGTTCGCCCTGGCGAGCCCCGTCCGGTCGAGTGCCTCGCAAGGCCGACGAGGAAGGCATACCGGGTCGTATGGCGACCGAGGAGAACGCAGCGAGGCGCCGACCGGGCGTCGCGCAGCGGGCAAAGGTTGGTGGCCGGGGCACTAGCCCCAAGGCCGTGAAGTTAGCGTTGGCGGTGTCTTGTCATGGTGGCGCGCCGGTGAGGATGTCGATTGAGATGGTGGCTTTGTAGCTGTGGCGGTCGGGGTTGGGTCCCCGTGCTTGGTACTTGGATATTGCTCGTTTGACGATGCGGGGGCACGCGCGGACTCGTCGGGCGGGCAGCGGTTCGGCCAGGACCTGACGGCCGATGGTGCCGATGAGGTCGATGACGGTCTCGGCGATCACGGCGGAGGCTTGGATGATCTGGTCGCGGGTTGTGTGGACGGCGATGGTGAAGCTGGCCCGGTCGGGGTCGATCTCGCCGTGGCTAGTTGTGGCGTCGGTGATGGCGATGCGCAGCAGTTGATAGGTGACCAGCAAGGCGTAGACCTCTTGCTCGACACCGGCAGGGGTGCGGGCGCGCAGAACCCGGCCGCCGAGCAGGGTCGACTTCAGTTCCAGGTAGGTGGTTTCGATCTCCCAGCGCTCGTGGTAGAGCCGGACCAGTTCACCGGCGGGATACTTGTCGGGGTCGAGCAGGGTGGTGGCCAGCCGGTAGGTCCCGGTGTGATGTCCGGCGCTGGTGGCGATGGTGATCTCGGCCTCGGCCACCCGTACCGGCAGGCCGCCGAGGATCGAGAGGTAGGAGCCGTCGCGGTACCGGGCCAGGACCGGCATCTTCCGGTTGCTCTTGCACCGCACCAAGAACTCGGCTCCGGTCCCGGCGATGTCGGCGAGAAGGTCTTGAGCGGCGAAGTTGCGATCACCCAGCATGATCATTCCCGCTCTCAGGCTGCCCAGCAGCCGGGGCGTGTAGCCGGTCTCCCCGATCGTGGTCGGCCCGAAGACCGCGTCGATGATGGCACGGGTGCCGCAGGCCACCAACGCGAGCAGTCGCACCTGGGGGTATCCGGTGCCGCCGTGGTTGCCGGCCTGTTTGGTGAACCGCGACACGATCGCGGGAGTGTCGGGCACCGTCAAGATGGTGCCGTCGATCGCGCACACCAGCAGCCCGCGCCACCACGTGCCGCGCTGGCCGGGAGCTGCTGCCGGGCCGCTCAGCATGTCGAACAGCCACCGCAATGGCGCAGGCCCGAGGCGGCGCCGGGCCTGGGCCAACGCGCTCGCCGACGGGTCTGGGCAGGTGCGGCGAAGGCTGGCGGTCAGCTTGCGCCATACCCCGCGGTAGCCGACCTCGCCGAACAGGCAGCCGGCCAACAGCAGGTAGACCACCACCCGCGAGGGCAGATCCCGCACCCGTCGCTGGAGCGTACGAGTCTCTTCCAGCGCCGCATCGACCATCTCGAACGGCACCAGCTGGGTCAGCTCACCCAGCTGGCCCGGCGCGAACCGGTCCAACGCGAGAACATCGGCCACCCGGGCATCTCCACGAGCATGCGGTATGACACCATTGATAGGCAACGGAGCTCCCGGGGAAGTAGAAGCAGCTTGGTCGTTGCCCCTCCTACCCGGGCTCCGTTGCCCCAGGGCAACGACACGCCGAGAACAGCCCTTGACCGCCTCAGCCCGCAGCTAACTTCACGGCCTTGGCACTAGCCCCTCAACGGAGCAGCGAAGAACTCCCGTTCGTGTTCGCAGGACGCCAGGAAGGCGCGTGCCGCGGCCCGGCGGGTGCCCGCGCCGGCGCGGCTGGCGGCGTCCTCGGTGATCGCGATGGCCCGCCGGGTGGCCGCGGCGAAGGCCTCGTCGGCGTACGTGGTCAGCCAGTCGGCGTAGGGATGGCCGGGGCGGTTCCGGGCGGCGAGGGCGTCCCCGACGTCGGCGTAGATCCAGAAGCAGGGCAGCAGCGCGGCGACCAGGACGGCGTAGTCACCGGCCGATTCGACGGCCGCGAAGTGGTCGAGGTAAGCGGTGGTGACCGGCGAGGGCGCGGTGCGGGCGACCACGTCGGCGGCCACCCACGACTCGTGCAGCTGCAGCTCGGTGGCGATCGCCGAGGTGGAGCACTCGTGCCAGAACGCCCGTTCGTCTTCGGTGGGCGCCAGCCGCGCCGCGACCGCCAGGGACTCGGCGTAGCGGTTCAGGTACAGCGCGTCCTGGGCCAGGTACCAGGTGAACGCCTCGGCCGGCAGGATGCCGTCGCCGAGCGCCCGGACGAAGGGCAGCTCGTCGATCGCCGCCCTGATCCCGGAGGCCTGCTGCCACCACCAGCCGGTAATCGGTCCCGGGACGGGGCCGCCGGCGGCGTCCCAGAGCGGGCCGAGGTGGTGCACGGGGCCGTGCCCGCCGCCCACGTCGAGCCGGTCGGCGTTGGCGATCGCCGCGGCCAGCCAGTCGGTGCTCTCGGCGAGGGCCTGCGGCCAGTCGCCGGCGACGGCGAACCGGGTGGCCAGCGCCGAGGACAGCGAACAGCCGGTGCCGTGGGTGTTGCGGGTGGCGATCCGCGGGTGGCCGACCTGGGCGATCGGACCGTCCGGGCCGACCAGCGCGTCGCTGACCACGGCGTCGTCCAGGTGGCCGCCCTTGGCGAGCACCAGCGCCCCCGTCGCGGACGCCACCCCGCGGGCCTGGTCGAGGGTCGCCTGCCAGCCCGCTGCCGGTTCGGCGCCGGCCAGCACGGCCAGCTCGGGCACGTTCGGGGTGAGTGCGTCGGCGAGCCGTGCCAGGTCGCGGATCGCCGCCTCGGCCTCGGCGTCCAGCAGCCGGTCGCCGCTGGTCGCGACCATCACCGGATCGAGGACGACGACGGCCGGGCGGACCCGTTCCAACCACTCCCGGACGGTCTCGATGATGCCGACGGTGCCGAGCATGCCGATCTTGACGGCGTCGATCGCGACGTCGTCGGAGACCGCGTCCAGCTGGGCGCGGAGGAAGTCGGTGGGCGGGTAGTGCACGTCGCGGACGCCGCGGGTGTTCTGGGCGACCAGCGCGGTGATCGCGGACATGCCGTAGCCGCCGCAGGCGCCGATCGACTTCAGGTCGGCCTGGACGCCGGCGCCGCCGGACGGGTCGGTGCCGGCGATGGACAGCACGTTGGGCACCGGCCGGATCATCCGACGGCCTCCTTCGCCCAGTGCCGCAGATAGTCGCGGGCGGCCGCGCCGGGATCGGCGGCGGCGCAGATGCCGGACACCACGGCGACGCCGCTCAGGCCGGCCTCGCGCAGCGCGGGCAGGTCGCCGGGCAGCACCCCGCCGATGGTGACCGCGGGCAGCCGCGTGCCGGCGGTGAGCTCGGCGACCCGCGCCGGGCCGAGGGCGGCGTCGGCGTCCGGTTTGGTGGCGGTGTCGCGCAGCGGTCCGATGCCCAGGTAGTCGGCGAACGGCTCCGCGGCCCGGATCTCCGCCGGCGTCGCCGCGCTGACCCCGATCACCGCGCCCGGCCACAGGATCGCCCGCACCAGCGACGCCGGCAGGTCGCTCTGCCCGACGTGCACACCGTCGACCCGGACGCCGGCCGCGCGGGCGGCCAGTGCGACATCGACCCGGTCGTTCACGATCAGCACCACGTCGTCGCCGCCCGGGACGCCGGCGATCGCCGCGGCGACCGCGGTCACCTCGCCGAGGAAGGCGGCGCCGGAGGCGTCCTTGGCCCGCACCTGCACCGACCGGACGCCGTTGCGGACCGCGTCCGCGGCGGTGGCGGCGACGCTGCGCCCGGCGTCCGCGCACTGGGCGGCATCGGTGACCAGGCAGACCGTGAGGGTCGTCGGGTCGAGGCTCACCGGACCACCTCCAGCCGAGCCCGGGCGGCGACGTCGTCGGCCGACACCGCCGCCAGGGCGTCCAGCAGGGAGACGGCGAACGATCCCGGACCGGGGCTGCCGGCGGCGGCGTCCTCGGCCGCCACCGCGTAGACGCAGTGGGCTGCCACGGCGGCCGTCAGCGGATCGTCGGCGACCGCCGCGAAGGCACCCAGCACGGCGCCCAGCGCGCAGCCGGCCCCGGTCACCCGGGTGAGCAGTTCATGGCCCCCGGCGACCCGGATGCGGGTGCGGCCGTCGGTGACCAGGTCGACGGGTCCGGAGACGGCGACCACGGCGTCCAGCCGGGTGGCGAGCTCGACGGCGGGCGCGGCGGCCGCGTCCACGGTCTGGGTGGCGTCCACCCCGCGTCCGGCGGCGCCGGCACCGGCCACGGCGGCGATCTCGGATGCGTTGCCGCGCACGATCGTGGGGCGGGCCGACAGCAGCTCGGCGGCCAGGGCGGTCCGGACCGGCAGGGCGCCGACCGCGACCGGGTCGAGCACCCAGGGCGTACCGGCGAGTCGGGCCGCCCGGGCCGCCTCACGCATCGCCTCGGGTTGCCGGCCGCCCAGCGTGCCCAGGTTGATCAGCACCGCGGAGGCCACCGGCGCGAACACCCCCGCCTCGTCGGGGATGTCCACCATCGCCGGGGCGGCGCCCAGCGCCAGCAGCGCGTTGGCGGTGAAGTTGCTCACCACATGGTTGGTCAGGCATTGCACCAGCGGCGCGCCCGCACGGACGGCGTCCAGCAACTCGGCGCTGGCCTCGGCCAGGCCGGCAGCGGTGATCGATGGCGACGAAGACAGTGTCACGACGAATCCCTTCGCTCGTGCTAACGAGAGCAGGTTCAGCGGGTGTGATCTCAGCCGGCTCGGTACCGGCACCCCGTGTCGCCCACCACCCTAGTGGGTCGGTGCCCGCCCGTGCATCGAGGCGCCGATCGCCGCCTGTCGAGTTCGTCGATCCCGCAACCGGGCAGATCGGCCACCCCTTGACGTCCCCGGCGCCGGCGACGACAGTGACCGGGTGTCTGCGATCCGTCCCGAGTTGGCCGCCGCCCTGACCGCCGCCGAGCGGTGGCTGGACGCTGTCGCGTCGCGCCCCGTCCCGGCCGCCGAGGGCATCGATGCGCTGAGCGAGCGCTTCGCCGGGCCACTGCCCGAGCGCGGCCGGGATGCCGACGAGGTCGTCCGCGCACTGGCGTCCGCCGTCGAGCCGGGACTGATGGCGATCGGCTCCCCGCGCTTCTACGGCTGGGTGATGGGCGGCACGCTGCCGGCCGCGCTGGCCGCCGACTGGCTGGTCAGCGCCTGGGACCAGAACGCCGGCATGCGCGACGCCACCCCCGGCGTGATCGCCGTCGAGGACGCGGCCGCTCGCTGGATCGTCGAGGCACTCGGGCTGCCGCCGACCGCGGCGGTCGGCTTCGTCACCGGCGCCACCATGGCGAACTTCACCGCGCTCGCGGCCGCCCGCGACGCGCTGCTGGCCGGGATGGGCTGGGATCAGGCCACGCTCGGGCTCGCCGGCGCGCCGCGGATCCGGGTGCTGGCCGGCACCGAACGGCACAGCTCGATCGACCTCGCCCTGCGCTACCTGGGCCTGGGGTCGCCGGAACTCCTCGCCGTGGACGCCGAGGGCCGCCTCGACCCCACCGGCCTGGCCCGCGCCCTGGAGGCCGGGCAGGCGCCGACGATCGTCTGTGCCCAGGCCGGCAACATCCACTCGGGCGCCTTCGATCCGTTCACCGAGGTCGTCGCGGCGGCCCATGACGCCGGTGCGTGGGTGCACGTCGACGGCGCATTCGGGTTGTGGGCGGCCGCCGTGCCCCGGCTCGCCGGCCTGACGCGCGGCATGGACGGCGCGGACTCCTGGGCGACCGACGCCCACAAGACGCTCAACACCCCGTATGACAGCGGCATCGCGATCGTGGCCGACCCGGGAGCGCTGTCCCGGGCGTTCGGGCACACCGCCGCCTACCTGCTGCACTCGGAGGTGCCCGACCCGCACGAGAAGGTGCCCGAGATGTCCCGCCGCGCCCGCGGCGTCCCGGTCTGGGCGGCACTGGCCAGCCTCGGCCGGGCCGGGCTGACCGACCTGGTCGGCGGCCTGGTGGATGCCGCCCAGGGGTTGGCCGCCGGCCTCGCCGGCCTGCCCGGAGTCGAGGTTCTCAACGAGGTCGTCTACACCCAGGTGGTGATCGCGTTCGGTGACGACGCCACCACGGCCGCGGTGCTGGAGTCGCTGCTGGCCGAGGGCCGGGTGCGGCCCAGCGGCAGTTCGTGGCGGGGTCGCGGGGTGATCCGGTTCTCGGTCAGCAACCACGGCACGGACGCCGCCGCGGTCGCCGCCACCGTGGACGCGGTCGACAGGGCGCTGCACGCGGTCGGGTGAGGGAGGCCGAAGCTCTCCTGCGATCTCGTCGTCCCGGCGAACGCCGGGATCTCACAACCCCCGCCGTTCGATCCGCTCGGGTGCGTCCTGCGCCGGCTTGGACCGCGACCGCTGTTCGCCCGGAGGGAGCCGGAGGCCGTCGTGACAGCCCGCGAACCGGCGCCGACCAGGGGCTGAGCTCAGGAGTCGCTGCCCCGCGGCAGGCCCAGGCTGGCCAGCAGATCCTCATGGAACTGGATCCAGACCAGCTGGCAGGAGTCGCGGTCGGGCGAATCCAGCCACTCATGGCGGCCGTGCCGGACGCGGGCCAGCGCGTGGTGGTGTCGGTGCGCGTACCCGTCGAACCGGCGCAGCACCTTCGACAGCGCCGCGTTGAGCGAGGCCAGTTCGCGATCCACCGTCTCCAGCTCGACCAGCACCTTGGCGTCCCAGACCGGGTCGTCGTGATCGTTGGCGGCGAGCCGGTCCCAGCGGTTGGGCCGCAGCTGCCAGTTGGTGCACGCGACACCGTGGCGCCGGTTCAGCGGCCGGAACCGCTGGTGCACCTCCGCGACGGCCGGACGGCCGGCCACGGCGTCCAGTTCGGCAGCGAGTTGCCGTTCGTTCTCGGCCCGCCCGCGGTCGGTCAGCGACCAGGTCTCGCCGAAGAAGTCGTGCCGGCTCACCCAGCCGTACGCCTGGGCGTCCAACAGATGCTCCCGGACGTCCTCGGCGCGCAGTCCGAACCGCTTGGCGATCCTCTCCGTCGACGGGCCACCGAGCACCCGGACGCCGTGCAACGTCAACAGTGCCGGGTCGGAACCTCTCCTCATCTGACTCCGCCCCAGGGATTCACGCGAAGGTGGTGTACGAGAACGCGGGTGCGTGCCGCAACTCGTCCAACTCGGCCAGGTCGGCCGCGGACGGCTCCCAGGCGCCCGCGGCGACGTTCGCCGCGATCTGCTCCGGACGGGTGGCTCCGCTGATCACGCTGGCCACCGCCGGCTGGGCGGCCAGGCCGCCGATGGCGAGGGTGAGCAGCGAGATCGCGCGGGCGTCCGCGAACGCCTGCAGCGCCTCGATCCGGTCCCAGTCGGCGCCGGCGAGGCGCCGGGCCTGGCCGGCGTTCGCCAGCCGACTGCCCTCCGGTGCGGCCTCGCCGCGCCGGTACTTGCCGGTCAGCAGCCCGTAGGCGAGCGGGAAGTAGGGCAGCAGGCCGATGCCGAAGCGCTGGCAGGCGGGCACCAGCTCGTCCTCGGCCAGCCGGTTGTAGAGCGAGTACTCGTTCTGCGCCGAGATGAACCGCCGGGTGCCCGTGGTGCGGGCGATCCAGTCGGCGTCGGCGACCTGCCAGGCGGTCAGGTTCGACGCTCCGATGTAGCGGACCTTGCCCTCGGTGACCAGGTCGCTCATGGCGTCCAGGGTCTCCTCGATCGGGGTGATCGGGTCGGGCCGGTGCAGCTGGTAGAGGTCGATGTAGTCGGTGCCGAGCCGGCGCAGGCTGGCCTCCACCGCCCGGCGCACGTAACGGCGTCCGCCGTGGGCGCCGAAGTGCTCGGCGTCGTGGTCGCCCATGCCGAACTTGGTGGCCACGATCACCTCGCCGCGGCGGGCGCCCAGCGCCCGGCCCAGGAATTCCTCGCTGGTGCCGTCGGCGTAGGAGTCGGCGGTGTCGAACAGCGTGATGCCCGCGTCGAGCGCGGCGTCCACCACGGCCCTGGTCTGGTCGAGGTCGATCCGGGCTCCGAAGGCGTTGCAGCCCACACCCACCGCCGACACCATCAGCCCACTGTCACCGACCTGTCCGTAACGCATACCGGAAACCTACCCGGGCGCGGCCGGTGCGGGCGGGCGATCCCACCCGGACGCCGCGACCGCGCTTCGCCACGCGTCAGGCCGTTCCTACCCGCGTCCGGCCTTGTCGGCCCGGATGAATGCGCTGGCGAACGCACCGGTCAGGCCGGCGACGGCCTCGTCGATGCCGAGCCCGTCCGGCAGTGCGTCGGCCAGGCCGCCGGCCAGCTCGGCCAGATCCTCGTCGGTGTAGCTGCGGGTCACCTCCACGGTCGGGTTGGCGAACCCGACCGCGGCGAGCTCGGCCAGATACTCGTCGTCGGTGAGTGCGCCGGCGATGCAGCCGGTCCACAACCCGACCACCGACACCCAGCGGGGCTCCAGCGGCCGCAGCAACACCATGTCGGCGACCGCGAATCGGCCGCCGGGTCGCAGCACCCGGAACGCCTCGGCCAGCACCCGGTCCTTGTCCGTGGACAGGTTGATCACGCAGTTGGAGATCACCACGTCGACGGCCGCGTCGGGCAGCGGGATGTCCTCGATGGTGCCCTTGATGAAGCGGGCGTTGTCGATGCCCGCCTCGGCCCGGTTCCGCTCCGCCAGGGCGAGCATCTCGTCGGTCATGTCCAGGCCATAGGCGGTGCCGTCCGGCCGACCCGGCGGGCCGACAACAACACGTCCAGGCCGCCACCCGAACCCAGGTCGAGGACGTCCTGGCCGGGGGTGAGTTCGATCAGTGCGGTCGGGTTCCCGCAGCCCAGCGACGCCGCCAACGCCGCCTGTGACGGGGTCTCGGTGTCGTCGTAGAGGTTCGCACCGACCGGATCCTCGGCCGTCGCCGAGCAGCAGTCCGGTCCGCAACAGGACGACTCGGCGCCCACCATCGCCAGTCGCGCGGCTGCCGCGTAACGCTCGCGCACGGCCTCGCGCAGGTCTGTTCCCGCACTCATCCCGACCTCCTTGAATCGATATCTATCGAAACAGGACTCTCGCACCTGTTTCGACGTGTGTCAAGATAGGGACGTGGAAGAACTGCGGGTGATCCAGGACGAGCCGTGCTGCGGCTTGTCCACCACCGTGATCGACGAGGACGCGGCGGGCCGGATCGCGCCGATGTTCAAGGCGCTCGGCGACCCGGTCCGGCTGCGGCTGGTGGCGCTGATCGCCAGCCGGCCCGAGGTCTGCGTCTGCGATCTCACGGGCCAGTTCGCGGTGTCCGGGCCGACCATCAGTCACCACCTGAAGGTGCTGCGCGAGGCCGGCCTGATCAGTGGCGATCGCCGCGGCACCTGGGTCTACTACCGGTTCGACCCGGACGCCCTGCAGCAACTGGGCGTCCTGCTGCAGGCGACTCCGACGGTCGTCTAGGCGGATTCGATGACCTGCGCCTCGTCGGGGACGGCCTCGCGGACGATCCCGCTCTCGGTTCGGTAGGCGGTGAAGGCCAGCGGCAGCCCGCGCGCCGTCGTCCAGTCCAGCGAGTCGGAGAC
>JAANMX010002638.1_pt1 | contig 17317 bp, 12 predicted proteins | sample 7279681 | NCBI WGS metagenome assembly JAANMX01 (sample SAMN14094542, study PRJNA606508) | bioreactor metagenome | isolation source: A lab-scale SPAN reactor treating ammonium-rich wastewater day 351 | place: Ireland: Galway | collected 2018-01-01
TCCTCGATCCGCGCCTTCGCCTCCAATTCCTGCTCCAGCTCGAAATTCCGGTCGAAGTGCTCCTCGATCGCCCGCTTGCCCTTCCCGATGATCATCAGGATGTCGGTGATGCCCGCAGAAACCGCCTCCTCCACAACGTACTGGATCGTCGGGGTGTCCACGATCGGCAGCATCTCCTTGGGCTGCGACTTCGACGCCGGCAGAAACCTCGTCCCGAGGCCCGCGGCCGGTATAACCGCCTTGCGTATCACGAACCACCGCCTTTCCTCGCCTCCGGGACCGCGGCGATCTGCGGTTTCAGGACCCTGACCCCGATCGCCGACAGCCTCTCCTCCAGCACCCGGTACATCGCCTCATCCTCGTACGTTCCAACGATCGCACCCCCGGAACCGGTGAATTTCGCCGAGGCACCCGCGGACCGCGCGGCCGCCACCATCCGGATGTTGCCCTCGCTGACCCGGCACACCCGACGCCGGATGTCGAAATTTCGATCCAGGATCGGCCCCATCGAGCGCCCTTCCCCACGCTTGAGCAGGTCGCGCACCTGCACCGCCAGATCCGCCCACTCCCGGATCGCTTCCAGCACCTCCGCGTCGCCCCGGTTGAACCGCTCCCGCAGGTCGCTGTGCAGCACCTCCGTCCCCTCCGCGAACTCCGCCCGGTACGCCAGATACAGCGGCGGCAGCAGCCCGGGATCCAGCGCCTCGTACTGCCCCCAGCCCTGTTTGCCCATGAGCCCCTTGTCGAAATCCATGTACACCATCCCCTCGTACACCTGCGCCACCCGATCCTGCAGGCCCGCCGGAATCCCCAGCTCCCGAGTCTCCACCGAAAGGATCAGATTCGCCAGCACCGGCTTCGGTATCGTCACCTGATAGAACCCCATCAACGCCCGCATGCACGCCGTGATGATCGCGCTCGATCCCGCCAGACCCACCTGGCTCGGGATGTCCGTGCTGTACCGGATCGTGAAATTCGCGTCGTGCAGGTCGATCCCGTTCTCCCGGCAGTAGTCGTGAAACCGCTTCACCGTCGCCTTCAGCAGCCGGATCCCCCCATAATACCCAAATTGCCCCACGTCCGCAGATAGCGCCCCGATGCTCTCGAACTTCGAGTGGTCCCGCGTGTTCGGCAAAATCTCCAGCTCCGGCGTCTCGTACAGCACCACCTCGGCAGAGAAATTTCGAAAGACGAACGCGATCGTCTTGCCGTTGTACCCGTCCGAGGGATTGCCGATCAGGCCCGCACGCGGATATGACTTCGCCCGTATGATCATCGCCGGAAATTGCTAGACCATCCCCTGTAGCCAACCCGCCACCCCCAGTCAAGGTGCGCGAAAATACCGACGGCGGCGGGCCTAGCTCGAAAATTCCAGACGTAGCCACGGCCGTGAGGCCGTGGGCCCCCACCGCGCGGCCCCTCCGTGACCGGAGGGGCTACATTTTCACGTGCGTTGGTGCCCCGTCGCGCGGGGCATGCGATCTGACCTGAAATCACCAAGCCCCAGCTTGAAAACCAGCAATCAACCCCCTCATGATCAAATCCTTACTCACCCAAAACCAAAAATTTTTGTCGTTAATCGTACATCCGCGCGACGGGACGCGCCAATTTCGCAAAAAATAGATCATTTCATGCTTGCCGCACCATTAAATTAGTTTTCCCTGATAACCTCATATGAAACGTTTAACTTATGGCTTTGGTCTTGCCCTTTTCGCCCTCAGCGCCGGTGCCGGGGAGATCGTCTCCGAACGCGCCAAGGAACTGGAGAAGCTCATCGAGGATCAGGGCATCTACCTGGAGACCGCCAAGACCGGAATCAAACTTTCTGGCTGGGTCAACGCCAGCTACACGTACAACCTGAATGGTGGGGCCACGGACTCCGGCTGGAACGGCACCCCGATCCCCACCCCGCTGGGCATCGAGGACTCCAACGATTTCTCCGTGAACTCCGTGCGCCTGATCTTGGAGAAGGCGCTGCCCGAGGAGAACACGTGGGCGGCGGGCTTCAAGGTGGACCTGGTGTTCGGCGAAGACCAGAAGTGGGGCTTCGACAACGACCCCGGCCTGGGCGACGGCTCCGGCCCCCTGGCCATCGAGTTCGCGTACGTCACCCTGCGCGCGCCCGTCGGCAACGGCCTCGACTTCCAGGTGGGCAAATGGGAGGCGCTGCTCGGCTACGAGTACACCGACCGGGTCCAGAACGACAACTTCTCCTACAGCCTGCTCGCGTGGTTCCTCGAGCCCGCCACCCACACCGGTGTCCTGATGTCCTACCCGATCAACGACCGGGTCACCGCCAACCTCGGCATCGCCAACGGATGGAATAACTCCGACAGCGATTTCCTCGACAACAACGAGAATGGCGACGACGCCCCCTCGGACTGGGCCAAGCTCGTCACCGCCAGCCTCGAAATCACCAGCCCCGGCGAGAACGCCGGCCTCATCCTCGGCGCCGCCTACTCCTTCGAGGGCGAGGGCTATTTCGGCAACGTCGCCAACGGCACCTTCGACGGCAGCGACACCACCATCGAGAACGCCGGCATCCTCGCCCTGAACATCAACGGCTGGTGGCAGCCGACCTTCGCCGCCGAACGCCTCCAGCTTGCCTTCAACGCCGACCTCCTCAAGGCCTCCGACAACCTCCACCGCACCGCCGGCGACCCGCCCTACGACCAGGGCGAGAACTCCGCGACCGTCTGGGGCATCGCGCTCTATGCCAAATACCAACTCACCGACATCTTCTATCTCGCCGGCCGCGCCGAGTACATGCACGCCGACGACGGCACCCTCGGGATCGTCGACGGCCTCGTCCCCGATGGCCCCTCCGCATCCATCGACCAGAACGAGGTCTACGTCTCCAACGCCGACCTCTGGGCCTATACCCTCACCGCCGGTTTCGACCTCTGCGACGGTTTCCGCCTCAGGCTGGAATATCGCCTCGACGCCATCTCCAGCGATGGCGGCGACGACGGCGAGGCCAACTTCTTCGACAACAACCAGTCCACCCAGCACAGCTTCTCCATCGATGCCTCTTACATGTTCTGGTGATCCCGGCCCGTGGGCCCACGGATCGCCGCCGGGAACCACGCCATGAAACTCCGCGCAAAGACAGCCACCCTCGTCGCAGGCACGTTCGCCGCCCTCATCGCGGCGCTCTACCTCGTCCTCTCCTCGACCTTCATCCGGAGCTTCGACGAGCTGGAACATTCGCAGGCCACCGAGGCCACGGGACGACTCCAGAAGGCCGTCCAAGAGAATCGGAACGCCATGCTGGTCCAGTTGACCGACTGGGCCACCTGGGATGATGCCTACGGCTACGTTACCGGAAAAAAGCCCGACTTTGATGAGGCCAACCTGACGCAGGCGATCCTCGAGACATCGAGCCTGTCCTTCATGATCTTCACCGACGTAAAGGGCAAGATCATCCGGATCCACCACCCGGAGGGCAAACCCGTGCCCGATTCCTTCGTCCGGCAGATCGTTCCGGGCTCGCGCTTTCTCCAGCACGAGGGCGTGCCCCCGCCGCCCTGGCCCGACGGCCGACCAAGGATCGGCGGCATCATCGACCTGGGTCCGGAAGGCGCCTATCTGGTCGGCGCGGTGAGCATCACGGACGGCGAGGCGTCCGTCCCGCCCATGGGCACCCTGGTCTTCGGTCGCAAGATCGATGCGGATCTCTTGGAGCGATTCAGCCAGGTCATGCTCTCCGAAGTCACCTGCGACTTCCTCTCGTCGCCGACGCTGGGGGCAAACTTCCGGACCGCGGCGGATGCGCTCCAAGACGAGGCCGCGACCCACATCGAGTTGATCAACGAACAGCAGATGGCGGGCTACTGCCGCGTCGATGATCTGGACGGAAAAGCCACCGCCATCTTCCGCCTGGCGATGCCCCGCGACGTGTACCAGAAGGGCCAGGCGACCCGGCGGATCTTCCTGATCAGCCTCGCGGTCGCCGGCGCGGTGTCCCTGCTGGTGACGCTCGCCCTGCTGGACATCAACGTCATCAACCGCCTGCGACGCCTCAGCCAGCAGGCGCTGGCCATCGGCCGGTCGAAGGACTTCTCCGGCCGCGTCGCCACCCGCGGCTCCGACGAGCTCGCCGACCTCGGCGGCTCCGTCAACGAGATGCTCGGCGCGCTCCAGCAGGCCGAGGGCATCGTCCGCGCCGCCGGCGCCGAGATGGAGCGCATCCTCAACACCGTCACCGACGGCCTCTTCCTCCTCGACCGCAACCTCGTCATCGGCTCCCGCTACTCCAAGGCGCTCGAGACCATCTTCATGCGCCCGAACCTCGCGAACCAGCCCTTCCGGGGCCTGCTCGAGCCCGCGCTGCCCGCGAAGACCCTCGAGGCGACCTCCGACTACATGGCGATCCTTTTCGACCCCAACGTCAAAGAGAAACTCATCCAGACCCTCAACCCCCTCAGGGAGGCCGAATTCAACTTCCCCGGCGAGGGCGGCCTCTTCGAGACCCGCTACCTCGACTTCCGCTTCCGCAGGGTGATCGACGATGGCGCCATCACCGCGGTCATGACATCGGTCAGCGACATCACCCGCAGCGTCACCCTCGCCCGGGAACTCAAGGCCGCCGAGGAGCGCACCAACCGCCAGCTGGAGATGATGCTCAGCATCCTCCACGTCGACATGGGCATGGTCCGCGACTTCCTGGCGGGCACCCGGGAAGAGCTCGCGATCATCGACGCGATCCTCCGGGAGGCGGTTCCCCACGGGGGCGACGAGGCCGCCATGTCCGGCCATTACCGGGATCGCCTCCGCCGCATCCAGCGGCTCATGCACGCCATCAAGGGCAACGCCGCCCTGATGAAACTCCGCTTCTTCGAGAACTCCTCGCACCTCATCGAGACCCGCTTGAAGAAGCTCGCGGAGAAGCCCGTCATCGGCGGACAGGATTTCCTCGGGGTCACGCTGGAGCTCGCCACCCTCCACGATCACCTCGCCGAGGCCGAGGGCGTCATCGCCAGGCTCACCGACGCCCGCGCGCCGCGCAATGGCTCGGTCCCCGGCACCCCCCCGGGCAGCCGCCACCCCATCGTCTCCTCCCTCGGCAACCTGATCCAGGAACTCGCCGGCCGCACCGGCAAGCAGGCCACCCTCCGCGCCGAGAACTTCGATGTCGACACGATCCCATTCCGATCCAGGAAGGTTGTCACCGACATGGTCGTCCAGCTGATCCGGAATTCCATGCGCCACGGGATCGAGGAACCCGAGCAGCGCCTCCAGCGCAACAAGCCCCCCGAGGGCCGCCTCGACCTCTGGACCTGCGCCGACGAGAACTATTTCATCTTCGGGTTCCGGGACGATGGCAGCGGCCTCGACCCCGAACGGATCATGGCCACCGCCGCGAGGCTCGGCATCGCCTCCCGGGACCAGACCCGCGGTTGGGGCCGAGACCAGGTCTACCAGCTCATCTTCCAGCCCGGCTTCACCACCGCGGGCGAGGCGACCACCGAGGGCGGCATGGGCGTCGGCCTGGATTTCGTGTGCACCCGGATCGCGGAGATGGCCGGATCCATCCTTGTGGAATCCGAACCGGAACAATATTGTCAGTTCTGGATCTGGATACCCAAGCAGGCCGGACAGGTCAACCAGCCCGACCGCATGGCTTTAACCGCAACCGGAACATAGCAACCGTGAAACTCCTCATCGTAGACGACTCCAGCGTAGTTCGCCGCTCCATCCAGCGCCACATCGACAGCGGGCGCGTCACCGAGATCATCGAGGCCCGCAACGGCAACGAGGCCGTCAGCCTCTTCACCATGCATCGGCCCGACCTGGTGACCATGGACATCACCATGCCGGAGATGGATGGCATCCGCGCCGTCGAGGAGATCGTCAAGATCCGGCCCGACGTCCGCATCCTCATCGTCTCGGCCATGGCCGACAAGCACACCGCCATCCAGGCCGTCCGCAAGGGCGCCAAGGGCTTCCTCCTCAAGCCCTTCACCCCGACGGAACTCAACGAGGCCATCGACGAGATCTTCAACGACGGCAACTGACCGGAGACCACACCATGACCGAGGGCGAGATCAAGGCGTTCGTCGATATCACCGTCAATTACTTCAATCAGATCGGCGGGGAGCCCGCCCGCGTCGAGCCGCCCTACATGCGCAAGCCGGGCGACTCCCCCATCCACGACTACACCGGCGTCATCGGCATCTCCGGCTCCAGGAAGGGCGCGATCTACTTCACCGCCAAATCCGAGTTGCTGGCCAGCGTCCTCAGCGCTCACGGCGAGGTCGAGGTCACCGACGCCATGCTCGCCGACATGGTCGGCGAGATCGCCAACACCATCTCCGGCAACGCCCGATTCTACTTCGGCCACGAGTTCATGATCTCCGTCCCCGTGGTCCTCATGGGCCGACCCAGCGACATCCGCCTCCCCGACAATATACGGAGCTTCATCATCCCGATCTCTTGGCGAGATCAGAAGGCCCACCTCCTAGTCTGCCTGGAGAACTAGCAGCCTGTCGGACTTTACCAAGTCCGACAGGCTGCTAGAAAGCAAAACCGCCTGATTTCTAGATAGTTACACTGGAGGGGCTGGGGGTGGGACACCACTCTTGAGCCACTGTCGCGAAACGGGATGCTCTTCCGTAAGTTCCTTGTTATTAGCTAGAAGGCGGTTTTGCCAGAGGAATCTGTCGGACAAAGTCCGACAGATTCCTAGCGGAATTCCAGAAACTCCACCGGCGCGCCATCGTCCTCGATGAAGGCGACCCATACGCCGGGGAGCGGCTCGAAGGGTTCGACGATCACCTTGCGGCCACGGATGGCGGCATCGAGGTCGGCCACCTTGAAGCCCACGTGCGGCACCGTCTTGACCAGCGGGTGCATCGGGCTATCCGGCTCGAACCGCAGCCACTCGATGCCGTGCTCCTGTTTGGATGCGTCCGTGATCCAGATCTTGGCGGATTCCAGATAGATCTCGTGCTCGTGCTTGGTCGCGGTCGGTATGCCGATGTGATGGTACTCTGGCCTCATGGGCGCAGTATCGCGATGTTCATCGGCGAGTCAATGGGGGGGTGTTTCAAGTTTCCGGTTTCAAGTTTGAAGGGTTCCCGGCCTCCGACAACACGCGGCCGATGGATTCCACCGCGGGTGCGGTTTCCTCGACCCAATGGAAGCGCCCGGCCATGCTGGCCATGTCGCGATAGCAACCGTCTCGTCCCTCAAGCAGCACGCCACCGGCCAACGCGGCCTCGACCGTCGTCAGCACGTTGTAGCCGTCCAAAAGCACCGCAGCATCCAACTTCCCCATCTGCACCTCACGGCCGCGCCGGTCCGCCAATGCGTCATCCGAGCCTGCCTGTCGGGCATGGATCAATATAGCGCGAAACTCAGAACGTGGCCGCGAGCGTTAGCAAGCGGTCCGCCGTGTCGCTCGTCCGGCAACCGCCGGACCACCGGCGATGGAAAATCGGGCTTCGCCGTGAAGCAGACATTCCTGTCTGCCCCGCGAATCCTGCAGCACGTGATCTCTCCAAGCGCATGCTCTCAGGACCCCGGGCGGCAGATAACTTGCCCGTCCTGGGCGGGGGAATGTCTGCCTCACGCGGATGGGCCCTGAATTTTCGAGTCAGAACCCATGCCCCGCGCGCGGGGCACCACCGGGGCGGAAAACGTAGCCCCTCCGGTCACGGAGGGGCCCACGGCCTCACGGCCGTGGCTACGTCCGGAATTTTCGAGCCAGTCCTTCAGACCCCATACCAAGCCCTTCAGGCTACGAGGAAATCAGGGGATCGGCGGCCCGGCCTCCAGCGTCTTGACCACCGGATCCAACGCGAACCGCAGATACATTGCGTTCCCTCTCGGCCGAACCCCGCCCTTCGCCGACGCGGCCGCCAACACCCGCTTCATCGTGGCGAGCGCTGGCCTCGACTTCGCCCCGAGGAGCTGCAGCGTCCTCGCCGCGTGGACCGAGGCATCGCCCTGATCGCCGCACAGCGCGGCCTCCAGCACCGCGAACGCCCTCTCGCCCGCGCCACGCTCGATCAGGGCACCCGCGGCCTCGATCCTCACCGCGACCGACGAATCCGCCAGCGCCTTCTCCAGGGCCTTCCCGATCCCTTCGCTCTTCTCCCCTCCCGCCCTCAGCCCCACGACAGCCCAATAGCGCACCGCCGCGTCATCATCGCCCAGCAACGCCAACTGCTTCTCCCCCACGCCCTCCCTGCCCACCAGATCCGCCGCCGCGAAGATCCTCGCCACCGGCACCTTCCCCGCCGCGGCCAACTCATACGGCGTCGTCCCTTCGATCCTCGACCACAGCTCCGACTCCGGCACGAAGCCCAGATCCCGCGTCTCACCGACCCAAGATTGCAACCTCGCCCGCATCGCCTCCAGCACCGGCGCACGTCCCGGTTCCCCGGCCAGATTCTTGATGAGGAACGGATCCGCACCGACGTCGTACAATTCCTCCACCGCGCGCGTCGGCGCGGTATACACCCTCGGCCCCGGCCCCAGCTTGCCCTCCTTCTCCAACCGGATGAGCTCCTGCCGCATCGGCGACTGATCCGAGAACCCCTCCGGCGCCGCGTGCGAAAAATGGGGGTAGAAATTCCTGGCGTACAAGAATCGCCCGTCCCGGACACAGCGCACGGTATCGATCGCCTCGTCCACCCTGTCCCTCGCCCCCACCAGATATCCGGGCCCTTCCGCCACCGCTTCCCCGAGAAAGGGCTCGCCCTGCATGTATTCTGGCGCGGGGAGGCCCGCCAGCGCCAGCACCGTCGGCGCAAAATCCACGAAACTCACGAAGCGGTCCACCGTCGATCCCGCCGGGGCTGGCGCCATCGCCTTGAACTTGTCGGGGATTTTCACCAGCAGCGGGACCCGCAGGCCCGTGTCCAGCGCCAGCCGCTTGTGCCGCGGCATCCCCGCCCCGTGGTCGCCATAAAAAAACACGATCGTGTCGCCCGCGAGCCCGTCCTCCTCCAATTCGCGCAGCAACCGCCCCGCGTGCTCGTGGTCCATCATCGAAATATTGTCCGCGTACCGCGCCAGCATCCTCCGGACCTCTTGGGTGTCGGGGTAGTACGGCGGCACGCGCGCCTTGGCGGGATCGTGCCGCATCGCCTCCGGCAGCCCGGCCAGCCGTTTACTGGCCTTCTCCTCCGCCTCGATCGTCGTCGGCGCCTGGTGCGTCCCGACGTAATTGAACACGGCGAAAAACGGCTGCCCCGGCTCCCTCCCGCGCCAGTGCGCCTTGCCATTGCACTGGTCCCACGAGGCCGCGATGATCTCTTTCTCGCAACTCGTGTTGTAATCCGTCTTCGCGTTGTTGGAGCAGTAGTACCCCGCCTCGCGGAGATACGCCGGGAACCCTCGCATCTCCGCGGGGATCGGAAGCCCAGACCTCAGGTGCGGCGTCGCCAGCGTCGTCGCGTAGACCCCCGTGATCAGGCACGACCGCGACGGCGAGCACGCCGGCGCCGTCGCGAACGCCCGCGTGTACCGCAGACCCGCCGCGGCCATCGCGTCCAGATTCGGCGTGATCGCGTAGCCGTCCCCATAGCAGCCCAGGCTCGGGCTGATGTCCTCCGTCGTGATCCACAAGATGTTTGGCCTGTCCCCCGCGATCACCTCGCCAACCGCCCCCACGCACAGCAGCAAAGACGCGGATACGGATAGGAAATTGCCCCTGTCGGCCCTGCGGGCGCAACCGCCCGCCCCTGGCCTCCGGGAGGCCAGAATCCCAAGGTCAACCACTCCGACCATGGGCAGAGGGTAGCAGGTGGAAAATCGGGAGTCGAACGGGAATGTCGCCATCCCCGGCCCCCGGGGCCATGGGATGACGATTGCGCCCTCGTGCCTCAGGACACAACACCCCTCCGCTACGATAGGACCGTCGCCCCGCCAAAGCGCCGGCGATAATCGGTCGGCGAGACACCAAACTGGCAGCGGAACCGCCGCACCAGATAGGCGGGCTCGATGTGCGCGCGGGAGGCAAGTTGCTGCAGTGTCCACTCATGGATAATCTCCTGCCGTTCTGGGTCGAGAATTACTTCCGCCGAGAGAATTACCTTCGCGTTTCAGGCAAGCCGCTACCGGTGATGTACGGCGTCCGGAGGTTCATCGATGACCTCGGAGGCGCGCCGCACGCCAAAGACGTGATCGGGCGGATGCGGCAATATTGCCGTGACAAAGGGCTGGGCGGGTTGGTCATCCTCGGCGAGCAGCACACCGCGCCCTCCGATCCGCTTGCATCCATGGCCGCGATCGGATTGGACGGAGTGACCAGCTACCATTGGCCCACCTTCGCCGGCCTTTTTCCCGGCGACCCCAATCCGGCAAAAATCGTCGCCGCCCAGGAGCACTGCTGGCGCGAGCGCGCCAAGGCACAATTGCCCGGCCCAATAACCATCTCGGCCCGTTGGGACTCCCGTCCTTGGCAACCGCGAGGCATCCGCTGGCAGCTCCACCCCGTCCCATTTAAGGACCTTTGCAGTCGCGCCCGGGCCTTTGCCGAAGCGCAGCCGTCATCCAACCCGTTTTCGAAGATCGTCCTGATCGATAATTGGAACGAGTTCGGCGAAGGCCATTACATCTTTCCCCACCGCGAGTACGGTTTCGCCCACCTTGACGCGGTGCGCGAGGTGTTCAGTCCGAACGCTCCTCCGCACCGGGACATCATCCCAGAAGAAGTTGGCCTCGGTCCCTACAACCGGCTCTTCGTGGAGCAGATGAAACGATCGAAGCCCGTCAAACGGTTGGACGTGCCTTGAACGGATCGGGAATTGTTTTGGCGCCCCGGCTGGAGGTCGCTTGCCGGGAGTTGAATCCATGGCAATTCATTGGGCCTCGCCAAATCGCCGCCGGAATTCCAGCGGCGTCATGCCTCGCTCCCGACGAAAATACCGGGCCACGTGCTCCGTCCCCGCGAAACCCAACTCCATCGCGATCTGCGAGACCGTCAGGCCCGTCTCCGCCAGCATGCGCGCGATCCGATCCACCCGCGCCCGCCGGATCTCCGCGAGCACCGAGCGCCCAAGCCGCGCCCGGAACCGTTTTTCCAGCACCCGCCGGGATAGGCCTGATGCCAGGGCCACCTCGGCCACCCGCATGGGGGCGGCCGCGCCGCCGCGGATGAACCGCAGGGCCTTCGCCACCTGGCCATCCTCCATCGCCAGCACGTCGGTCGACTGCCGCGCCACGACGCCAGACGCGCGCACCAGGACCATCTTCCCTTTCGCCGTCCGCCCCCCCATCATCCGATGGAGGATTCTCGCGCTCTCGTACCCCGCCTTCTGAAATCCAATCGACACACTCGACATCGGGGGATCCGATAACTCGCACACCAGCTCGTCGTTGTCCGCGCCCAGCACCGCCACCTCGTCCGGCACCCTCAATCCCGCCACCTTGCACGCCTCGATCACCTGCTCGCCAAGATCGTCATTGCACGCCATCACCCCGACCGGCCGCGGCAGGCCCCCCAGCCACCGAGCCAAACGCCGCAACCCGGCCGCGCCCCGCCCATCGGATACGTATTCTCTCACGCCAAATCCCGCCTCCCCCACGCGCGCGCGGAAACTCCCGCCGCGCAACCCGGACCACGGCAGGCCCCGCAACCCGCAGTACCCGAACTCCCGAAACCCCCTCTCCAGCAGATGTTCCGCCCCGAGCCTCCCGATCGCCTCGGAATCCGTGATCACGTTCGCCAATCCCGCCACCTCGGCCCGGCTGTGCCCAAAAACCACCGCCGGAAGCCCGCGCCGCAGCACCTCCCGCACCGGTTCCGTGTCCCGCAGGATCACCCTGTCCGCAGACATCCCACGCAGCCTCGGCCATGCCTTCTCCAGCCCACCCGGCTCCCAGAGAAACGCCCAGGGCCCGTGGTGCCTCGCGTAGTCTGCCACCCCACGCAAAAAGGCCCGCCCCGATGACCGCGACGACTCGATCAACAGCAGCACCCTCGGAATCCGACGCCCGCCTCGCGCCATCACCCCACGTTGCCCAACCCCCGGCCCCCTGTCGACCCCCCGGATATGCCCCGCCCAACTCGCCTCCCTCCGATTGTGGTCCCTCCGATTGTGTTTGACGCTGTCCTAAACCAATCAAAAATTGCTATTAGGAAGGCAGATATGGATGGCCGTGGTCAGAGCGCCCAAGAGGGCGGCGAATGGGGTTTAGTCAAATGGGGCGGCGTTTTTCGTCTCGGGATCCTCGCGATCTGGCTCCTTGGCCCGCCGGGCCCAGCGGCCGCAGCGCCCACGGAGGATAACCCCTACCGCGTCGAGGGGATCGTCATGCCAAAGGGCAAGATCGATCAGTACGTCTTCGCGAATCTCCGGAGGCACAACATCCAGCCCGCCGACCTCTGCTCCGACGAGGTCTTCGTCCGCCGCGCCTTCCTCGACGTCATCGGCACCCTGCCCACCGCCGACGAGGCCGAGGCCTTCATCAACGACAAGACCGCCGACAAGCGCCGCGCGCTCATCGACCACCTGCTCGAGCGCCCGGAATACGCCGATTACTGGGCTATGCGCTGGAGCGACCTCCTCCGCGTCCGCGCCGAATTCCCCATCAACCTCTGGCCCAACGCCGCACAGGCATTCCACCGGTGGATCCGCGACAGCATCCGGGACAACATGCCCTACGACCAATTCGTCCGCGAGATGCTCACCTCCAACGGCAGCAACTTCCGCGTCGGACAGGTCAATTTCTACCGCGCCGTCCTGAGCAAGACCCCCATGGGCATCGCCGAGTCCGTCGCCCTCACGTTCATGGGCTCACGCGCCGACAAATGGCCCGAAGAAAGATTGGCCGGCATGGCCCACTTCTTCTCGAAGATCTCCTACAAGCCAACGGCCGAGTGGAAGGAGGAGGTCGTCTTCTTCGATGCCCGAAACCCCCCCACCCCCATCACCACCCTCCTCGTCCTCGCCTCCTCCACCGCCATCACCAACGCCCCGAACGTCGCCACCTCCGCGCCCGCCGCCGACTCCCCCGCCCCCCTCAAGGCCATCTTCCCGGACGATACGCCCATCCAGATCGCCGCCGACCGCGACCCCCGACTCGCCTTCGCCGACTGGCTCGTCAACCCGCGCAACCCATGGTTCGCCAAATCCGTCGTCAATCGCCTCTGGGCCTGGCTCCTGGGCCGCGGCATCATCCACGAGCCCGACGATATCCGCGCCGATAACCCCCCCCCCAACCCCGAGCTCCTCGCGCTCCTCGAAAAGGAACTCGTCCTCGCCAAGTACGACCTCAAAAACCTGCTCCGCCTCATCCTCAACTCGCAGACCTACCAGCTCTCCTCCGTCCCCAAGACCAACACCCCCGAGGCCCGCGCCCACTTCGCAAGCTACCCCCTCCGCCGCCTCGAGGCCGAGGTCCTCATCGACGCCCTCAACCAGATCACCGGCACCACGGAAAAATATTCCAGCATGGTGCCCGAGCCCTTCACTTTCATCCCCGACGACCAGCGCTCCATCGCCCTGCCCGATTCAAGCATCACCAGCTCCTTCCTCGAGATGTTCGGTCGGCCCGCCCGCGACTCCGGCCTCCAATCCGAGCGCAGCTCCGCACCCACCGCCGACCAGCGCCTCTATCTCCTCAACTCCAGCCACATCCAGTCCAAGATCGAGAACGGCCCCGGGCTCCGCTCCCTCCTCGGTACCGGACCGGACTCCTCCCGAGGATCTTCCCGATCCGACAAATACAATCGCTCGAACAAGCGCGACAAATTCACCAAGGCCTCCAACAGGCGCAAGAATACCGACGACGACAAGCCCGCCGCCGAGGCCACCGATGACGCCGCCACCGCCAAGACCCTCTACCTCACCATCCTATCCCGATTCCCCACCCAAGAGGAACTCAAGACCATCAACGAGTACGCCCAGAACGCCTCCTCCAAACGCGAGGCCGCCATCGACCTCGCCTGGGCCCTCATCAACAGCCCCGAATTTCTGTATCGCCATTGAACCAGCAAAATACAACGAGAGGTGCCACAGTGAACCATCCATTCATCCGCAGACACGCGCCGGGGTCGGCCTTGACCCGCCGCGAGGCATTGGCCCGGGGCCTGGGCGGCGCGGCGTCGCTGCTGCTGGCCGACTCCTGGTCCGTCCGCGCGTACGGGGCGCCGGCGCTGCCGAAGCCGAATCCCAAAGCGAAGGCCAAGTCCGTGATCCAGATCTGGATGTGGGGCGGGCCCTGCCACCTCGACACGTTTGATCCCAAGCCCGGGGCGGGCAAGGATTACTGCGGCCCCCTGGACAAACCGATCGCGACCAACGTCGACGGCATCCAGATCGGCCAGCTCCTGCCCGAGCTGGCCAAGCAGGCCGACAAGTACTCCATCATCCGGAGCATGACCCACGGGATCAACGGGCACGAGACCGCGTCCTACATGGTCCAGACCGGCCACAAGCCCGGCGATGGCGTCAGCTACCCCACCGCCGGCGCCGTGGTGGCGCTCTTCAAGGGCAACCGCGAGGTGTACGAAGGACTCATCCCACCCTATATCGTGCTGACCAAGCCGCAGGGACGCTTCTCCGAGGCCGGTTTCCTCGGCGCGGCCGGCAAACCCTTCGCCACCGGCGGCGATCCCGCGCAAAGCAAATTCGTGGTCGAGGGCGTCGTGGCCCAGGGCATCACCGAGGAACGACAGAAGAACCGGCGCGATTTCCTCTCGCGGCTCAACACGCTCGGCCGCGCCGTCGGCGATGACCCCGAGCTCATCGCCGCCTCGCAATGCGAGAAACAGGCCTACGACCTGATCCTCGGCGACGCGGGCAAGGTGTTCGATCTCTCCCAGGAGGATCAGGACCTCCGCGAGCGGTACGGCCGCAGCAAGTTCGGCCAGTCGTGCCTGGTCGCCCGCCGCTTGGTGGAACGCGGCGTGCCCTACGTCACCATCAACTACGAGGGCTGGGACACCCACAAGGGCCATTTCCAGATCATGACCCGCAAGCTCCCCGAAATGGACAAGGGCTTCGCCACCCTGCTGCAGGATCTCTCGGACCGCGGCCTCCTGGACAGCACCATCGTCTGGTGGGGCGGAGAGTTCGGCCGCACGCCCAAGGTCCAGTGGGAGCCCCCATGGAACGGAGGGCGCAACCACTTCGGCAAGGTCTTCTCCCACGTGGTGGCGGGGGGCGGCTTCAAGGGGGGCCGCGTCGTCGGCTCTTCCACCGAGACCGGCGAGGAGGTCAAGGAGCGCCCCGTCTACCCCGTGGATCTCATCGGCAGCATCTATGACTTGCTCGGCATCGACGGCAACGCCAAGCTCCCGCACCCGCAGGGCCTCGCGGTCACCGTCATGCCGGGCTCGGCCGACGCCGGCACCGCCGGCGGCAAACTGACGGAAATCATGTGACATGAGACACCCCACCGCCCTCCTGCCCTTCGCCCTCCTCTCGCTGCTCGCGGCCACGACCCCGGTGCCCGCCCAGCAGGGCAAGTCGTTCTCGATCGGCTACGTGTATCCCGCCGGCGCCAGGATCGCAACCACCTCCGAGCACGTCATCGCCGGGCAATTCCTCGGCGCCGCCACCAACATCCACGTCTCCGGCGGCGGCGTCACCGTCAAGGTCGTCGACTTCATCCACCCCATCACGGGCAAGGAACTCAACGAGATCCGCATCAAGGTCGACGAGCTCATGGCGAGAAAGGCCGTCGCCCAGAAGAATTATAAGGCGCTCGAGAACTTCCGCTCGTTCAAGGACGCCAAGGACATCAAGAGCGACGCGGAGGGCGACAAGGAGATCGAGGCGCTGAAGAAGAAGTACGCCGGCGCCACGTGGACCAAGGAAGACGAGAAGCTGGTGACCGACCTCCGGAAGAAGATGTCCTCCGGGGTCCGCCGCCCGGCCAATCCCGCGATCTGCGAGCTGCTGATCTGCCAGTTCTCCGTCGCCCCGGACGCGAGGCCGGGCCGCCGCGAGCTTCGCATCGGCACCTCCACGGCCCTCTCCAACCCCCTCGTGTTCTATGTCGGCGACCTTCCCGAATTTTCCGAAGAGGCATCCAAGGATATCGCCGAGCAGCGCAGCTCCATCGCCAGGACGACCTACGACCGCAAGGGAAAAACGGATAAGGCCGAGATGACCGTCACCCTCCCCGCGGTCGTCAACGGCCAGATCCTCCCCGGAGAAATGGACCGCTTCAGTTTCGAGGCCCGCCGGGGCCAGAGACTCGTGGTCTCCGCCAGGGCCCGCGACCTCATACCCTACATCTCCGACGCCGTGCCCGGCTGGTTCCAGGCCACGCTCTCCCTCTACGACGCCTCCGGCAAGGAACTCGCCTACCGCGATGACTTCCGCTTCGATCCGGACCCCGTCGTCTACTACGAGATCCCCGAGGACGGCAAGTACTCCGTCGAGATCAAGGACGCCATCTACCGCGGCCGCGAGGACTTCGTCTACCGAATCACTATTGGCGAGACCCCCTTCATCACGTCCATTTTTCCCCTCGGAGGCCGCGCCAACTCCCCGACCACGATAGACATCTCGGGATGGAACCTTCCCACCCGCCGCATCACGCTCGGCAACAAGGACGCCGAGACCGGGATCTACCCGCTGCGCGTCCGGAAGGAGAACCACGTTTCCAACGAGGTCCCGTTCGCGGTGGACGCGCTGCCCGAGATCCTGGACCAGGAGTCTGGGCAGGCCAATCCCGGCGCGGTGCGGGTCACCCTCCCGGTCATCGTCAACGGCCGCATCGAGCGACAGGATGACGCCGACACGTTCACCTTCGAGGGCAGGGCCGGGCAACAGATCGTCGCGGAGGTCATGGCCAGGCGGCTCCACTCCCCCCTGGACTCCACACTCCAGCTGCTGGGGCCAGATGGCGCGGAGGTCGCGTTCAATGACGACAGCGCCGACAGGGGCGCCGGCCTTACGACCCACCATGCCGACTCCTATCTCTCGGTCGCGCTCCCCAAGGACGGCGCCTACCAGATCAAACTCAGGGATACCCAGCACAGGGGTGGACACGACTACGCCTACCGCCTGCGCATCAGCCCCCCCATGCCAGACTTCGCGCTCCGCGTCGTGCCATCCTCCATTAGCGCCCGCGCGGGCTCCAGCGCCCCGGTCACCGTATTCGCCCTGCGCAAGGATGGCTTCGACGGCGAGATCAAGATCTCGCTCAAAAATGCCCCGGAGGGCTTCCGCCTCAGCGGCGACACCATCCCGGCGGACACCGACAAGGTCAAGCTCTTCGTGGACGACGCGCGCGCCAACGGCGTGGAGCTGCTGCCGCCGGACGTCAATGCGTCCGGGTACCGCTTCGAGCCGGTGGGCGAGCGCACGATCCGCTACGGGCTGGGCGCCATCAAGGGCACCGGCGAGGG
>JAANMX010002642.1_pt1 | contig 17300 bp, 18 predicted proteins | sample 7279681 | NCBI WGS metagenome assembly JAANMX01 (sample SAMN14094542, study PRJNA606508) | bioreactor metagenome | isolation source: A lab-scale SPAN reactor treating ammonium-rich wastewater day 351 | place: Ireland: Galway | collected 2018-01-01
GAGCACGAAGCGCACCACCATCTGCGGCCCCTGGGTCACCCATTCGTGGCTGTCGATGCGCGCCTCGCGCAACATGCCGGCGCGCTGCAACTGCTCGAGGTAAGCGAAGGCGGCCTCCACCGACTGCGCCTCGCCGACCATGCGCAGGCTGCCGCGTGCGGCATCGCCCTGGAGTTCGAGCAGCGCGACTTCCGGGTGGCTGGCGCCGGAGAGGTCGGTGAAGAAGGCCGCCCAGTCGGCGTTGAGCGCGGCGGCGACGCGTTCGGCGGGCGCGCGCTCCTCCGCGCTCGCCGGCGCGGCGTTGCGCACCGCTTGCTGGGGGCGCTCCTGGCGCAGCTCGGTGCGCAGGCGCTCGACCAGGGCCTCGCGCTCGTCGAGCTCGCGCCCAGCCGTCCACATGTCGTAGCCCGCGAAGCCGGCAGCAAGCAGGCCGATCGCGAGCAGCACCCAGCCGAGCGCGCGCGGGCGCCGCCGGCGCGCCGGGGCGAAATCCAGGTCTACTGCAGCGGGCGCGTTGGGAAGCAGCTTCATTGGGCGTGCGGCTCCGTGGTGTTCATCTCGCCCTCCATCATCCCGCCCTCGACCTCGCCGCGGCGCCAACCCTCGGGCACGGTGCCGTGGTAGCCGGCAGCGTGGAGCACGCCGCCGCGCATGCCGCCTGCCTGCGGAATTCCTTTCGTCGTGATCGCTGCCTGCATGTGGCTCGGGTGCTCCGCCCCGGCGATCGCCGGTTGAGCGCCCACGCCTGCGGCAGATGCATGAACGACGTCGGCTTCCCGCCCCCAGGCCTCGAGCATCAGGCGCAAGGCACTCGCCCCGTCGTCGCGCACCGACTGGCTGCGCACGCCGCGCCATGCGCCGCTGCGCCACAGGCCGACGGTCAGCCGCCCGTCGTGCACCACGGCGAGCGCCGCCGGCTCGCCGTCCGCGTCGCGAAAGCGCGCACGCAGCCGGTTGTAGGTAGCGACGAAATCCGCCTCGATGCCCGCCAGCGTGTAGCCGTGCCGGGCCGCGAAGCCCTGCACTGCCGCGATCACGGCGGCAGGCGCAGCGCAACCGAGCGCAGGCAGATCATGCGCATCGCGATCGGCCTGCACCACCCATTCGGGCGCGGCCACGCCATGCACCTCCGCAAAGCGGTGGGCCAGGAAGGCCGCGCGCTCGGTGGCGGTGCGCAGGCCCTGCGGCCACTTCACCACGAGGTAGCGCAGCCAGGCATCGGCGAGCCGCACGCGCAAGGGTCGGCCGCGCCCGGGCGCCGGCGGCTGCAGCGCGTCGAGCGCCGCAGCGGGCGCACCGCCGTCGAGCGCGCAGCGGCGCCTGCCGTCCGGGCCGTCGAGCACCCAGGCCTCGCGTTCGAGCCGCAGCAGGGTTTCAGCCGTGGAGCGTGACACGGTTCAGTTCCTCCAGCGTGGTCTCGCCCGCGGCGACCAGTTCGATCACCGCCGCGCGCAGGTTGCGGAAGCCGCGCCGCGACGCGGCCTCGCGCACGGCACGCACCGGGGCGCGGGCGAGGATCAGCTCGCGCACCTCGTCGTCGAGCAGCAGCACCTCGGCCACTGCGCGCCGGCCGCGGTAGCCCGAGCCGCGGCAGTGGCCACAGCCGTGGCCGGCACGGAAGCGAAACGCAGACACGTCGCCGAGCCCGGAATCGGCCACCAGCGCGGGATCGGGCACCACGTCCTCGCTGCAGTGCGGGCAGTTGATGCGCACCAGGCGCTGGGCGACCACGCCGTTCAAGGCCGCGACCAGGTTGTAGGGGTCGATGCCCATGTGCATGAAGCGGCCGATGACGTCGAACACGTTGTTGGCGTGCACCGTGGTGTAGACCAGGTGGCCGGTGAGCGCGGCCTGGATGGCGATCTCGGCGGTCTCGCCGTCGCGGATCTCGCCGACCATGATGCGGTCGGGGTCGTGGCGCAGGATGGAGCGCAGGCCGCGCGCGAAGGTGAGGCCCTTCTTCTCGTTCACCGGGATCTGCAGCACGCCGGCGAGCTGGTATTCCACCGGGTCTTCGATGGTGATGACCTTGTCGGTGCCGCGGTTGGTCTCGCCCAGCACCGCGTACAGCGTGGTGGTCTTGCCGCTGCCGGTGGGGCCGGTGACGAGCAGCATGCCGTAGGGCTCGTTGGCGAGCCGCCGCAGCACGCGCCGCGACTCGGCGTCGAAGCCGAGTACCTCGAGGCTCAGCCCGCTCATCTCGCGGCTCAGGTGTTCCTTGTCGAGCACGCGCAGCACCGCGTCCTCGCCGTGGATGCTGGGCATGATCGAGACGCGGAAGTCGATCTCGCGTCCGCCGGCCTGAGCCTTGAAGCGGCCGTCCTGCGGCACGCGGCGCTCGGCGATGTCGAGCTCGGCCATCACCTTCAGGCGCGAGATCGCCTGCTCGGCGAGGTCCGCCGCCGACACCGTGCCGACGCGCGACAGCACGCCGTCGATGCGGTACTTGATGACCAGGCCGCCCGGCTGCGATTCGAGGTGGATGTCGCTGGCGCCCTGCTTGAGCGCGTCGTACAAGGTGGAGTTCACCAGCTTGACCACCGGGCTGGCGCCGGCGGTGATGCGCTGCAGCGACAGGTCCTCGATCTCGCCGCCACCGCCCGTGCCCTGACGCTCCTCGTCCAGGCCGGCGGCGCGCCGCACCTGGTCCTCGTGGCGGGCGAGGCAGGCGGCGAGGTCGTCGCGGTCGGCGATCGCCAGCTCGAAGGGTTCGATCAGGCGCGCGGCCAGGCCGTCGAGCAGGTCGTTGTCGAAGGGGTTGGCGAGCACCAGCACCAGGCCGCCGGCCTCGTCGCGCAGCGCGACGCACTCGTGGCGCACTGCGGTCTCGAAGCCGACCGCGGCAAAGTCGGGCGCGCGCGCCATCAGCGTGGCGTGGCCGAGCACCGGCAGGCAGCAGGTGGCGGCGATGCGGGCGAGGCGCTCGGCGGCGTCGGGCACGCGCTCGGCCAGGGCGTCGAGCAGCCGGCTGCCGGCGGTGCGCGCGGCGGCGAGTTCGGCGGCAGTGAACGCTTGCGCCCGCAGCGCGCCCGCGCCGGACTGCGGCGGCGAGTCGGCAAGCGCGCGCGTCGCCATCGCCTGGTCAGGTGCGATAGCGCCCGGGGCGAGCGACGGCTCGTGCCGGGTATCGGGCGTGACGCTCATCCGATGCTCTCCGCAAGCTGGAAGATGGGCAGGTACATCAGCACCACGATCAGTCCGATCGCGCCGCCGATCACCAGCATCAGCACCGGACCGAACAGGCGGGTGAGCCATTCGATCTCGCGCGCGGTGTCTTCTTCGTGGAACTCCGCCGAACGGGTGAGCATCTCGCCGAGATTGCCGGCACGCTCGCCCACCGCCAGCATGCGCTGCGCGACCGGTGTCGCCAGCCCACAGGCGGCCAGCGTGGCGGTGAAGGGCTGGCCTTCGCGCACGCGCTCGATCGCCAGTTGCAGGCTGGCGCGCAGCGTCGGCGACAGCAGGCCCGACACCATGCGCAGCGCGCCCACCGCGGGGATGCCGCCCGACAGCAGCATGCCCAGCGTGCGATAAAAGCGCGCGAGCTCGAAGGCGCGCAGGCGCTCGCCGATCCCGGGCGTGCGCCAGGCCTGGCGGCCGACCGCGGCCCACACCGCCTCGCTGCGCGCGGCCAGCACCAGCGCGGCAATCACCGCCAGTAGCACGCCGCCCATCGCCAGCGCATGGGCCTCGACCAGCCGCCCCCAGTCGAGCAGCACCTGCGATAGCCAGGGCAGGTCGTTGCCGACGTCTTCGTAGATGTGGGAAAAGCGCGGCACCACGTAGCCGAGCAGGAACATCACCACCAGCCCGCCCACGCCGACCAGCAGCGCAGGGTAGATGGCGGCGCTGACCAGCTTGCCGCGCAAGGTGTCGACCTGCTGCTGGTAGGCGACGTAGCGCTCGAGCGCGCGCTCGAGGTCGCTGGTGCGCTCAGCGGCGCGGATCATCGCCACGTAGAGATCGGGAAAGGCCTGCGGCGCACGTTCCAGCGCACGCGACAGCGGCTGGCCCTCGCGCAGCGCGGCGACGATGTCGGACAGCACGCTGCGCACCGGCGCGCGCGTCTCCTTCTCGGACAGCGCGGTGACCGCCTCGGCGAGCGGGATGCCGGCACGCAGCAGGGCGAGCAGCTCCTGGTTGAAGAGCAGCAGCGGAAAGCGCGCGCGCCCACCACCCCGGCCGGCGCGCGCGAGCGAGAGCAAGACCAGCCCGCGCGCGGCCGCGAGCGAACGCGCCTCGGCCTCGGACGGCGCGTCGAGCTCGGTGTCGACGATGCGCGCGTCGGCATCGACGGCCTTCACCCGGTAACGCATCTGCGGCTCATGTCACCAGTTGGTGATGTCGGCGTTGGTGGCGTCCCCGCCGGGCTGACCGTCCGCGCCGAAGGAGAAGATGTCGTATTCGCCGTGCTCGCCGGGGTGGCGGTAGCGATAGGCATTGCCCCACGGATCGGCCGGCACCGCCTTGCGCAGGTAAGGCCCCTGCCAGCGCGACTCGCCGGCCGGCGCGGTCATCAGCGCCTGCAGGCCCTGCTCCGTGGACGGATAACGGCCGACGTCGATGCGGTACTGGTCGAGGCCTTTTTCGAAGGCGTCGATCTGCGCCTTCGTGGTGCTCACCTCGGATTTGCCGATCTGGGAGAAGAAGCGCGGGCCGACATAGCCGGCCAGCAGGCCGATGATCACCATCACCACCAGCAGTTCGAGCAGGGTAAAGCCGCGTTGCTTCATTTTTCTGATCTTCCTGACGGGGCCGCGGGCCGGCACCCGTCACAAAGGGGTGCAGAGGAACGACCGGGGGCCGCAAGACCGTTGAAGTCTGCCACAGGGTTTATGAATGTTTCGATCTTGAGACAGTCGTTTTTCGGTCATCTTGCGGAAATATGCGCACCAACGCGTCAATCGAGCACCAGGGCGAGCGCGATCGGCAGGAACACCACCGCGGCGAGGTTGCCGATCAGCACCATCGAGGCCACCTTGTCGGGTTCCTGGTTGTAGCGCTCGGCGAACATGTAGTTCAGCACCGCCGGCGGCAAGGCGCCGAACACCAGCAGCAGCGCCTGCTCGCGCGGCGGCAGATCGAGCATCTGCAGCAGGACCCAGGCCAGCGCCATGCCCACCACCGGGCGCAGCACCGCGCCGAAGATGCCGAAGCCCACCGCGCTGATGCGCGAGTCGGCCAGGCGCACGCCGAGCGCGAACAGCATCAGCGGGATCGAGATGTCGCCGACCATCTTGATCGACATCAGCAGCGGCGGCCACACCTCGATGCCGAGGAAACCCACTGCCAAGCCGGCGATCGTCGCCAGGATCGAGGGCGAGCGCCACACCGTGGTCAGCTTGGTGTGATGGTCCAGGAGCCACGCGCCGTAGGAGAAGTGGATCACGTTCGACACCACGAACATGACCACCGCGGGTGCCAGCGCGGATTCGCCGAAGGCGAGCACTGCCAGCGGCAGGCCGAGGTTGCCGCAGTTGTTGAACATCATCGGCGGCACCAGGGTCTTGGTGGCGATGCCGGCCGCGCGCGCCACCAGCCAGCCGGCGACGCCCGAGCCGACGATGATCACCACCGTCGCGAACAGCAGCGGCAGGTATTCGCCGAGGCGGAAGTCCTTGCTGACCAGCGCGCCGAACACCAGCGCCGGCACGAACACGTCCATGTTCAGCTTGTTGGCGTGGCTGAGGTCGGGCTTCATGCGCCGGCCGACGAAATAGCCGAGCGCGGTGATCGCGAACAGCGGGAACAGGATGGAGACGATTCGGATCAGCATTCAGGACGAACCAGGAGCGGGTACTTGGGGATGCGGGGCAGCGAAAGACTTCGCGGGCGAGCCGGATTACAGGACGTAGCGCGCCAGGTCCTCGCGCTGCGCCAGCATGTCGAGGCGCGAATCGACGTAGGCGGCATCGACCACCACGCTCGCCAGCGCGCTGCTGCGGCCGGCCTCGAAGGAGACCTCCTCGAGCAGCTTCTCCATCACCGTGTACAGGCGGCGGGCGCCGATGTTCTCGGTCTTCTCGTTCACCTGGTAGGCGATCTCGGCCAGGCGGCGGATGCCCTCGGCGGTGAACTCGAGCTTCACGCCGTCGGTGGCGAGCAGGGCCTCGTACTGGCGGGTGAGGCAGGCGTCGGTGCTGGTGAGGATGCGGGCAAAGTCCTCCACCGACAGCGACTCGAGCTCGACACGGATCGGGAAGCGGCCCTGCAGCTCGGGGATGAGGTCGGACGGCTTTGACAGGTGGAAGGCGCCGCTGGCGATGAAGAGGATGTGATCGGTCTTGATCATGCCGTACTTGGTGGAGATCGTCGTGCCCTCGACCAGCGGCAGCAGGTCGCGCTGCACGCCCTGGCGGGACACGTCGGCGCCGCCCACGTCGCTGCGCGCGGCGATCTTGTCCACCTCATCGAGGAACACGATGCCGTTCTGCTCCACCGCACGCACCGCCTCGAGCTTGACCTCCTCGTCGTTGATCAGGCGCGCGGCCTCCTCGTCGGCGAGCAGCTTCAGCGCCTCGCGGATCTGCAGCTTGCGCTGCTTTTTCTTGCCGCCGCCAAGGTTCTGGAACATGCCCTGGATCTGCTGGGTGAGTTCCTCCATGCCCGGCGGGGCGAAGATCTCGGCGCTCATCGACGGTGCGGCGACCTCGATCTCGATCTCCTTGTCGTCGAGCTCGCCCTCGCGCAGCTTCTTGCGGAATTTCTGCCGGGTGGCGGAATCCTGCGCCGGCTCGGGCTCGGCGTTGAAGCCGACCGCGCGCGCCGGCGGCAGCAGGGCGTCGAGCACGCGGTCCTCGGCGGCGTCGAGCGCGCGGTCGCGCACCGACTTCATCGCCCGCTCGCGGCCGTCCTTGATCGCGATCTCCATCAGGTCGCGGATGATCGTATCCACGTCGCGGCCGACGTAGCCGACCTCGGTGAACTTGGTCGCCTCGATCTTGATGAACGGGGCGTTGGCCAGGCGCGCCAGGCGGCGCGCGATCTCGGTCTTGCCGACGCCGGTGGGGCCGATCATCAGGATGTTCTTGGGCGTGATCTCGCTTCTCAGCGGCTCCTCGACCTGCGCGCGGCGCCAGCGGTTGCGCAGCGCGATGGCGACCGCCTTCTTGGCCTTGTCCTGGCCGACGATGTGCTTGTCGAGTTCGGAGACGATCTCCGGCGGGGTCATCTGGGTCATGCGTTCGGCCTCAGTCCAGCACTTCGATGGTGTGGTGGTGATTGGTGTAGATGCACAGGTCGCCGGCGATGCCGAGCGCCTTGGAGACGATTTCCTTGGGCTCGAGCTCGGTGTTCTCGAGCAGCGCACGCGCCGCGGCCTGGGCATACGCGCCGCCGCTGCCGATGGCGACGATGCCCTGTTCGGGCTCGAGCACGTCGCCATTGCCGGTGATCACCAGCGAGTGCTCACGGTCGGCCACCGCCAGCATGGCCTCGAGCCGGCGCAGCATGCGGTCGGTACGCCAGTCCTTGGCGAGCTCGACCGCGCTGCGCAGCAGGTTGCCCTGGTGCTTGTCGAGCTTGGCCTCGAAGCGCTCGAAGAGCGTGAAGGCGTCGGCAGTGCCGCCGGCAAAACCGGCGAGGATCTGGCCGCTGTACAGCGTGCGCACCTTGCGCGCCGAGGCCTTGATGACGATGTTGCCCAGGGTGACCTGGCCGTCCCCGCCGAGGGCGACGCGGTTGCCGCGCCGCACCGACAGGATGGTGGTGCCGCGATATTGTTCCATTGCCGTTCTCCGCCCGCGGCCGCGCCGGGAGTGATCGATTGTTCAGGGACGCAGGGTGACGTGGGCGACCTGATCCACGCTCATGACGCGCAGCAGGCCCGCCACCATGGCGTTCACGTTGACGAGGCTGATGAGTTTACCCTGAGCCTGCAGGGTGACGAGAATGTTGAACAGCGTGCCCGCGCAGACGAAATCGATCCGGCGCAGGCGGGCACAGTCGATCCTAAGCTGCCGACGCTCGGATGCGAAGGCGGCGAGACGCTTCAGGGTTTCGTTGCCCGCGCCGATCAGTTCGCCCTCGAATGCGAAGGCGTCCGGATCCACCGCGGTGGCGGGCATTGCGGCCACAGGAGCCAACGCCACCGGCGCGAGCCCGACGCGACGCTCCCATGACGGCGGCGACTCCTCGAAGGTCACCGCATAGGAGACCGCAAGATCCTCGAAGCGTGCCTGATCGCCCGCATACTGCAGCAATTCGAGCAGCATCAACCAGGTGTCGCGCGCCTCCGCCCGCCCCGCCTCCACACGTTTGCCGAGCACATCGGCAAGCGACTGCACATTGAGCAGCGTCACACCAAGCCGTTCTGCCGCCAGTTCGGCCAGCAACCGGCGCCACACCCCGCAACCGGCGTCATCGACGCCGCGCACCTTGCTCACGTCGATGCGCACGCCGCCGCTGCGCCGGGCAATGGCGGCGATCTGCTCGAACTGCTTGGCGGCCGCAGCCGACAACTGCCCGTTGAGATTGACCAGCGGCACCTGGCAGGCCTTCGCCTTGCCCGCGGCGGGCGACAGATCCGCCCACGACGGCGGTGAACGCTCGAAGCGCGTGGCGTAGTCGAGCACTCTCGATTCGAAACGCTGCCGATGGCCGCCGAGCCGGTACAGATCGAGCAGCATCAGCCAGGCGCCCTCCCCGACCGCACTGCCTTCGTTTGGAACGGCGGCCTCGAGCAGGGCAAGCGCCTCCTCGTCGTTGCCATTGGCGTACAGCACCGCCGCCTCCTCAAAGGCAGCGCCGATGCCGCTTCCGCACTCCTGGACCTCGACCAGACCGGCCGCATGCGCCAACCCCCGACCGTGATCCGAGGCACTGAAATCCAGCCCTGACAACTCCGTCGGCGGCGGGCGCTCGTCCCCGGCCACACGCCCCTCCGGCTCGGCCGCAGGGTTCGGCGAGGCAGGTTTCTTGCCGAAGAATGGGAGCGCCACGTTCGTATTCCCGCGTATCCAGAGCGCCGCACAAGAACCCGGAAGGACCCGGCATCGTGGTCCGGCGGCGCCATTGATCAGAATAACATTTCAAGAAAACTGCTTTTGCAACAAGTGCTAAGCGCCAGCTGCGAAAGCGGTCATGACGATTTGCAACAGAGGTGCACCGCGCCCGAATGCTCGGCTAGAATGCTGCAATGCAACCGAGAATCGAGCGCAACGATGCCCGCGCGTCCGACGCGAAGGCATCGTCGCAACCCTTCACCCTGCCGGTCCGAGTCTATTACGAAGATACCGATGCGGGGGGCGTGGTCTATTACGCAAACTATCTCAAATTCTGCGAACGGGCCCGTACCGAGTGGCTGCGGGCGCTCGGCGTCAGCCAGCAGGCGCTGATCGACGAGCAGGCGCTGGCCTTCGTCGTGCGTTCGGTGCAAGCCGATTATCTCGCCTCGGCGCGCCTGGACGACGCCCTGACGGTCGCGACGCGCGTTGCCATGCTGCGCCGCGCCAGCATCCTGTTCGAGCAGCAGGTCATGCGCGGACAAGAACTTCTCTTCACGACGCGGGTCCTGCTTGCCAGCATCGACCTGCACCGGCAAAAACCCGTCGCCATTCCGGCTTCCCTGCACGCCCTTCTCGAAAGCACAGCATGACCGTCACCCACGATCTCTCCATCCTCAGCCTGATCTCCCAGGCGAGCGTCCTCGTCCAGCTCGTCATGGCGCTGCTGGCCACCCTGTCGCTGGTCTCGTGGTACTGGATCTTCCGCAAGTCCTTCCAGATCCGCCAGGCGCGCACCGAGACCGACAGCTTCGAACGCGACTTCTGGAGCGGCGGCGATCTCAATACGCTGTATGAATCGGCCAGCCGCCACCAGTCGGAGGGCATGGAACGCATCTTCGAGGCCGGGTACCGCGAGTTCACCAAGCTGCGCGCCAAGGGCCACGACCACGGCGCCACGCTCGACGGCGCCCGGCGCGCGATGCGCGCCACCCACCAGCGTGAGATCGACGACCTCGAGGCGCACCTCGCCTTCCTGGCCTCGGTGGGCTCGGTGTCGCCCTACATCGGCCTGCTCGGGACCGTGTGGGGGATCATGAACTCCTTCCGCGGCCTGTCCAGCGTCGGCTCGGCCACGCTCGCCCAGGTCGCGCCCGGCATCGCCGAGGCCCTGGTGGCCACCGCAATCGGCCTGTTCGCCGCGATCCCGGCGGTCGTCGCCTACAACCGCTTCGCGCACGACATCGACCGCCTCGGCATCCGCTTCGAGAGCTTCATGGAAGAGTTCTCCAACATCCTGCAGCGCAACCTGCGCTGACGCGGACGGAGAGCCAACGATGCGTCAACGCCGCCTCATGAACCAGATCAACGTCGTGCCCTACATCGACGTGATGCTGGTGCTGCTGGTCATCTTCATGGTCACCGCGCCGATGATCCAGCAGGGCACCATCAATGTCCCATCCGCCGGCGCAGGCACGCCCCCGCCGCAAGCCGAAGCGATCTTCATCGAGGTGAAGACCGACGGCGCGCTCGCGTTGCGTCCGGGCAACAGCGGCAATTCGCGCGCGATCCGCAAGGATCAGCTCGCCACCACGCTGCAGGACGCCCTGACCAAGAACCCGGAACAGGCCTTCCTGGTCGCTGCCGACAGCAAGCTGGACTACCAGAAGGTCATCGACGTGCTCGAAGTCGCACGCAGCGTCGGGGTACGCAAGATCAGCCTCGTCACCCAGAGCGCGACGCCCCAGAAATGAGGGAACGCGCAGCACAGCCCCGCCGCGAGGCGCCCGGCAAGTGGCAGTCCATGGGCCTGGCGATCGCGGTCCACCTGGGGCTTTTCCTGTTCCTGTTCTTCGGTGTGCGCTGGCAAAGCCCGCCCCCGGCGGCGCTCGAGGTCGGCCTGGCGTCGGTCCCGGCGCGCAGCGCCGCCCCCGCGGCACGCCCGCAGCCGGCACCGAAGCCGGAGCCCACACCCGAACCCAAACCCGAGCCGAAGCCGGAACCAAAGCCGGAACCGAAGCCCGAGCCGAAGCCGGAACCCAAGCCGGAGCCGCCCAAGCCAACGCCCGCGCCGGTTCCGAAACCCGAGATTGCCACCAAGCCGCCTGAAAAGAAGCCGGAACCACCGAAGCCGGCGCCGAAACCCGAGCCCAAACCCGAGCCGAAGCCCGAACCGAAGCCTCAGCCCAAGCCCCAGCCGAAGCCGGAACCGAAGCCGGAACCGAAGCCGGAACCCAAGCCGCAGCCCAAACCGCAGCCCAAGCCCGTCCCGGACCCGACCGCGCAGCGCCTCGAGCAGGAGCTCCAGCGCGCCGAGCAGGCGCGCCTGGCCAGCCTGATGCAGCAGGAGGGCGCGCGTGCCGCGGCCCAGGGCGCCGCGCGCCAAGGCCCGCCGGGCGGCGACATCGACAAGTACCGCGCGGCGATCGCCGCCAAGGTGCGCGGCAACCTGCTGCGTCCGCCGGGTCTGGCCGGCAATCCGGAGGCGGTCTTCGAAGTCGACCAGCTGCCCAGTGGTGAGGTGCTGAACGTGCGCCTGAAGCGCTCGTCCGGCATCCCGGCGCTGGACGAGGCGATCGAACGCGCGATCCGGCGCTCGAGCCCGCTGCCGCTACCGGAGAACCGCAGCCAGTTCCAGCGCACCCTGGAACTGAAATTCCGTCCGCTGGCGGACGATTGAGTCCGTCATGTCTATAATCCGCGGCTGGAGAAAACCCCGCATGATCAAAACACTGCAAGTCTTCCGCCTTTTCCTCGCCGGCCTGCTCGCCAGCCTCGCGCTGGGCGCGCACGCCCAGTTGTCGATCGAGATCACCGGCGCCGGCGCCTCGCGCTTCCCGGTCATCATCCCGATCTTCGAGAACGAGGGCCGCCTGCCGCAGAGCGTGACCGACGTCGTGCGCGCCGACCTCGAGCGCAGCGGCCTGTTCACGCTGATCGACACCGGCCCGCTGCCGATGCCCGAATCGGTCATGCCCGACCTCGCTGCGGTGCGCGGCCGCGGTGCCGACGCGGTGCTCACCGGCAGCCTGATCCCGCTGGCCGATGGTCGCTACGAGGCGCGCTTCCGCCTGTTCGACGCGCAGAAGCAGCAGGAGCTCGGCGCCATGGCGCTGCCGATGAGCCCGGCGCAGAACCGCCTGGTCGGCCACCGCATCGCCGACTTCGTGTACGAGAAGCTCACCGGGCTGCCCGGCTACTTCGCCACCCGCATCGCCTACGTGATCAAGTCCGGCCCCAACTTCGAACTCCAGGTCGCCGACGCCGACGGCATGAACGCCGCCACCGCGCTACGCTCGCGCGAGCCGATCATCTCGCCGGCATGGTCGCCGGACGGCACACGCCTGGCCTATGTGTCCTTCGAGCAGAAGAAGCCGATCGTCTACGTGCACACGCTCGCCACCGGCCAGCGCCGCGTGGTCGCCAACTTCAAGGGCTCGAACTCCGCCCCGGCCTGGTCGCCCGACGGCAGCCAGATCGCGGTGGTACTGACCAAGGACGGCCAGTCGCAACTCTACGTGGTAAGCGCCGATGGTTCCGGCGTGCGCCGCCTCGCGCAGTCCGCCGGCATCGACACCGAGCCGTTCTGGGGCGCCGACGGCAACATCTACTTCACCTCCGATCGCGGCGGCAGTCCGCAGATCTACCGCATTCCTGCCAGTGGCGGTGGCGCCCAGCGGGTGAGCTTCGACGGCAACTACAACGTGTCGCCGCGCGTGTCCTTCGACGGCAAGCTGCTCGCCTTCATCACCCGCAATGCCGGCCGCTTCCAGGTGGCCGTGCAGGACCTCGCCACGCGGCAGACCACCATCCTCACCGATTCGGCACGTGACGAATCGCCCAGCTTCGCCCCCAACGGCCGCATGATCCTCTACGCCACCGACAGCGGTGGCCGCGGCGTGCTGTCTGCGGTGTCGACAGACGGGCGCATCCGCCAGCGGCTGACGGTGCAGGCCGCCGATGTCCGCGAACCCGCCTGGGGTCCGCAGATCCGGTAAATCAAGAAGCGGCGCATAAGCCGCACATTCCTTTCTGCTGTCTTGAAACAAGTACTGGAGCATTACCCATGAAAAAACTCGTTCTCCCCGCCCTGCTGGCCCTGACCCTTGCCGCGTGCTCGAGCACCGGCCCCGAAACCGCCGGTACCGCGGTCGAGGATCGTGGCGCTGGCGTCGCCACCGTGACCGCCGGCAGCGCCAGCGGCAGCGGCATCGCGGCCCTGACCGACCCGAACAACATCCTGTCGAAGCGCAGCGTGTTCTTCGACTTCGACAGCTACGTCATCAAGCAGGAAGCCCGTCCGCTGGTCGAAGCCCACGCCCGCTTCCTGGTCCAGAATCCGCAGATGCGCATGCTGATCCAGGGCAACACCGACGAGCGCGGCAGCCGCGAGTACAACCTGGCGCTCGGCCAGAAGCGTGCCGACGTCGTCAAGCAGGCCCTGATGCTGCTGGGCGCCAAGGAAGCGCAGATCGAGTCCGTCAGCCTGGGCGAAGAGAAGCCGCGCTGCGAAGACCGCACCGAGGCCTGCTACGGCGAAAACCGTCGTGGCGACATGCTCTACTCGGGCGAGTTCTAAGAGAGTCCTGACATGAAACGCCTTCTGCCGCTCGCAGCATTGCTTGCCCTCGTCCCGGTCGCACCGGCGCACGCCCAGTTGTTCGGGGGTGATACCGAGGCACGCAACCAGATCATCCAGCTTCGCCAGGATGTTCAGGGCCAGATCGAGACCACCAGCCGCGGCCAGCTCGAGCTCGCCATGCAGAACGAACAACAGCGTGCCGAGGTGGCGCGCCTGCGTGGCCAGATCGAACTGCTGATGAACGAGGTGGAAACGCTCAAGCAGCGGCAGAAGGATTTCTATGTCGATCTGGACGCACGTCTGCGCCAGATCGAGACCGGCGGCGCCGCCGCAGCCCCGGCGAACGGGACTGCGGCGCCGGCCGGCAACGACGCGGCCGCTGAATCGGCCGACTACGAAGCCGCACTGACCCTGCTCAAGAACGGCAAGCAGAAGGAGGCACTCGCCGCCTTCGACAGCTTCACCAAGCGCTATCCGTCCGGCAACTTCACCGCCGGCGCCCATTTCTGGGCCGGCAATGCCGCGCTGCAATCCAAGGACGCCGCCAGTGCAAACCGTCACTTCAAGACCGTGATCGACAAGTGGCCCAGCGACAACGTTGCACCCGACGCCATGCTCGGTCTGGCCAACAGCCAGCAGGCCATGGGCGATGCCACCGCTTCGCGCGCCACGCTGAAGTCGCTGACCGAACGCTATCCGCAAAGCAACGCCGCCCAGGTCGCGCGCCAGCGCCTGGCCACACGCTGAGTCCATGGCGGTCATGGACACGGGGACGGCCGCCGCCGTCCGCCTTCGCATCACCGAGATATTCGCCTCCGTTCAGGGCGAGTCGAGCCGGGTGGGCCTGCCCACCGTCTTCGTCCGCCTGACCGGCTGCCCGCTGCGCTGCACCTGGTGCGACACCGCCTACGCCTTCACCGGCGGCAGCTCGCGCGCACTCGACGACATCCTGGCCGAGGTCGCCCGCCATGGCCTGCGCCACGTGTGCGTGACCGGCGGCGAGCCGCTCGCGCAGAAAGGCTGCCTGGCCCTGCTCGGCGCGCTGTGCGACGCCGGCTACGACGTGTCGCTGGAGACCAGCGGCGCGCTCGACATCAGTGAAGTGGATGCGCGCGTTGCCCGCATCGTGGACCTCAAGGCCCCCGGCTCGGGCGAGGTCGACAAGAACCGCTACGAGAACATCGCGCTGCTGCGCGCCCATGACGAAGTGAAGATCGTGCTCGCCAACGCCGCCGATTACGACTGGGCGCGCGCGCAGATCAGCACTCACGCGCTCGACCGCCGCTGCAGCGTGCTGCTGTCGCCGGTTGCCGGCGAGCTCGACCCCGCCGAGCTGGCCGAGTGGGTCGTGCGCGACCGCCTGCCGGTACGCTTCCAGCTCCAGTTGCACAAGGTGCTGTGGAACGACGCCCGCGGGCGCTAGGCGTGCGCCGGCGGCGGTAACGACGCCGCGCCATGCGTCTGCGCGCCGAACGCGCCTCGCTGATGGAGATCACCAACATGAACACCCCGCCCCGCGCCGTCGTCCTGCTGTCTGGCGGACTCGACTCCGCAACCTGCCTCGCCATCGCCCGCGACCTGGGCTTCGAGCCCTATGCGCTGTCGGTCGCCTACGGCCAGCGTCACGCCGCCGAGCTCGACGCCTCACGCCGTGTCGCCGCCGCGCTCGGCGCCCGGGAGCATCGCACCGCCAGCGTCAACCTCGGCCAGTTCGGCGGCTCCGCCCTCACCGATCCGGGCATTGCGGTGCCGATGGACGAGGACAAGGGCGGCATTCCGGTCACCTACGTGCCGGCGCGCAACACGGTGATGCTGTCGATCGCGCTCGCTTGGGCCGAAGTCCTCGGCGCCAACGACATCTTCGTCGGCGTCAATGCGGTGGATTACTCCGGCTATCCCGATTGCCGGCCCGCCTTCATCGCGGCCTTCGAGCACATGGCCAACCTCGCCACCAAGGCCGGTGTCGAAGGCGCCCGGCTGCGCATCCACGCCCCGCTGATCGACCTCTCCAAGGCCGACATCATCCGCCGCGGCGTAGCGCTGGGCGTGGACTACGGCATCACCGTCACCTGCTACCAGGCCGACGAAGACGGCCGCGCCTGCGGCGGCTGCGAAGCCTGCCGCCTGCGTGCAGCCGGCTTCCAGGCCGCCGGCATCGCCGATCCCACCCGCTACCGACCGCGTTCCGCCTGACGGCGGCGCCGGTCTTTCGCGTTAAACTCTCGGGTCCCGCCGCCCTCCGGTCCGCATCATGGAAGAAACCCTGGTCTCCGCCTCGACCATCGTCTGGCTCGCGTTCGCCATCGGCGCCGTGTTCGGCTTCGTCGCCCACCGCACCAACTTCTGCACCATGGGCGCTGTGTCCGACATCGTGAACATGGGCGACTGGAACCGCATGCGGATGTGGGCGCTCGCCGTCGCGATCGCCATCCTCGGCACCGGCGCGCTGCAGTGGCTTGGACTGTTCGATGCGTCGAAGACGTTGTACACCGGCAGCCGCCTGACCTGGCTCGGACACCTGCTCGGCGGCGCCTGCTTCGGCGTCGGCATGACCCTGGCCTCGGGCTGCGGCAGCAAGACCCTGATCCGCATCGGCGGCGGCAACCTCAAGTCGATCGTGGTCTTCGTGTTCCTCGCCATCGGCGCCTACATGACGCTGCGCGGGCTGTTCGGCGTGTGGCGGGTGAACTTCATCGAGCCGTTCTCGGCCGATCTGCCCCACGGCCAGGACATCCCCGCCTTCCTCGCCGCCGCCGGCCTCGAACCCGCCACCGCGCTGCTGCTCGCCACCGTGGTGTTCGGCGGCAGCCTGCTGCTGTGGGCGCTGGCCAACCGCGAAGCCTGGCGCGCGGACGTGCTGCTGGGCGGCATCGTGGTCGGCGCCACCGTGGTTGCCGGATGGTACGTTTCCGGGCACATCGGCTACGTCGCCGAACACCCCGAGACCCTCGAGGAAGCCTTCATCGCCACCAACAGCGGCCGGGCGGAATCCCTGACCTTCGTCGCCCCGCTCGCCTACACGCTCGAACTGCTGCTGTTATGGAGCGACAAGAGCCGCGTCGTCACCTTCGGCATCGCCAGCGCACTCGGCGTCATCGCCGGCGCGGCGATCCACGCGCTGCTCAGCCGCGGTTTCCGCATCGAGAGCTTTCGCGACACCGGCGACCTCGTCCGCCACATGCTCGGCGGCCTGCTGATGGGTTTCGGCGGCGTGACCGCGCTCGGCTGCACCATCGGCCAGGGCGTCACCGGGCTGTCGACGCTGGCCGTCGGCTCGATCCTGACCACCGCCGCGATCATCGCCGGCTCGGCAGTCACGATGAAGATCCAGTACTGGCTGCTGATGCGCGAAGCCTGACGCTGAAACGCCTGTCACCCGCTCGCTTGCAAGCTACTTGACGCTCGCCGCGCAGAACGTCTATCATTCGGCCTCGTTTTTCGGGTCGTTAGCTCAGCTGGTAGAGCAGCGGACTTTTAATCCGTTGGTCGCAGGTTCGAATCCCGCACGGCCTACCAAGAAAATCAAGCACTTACGCCAGTCCTTCGGGGCTGGCGTTTTGCTTTCCGGCGGTCGTGTAAGCACTATGTAAGCGCCGGAAGGAAGTCAGGCCACCGTGTAAGCGGCCGGCCTTGCTGGCGCAGGGTGTGCGGTCCTGGTAGCGGTCAGGGTCGGCATCCTGGTTACAGCGTAACCGGCGAAGGGCGCGGGTCCCTGTACGGGCATACAGCACTGGTAGTCAGCGCGTCACTCGTCGCCTAGTTGAGAACTATTCTCA
>JAANMX010002644.1_pt1 | contig 17300 bp, 9 predicted proteins | sample 7279681 | NCBI WGS metagenome assembly JAANMX01 (sample SAMN14094542, study PRJNA606508) | bioreactor metagenome | isolation source: A lab-scale SPAN reactor treating ammonium-rich wastewater day 351 | place: Ireland: Galway | collected 2018-01-01
GGGCCGTGTTTCACGCCCCCGATGAACCAAGACTTGCCGTCGGTGTCGAACTTCGCCCCCAGCCGAGGGATCTTGGAGATGTCCTCTCGGGCGGGCAGAAAAGTGATCAAGCCATACGGGAATAGTGGAAGGAAGTTGTGCGCCTGCTTGGTCCTGCCTGCGCCGTACGAACCGAAATCGTGGGCCGCTGTCGGAGCCTGGGCCCAATAGTTGTCGAGCCGGTCAAAGACCAAGGGGGCCTCGCCCGCCACGTATTCCTCGATGTGGTGACCATTGCACCCGTGCCGTATGTAATCGGGGTCGGGATCCATGATGCCAACGGCCACCGGCGAGATCGACAGGATGTCCGACCTGTCTTTCGGAGTGTAGATAACGCTCTTGCCGAGCATGTGGACAAAAGGCTCGTGGCAGAAAACCCCGTGCTCGGCGGATGGCTTCCCGGCGACCTCCGTCCGGAGCGATCCCAATTGGATTAGGAACATGTCCGCCCCGAGCGAGGCCCTGTACACGAGCGCGCGCAAGAAATGGCTGCCCACCATCCCGGTGCCCCACTCGAAGTACCGGTTGAACGAAAGGTTGTCCCGCACGGCCCGGGCCGCCCATTGCTCGCAGTAGCCCGTGAGGTACAATCCCAGCCGGCCCGAGATCGACAGGTCGGGCGCGCGCTCGTTCGTCTCCTCCATCGCGGGGACGATGACCTCCTTGTACTTCCGGCTCATGATGACTTCCCGCCAGAGGGGCAGGTGGGCGTTGCACGACCAGAAAGCGTGCTTCGAGCGCAGGACCAGCTTCTTCTTCCCGTACTTCAGGCAGAGATCACAGATCGGCCGGATATGGTTATCGATCACCCATTTCATGCCCTCATCAGTCCGCTCCATCTCCGGGAAAATAAATCCGTCGCAGGTGCGCGGCGCCGCCTGGAGGATCGCCTCGATCGTGTCCAGGCCCATGAACAGCGGGTCGTTGCCGTGGCCGGCGGTCATCATGAAGCGCACGCCGAGCGCCTCCATCTTCGATGCGTATCCAACGATCTCCTTCTTGGTCAACGAGTAGGTCATGCGCTGGTCGCGTTTCCTGGCCCAGCCATGCGGGAGCGAGTTCCTGTCGCGGTTATCGGTGAACCAGCGATTGGCGGAAAAGGCGACGTTGTCATACGGGAAGAGGGCGCCGTGAAGTGCGGCCAGAGGAAATTCGCTGTCCTTGGGGTCGAGTTCCGCGGCCTTCGAGGGATTGAAGGGCCTGCCGACCTCGCTCACGATGAGGTACTTCGCATCGCTTTTCGGCTGGTATGCCGGCGGGTTAAAGTTCCTGATCTTCCCGCTGACAGATCGGATGTTCTCGATGACCTCTCCGATCCTGCCCTTGGGCTCCATTCCCGCGTAGGCGTCCATCCAATCGGCCGCCCGGGCATCGATGAGGTGGACGCAATCGCCGCCGGAAATGGCGCTGCCGAGAATCACGGTTCCCGTCGCCTCATCGTACGAGATGGATGTCGGCGAAATGCAGGAGGATCTTTCGGACCGGTTCTTGCCGTCCGGCCCGTATTGGATCAGCCAGGACGCCGACAGGCCCAGGATGCCTTTCGCCGGATCCGACCCGAATCCGGACAGGAGCATCATCTCGTAGGTGTCCGGCGCCTTGCGCCCGCGGCGCGGCTCGAAACGGGCGATCTCCTCCCCATTGGCGTCGTACGCCGCAGCCCCCGTGCGAAAACCCAGGATGATCTCCTCGATCCCGTCGGCATCGGTGTCCCTCACGAGCATCTCGAACGAATCCTTGCCAACAGCCTTCCTGGACTCCGTCAAAAGTTTCAGCGACACCGGATCGTAGATTTCCAGAGTCCCCGGCTTGAAAGCCCGCCTTCGGACAACGACGAGATGCTTGGCGCCCCTCTCGATCACCGCGCCCGCGCCGATGTTCCGGACAATCCCCTCTCCCGGGACTTTGCCGACGACCTTCCCGTCGGTCCCGATCTTGTAGAGAACTTTCTCGACGCCTCCCGCAAAGATCGCCGTCTCGCGACCGCTGTGGAGGATCGACACCTGATAGAGGGGGGGCTTGTCCTCGAGAACCTTCCACAGCAGCTTCCCGTCATGATCCACTGCGTAAAGACTCCCGTCGGCAGAAGCGACGCACGCCTCATCCAAACCGTCGCCATCGATGTCGCCGACATCCATGTCGAAGGGAAAGAATCCGCCCGTGTCCCGCTCCCATAGCTTCTTCCCATCCATCGTGTAGCAGAGCAGCTTCCCGAATTGGGAGGCGGCGATCACGGCCCTTTCGGGGCCTCTGCCGACCGTCGCGCCCCTGGCGTGGTAGATCGTGTGCCCGCCGGTCGAGAAGGACTTGATCCCGGGGGCTGCCGACCCCACCGATGCAGTCTCTGGCGCCGGAGAAGCGGCGCCCGCGAAGTCAACCGCAGCCAGGGCGAGCAGCAGGGTCGATAAGGTGCGTTTCATGGGTGTCCTCTCATACTCGGGAACGGGTCTTGCGGCTATTCTTGGGGCTCTGCACTCGGAGTCACTCCCCCTATCGAGTTCCCTCAAGAGTCCTTACAGCGGGCAATTCCACGGCTCCAAGATCAGGCATGCCCCTGATGGGACTCCCGAAAAAGTCGGCTGTCATCACAAGTCCACCCGGGATCCCTTCCTTGTCACCCGGAAGATGCTCGATGGGAATTCCCTTGTCTTGCACGAGCGGGCCGGCCGCCGGAACGTAGTCCACCGCATTGGTCCCGCCCGGATTGGCAAACTTGGCATCACCGATTATCGGGTTTGAATCTCTGATGGACAACGTCGATGGGATAAGACCGGCCCGGGAATAAAGATTGTTTGCAAAAAGAACGTTCGCGACCGCGTCCCCGGGATTCCCCCAATTGGCCTTCGTCGAGTCGGTGACCTTTCCGAGAACGTGGAAGATGTTGTTCGCGATCAGAACGCCATGGAGCGTCTTGCCGACGTGAAACGTCGAGGGAAGTTCGGGCGCCACATAAACCGTATTGTTGTAGATATAACAATTTGTGGGGCCGATATACCCCTTGTTTACGGTCCACCCCGTCAGAAAAATGCATTTGCCCTCCGCTTGCTTGACGCGGTCGTCCCGCGAGCGCCATCCGTCGTTCACGCTGATGTTGTATCGGAACGCGCACTGCCTGTTCCCCCCAAGAACTTGCACGAAACCGCCATTGTTGTTCACGCTAAGATTACGCTGGTAGACAACATTCATATTGTTGACATCCACATGGAAACCGCATCCATCGGCGTGGGTGTCCACGGCCCGCATGAACGTGTTCTTTTCCACAAGCACATTCTTGCAGCCCATGACATAGCCCCCGTCCCCCTTCTTCATGGTCATCCGCTGGTCGTCCCTGCAGCCAGGGCGGTCGACAACATTTCCACGGACAACCACGTCGGTCGAGCCGCTTACGATGATACCGCAAAACCCCAAATCTTTGATTTGGTTGTTGAGAATATGGACGGTTCGGGCATCGCCCAGCCGAATCCCCGTGATTCGAACCCTCTCGATCCGGCACTGTTCGACGGTCACTTCGCTGTAGATGCTCCCGACCTTGCCCTTCGCATGGTTGATGAATACGGCGCAGCCCATGCCCTGGTAAACATCATGGATGTAGAGATCCTTCAGCACCAAGTGCCTGTAAACCGGCCGCTTCGAATCCGCGACAAAGGGAGCTTCCACCCCGCCGCCAATCAATTCAAGGTTTCGGATCTCCAGGTAGTTGCTCGATTGGATCTTAATTGCGCTGCTTCCCGAAGGAGCAATGATCGGCTTGCCTCCGGTTGTCCCGTAAGCATCGACAATGACCGGGTTTTGCGATGTTCCTTCCGCCGCATGGATGGCGAGCTGCTGGGTAAACTTAGCGCCTCTCTTCAGAAGAATCTGGTCTCCACCCAGAAGAGACACTCTGCCTGCACCCGTGAGCGTTTTCCACGCTCTCGAAGCCGACATCCCGTCGTTCGCGTTATTACCGCCATCCGCATCAGCATAATATGTTGCCCCCGGCCCGGGCATCGGGCACACCATGAGCAGCACCGCAAAAGCGAGCCGTTGCACGCCAGCGGAAACCGCCCGCTTTCCTTCGGATTCCGAATGAGTCTCTTTCGTTATCATTGATTTATTAATAAAAATGCCGGAGTGTTTTGAGGCACACCCTCGAACAGCATTCTTCCCGATTTATCATCGTCCATTCTTATTTCGAACGCCGAAAGATTGCCGAACAGAGTTTTTTCGGGGGCACTTCCCACGCCAACATATCTCCAGGTATTGTTTTCTGTCGCTTAACCGATGGAGTTCCTTCATCGAAAAACACGTCGCAAGCACCGTTTCCCTGTGCAGGAAGACGCAGTTCAATTGCCGAATCTCCAAGGTTGACAGCGAATATTCCAATGTTCCCGTCACCATCTTCCCACACACTGTGAAGAACTGATGGGATATCCATTTCGGACTTTTGCTGTTTCTCTGTTCCCACATAGGCTTTCTCCTTGGGCTTCACTTTAATCGTTGGAATTCCCTCGATCACCGGACGCCTCATTTTCCCGTACAGGAGAAAGTCTTTTCCATTCCCCTTCATGGCGCGGCAATAATCCTGAAGCAGCGGAATGGAAACCCTGTCCTTCGGTTGCTCCAGCGCCACTCCCGGGGGCTGGCCGTAAACGACTTGTGCCGCCAACGACGCAAATGACCCGGCCCCTGAGATGGTGGGGGTAACATATTCATGGAAAAGATACTGAGCGAGAAGACACACTTGTGGCATTTCGATACAAAAATAAGGCCTGCTAAGGTAGCCATCGAGGACTGAAACCAGCGACTCAGAGCAGTGTTCTTTAGTGAGCAGGAAGTTCTTGATACCCCGTTGCTCCGCCAATGCCTGAATATCGGCGAAGTTTTTCCGGGCGATTTCGGCAGACCAGGGCCCGCATGGAATGGGATGGCCGTGATCCAGATTGAAACAGCCATCTATGCCATTTGGCAGGGGACCGATGTCCAAATCGCTGTGAAACCCTGTCGCCCCCAAGTCAAAGAGTCTTGCCGCGTTGCGAAGGAGATATGTCTTTCCGAACTCCGTACCCCGGCAAATCTGATAGTTGTTGCCCGTGCGGCTGGAGAGGCTTCCATCGCGTTCGGTGATGCAAACCTTTTTGCCACCATGCTCGACAAAATATTTCTCCAGTTCTTTGCCAATGCGGGACACCTGCGCATCGGTTGTGGGTTTGTGTCTGCGTAGATTGGAGTTCTCGCCAGCGGCCCAGATAAGAGCGTGGATATCATTGAGGAAGGTCACGTTCAATGTTTTCAACTCTCCGGCCAGCTGGCGATATGTCTCCTCCCCCATAGCGGGAGGGAAAAAATCAGGACCTGAGAACCAAGGCCAATGCTTTTCCCACTGCGTCCCCCGCATAACGAACCGTGCCTCCAGTTGCCTTTGCCATTCCTTGACCTTGCCCGGAATGGTTCGGACTGCGGCCGCGTCTATGGGCAGTGCCTGACGAATCGAAATCGGTGCGTGATGGATAATCGAGGCATCCGCATCGTTTTTGCGATCCCGCAGCTTCTTCCCAAGCATCGGCACGGAAGTGACCCAGTCCCGGTAAAGGTCAGCCGCGTCGTACCAGGAGGGACCGGTGAGGGAAAGCCTCGTTTGGTAATGCTGCACCCACGGCTGGCCGGTAACGTAGGGGAAGCGATGCGTGACACTGAAGACCGATCTCTCGGACTTGCGGTTCTCAAAGGCAAATTCCTTCACGTTCACCTTTTCATCGTCGGTCCAAAGCATGAAGCCCGCTCTTTGACCGATGCAGGCAATGAGCTGGGCAAAGAGCATGCTAGGGTATCCGAACCCTTGTCTGGTGCGTTCGGTGAGGAGGGGGAACATGCCTTCGTACATGGGAAACAGATAGCGTTTCACCTCACCGCTCTCACGCTGGGGTGTTTCGATGATGGGATAGGAGACAGAGCCGACCGCAAGCAGCGGGTCGATCGGCTTCGTTTGGATCGTCCAGCGACTCTCCCCAATATGCGGATCTAACTCGACCACGATGGTGGCTTGCGCCTTGGAATGCGTGTATTCGATCTCGAGCCGGTCGGGCGACTCTCGAATCACCCGCGATCTCATCTCAGACGCCTTGATCACCGTGTCAACTTTGACGCCCTTCACGAGCTCGATCCTAAACGCGTCCGACAGGGCGCCTCCACTGCTCGCGACATGATCCACATCTCTCTTTTTATCGTAAAGCGAGACGATTTTGCCGTCTTCTATTTTTAATTTTACAAATGCATTCTCAAGAGAAGTTTGTGAATGCGAACTCTGTGCGTGGAAAGCCAATAAGATGGCGAGCACAACGATAATCTGGTTTTTCATTAGTCTTTTCCGCATTTGTTTTCTATTTATCATGTCGAAGGAAGCAGTCTATGATGAGGAAGAGCGCCTGCGGTCTCGTCTTGACCAGTTCGCGGATCGTCATTCCGAGGTGTCCTCTCTCTTGTCGGATCCGCTAGCGTCCATCACCAGGAACAGCCCATCACGACCGGCCAGGGTCACCGACGCGCCGACCCCCGCGCCATCATTCGTGCGCGGGTCCTGTGTGTAGATCGGCTCCCCTCCCGTGGAGAACAACGAGACGGGCTGAGCCACCGGGGCGGCTCCGCTCTCCACCGAAAGCAGCGGGCAGACGCAAGCGGCAAGGAGATTGGCTTGCACCAGTTTTATTAGGGTCATCATGGGTTGGGGAGAGTTCATATCTCCCTTCGGTGTCTTCCATTCAGCGGCCTGCTCGGGTTTCCAGCAATTGCCGCGGTTCGGAGAACTGCGGGTTGGGCCCGGGAATCGCAGCGCCGGCGGATTGCAGCCAAGTTCGCAGGCGGTCGCGCATCTCTTCGGCGCGAGCGGGTTCCGCACTTGCCAAGTTGCGGGTCTCACCCGGGTCATCCCGCAATTGGAACAGTTCCAAGCGATGGCCGGCGAGGTAACGGCCCTGCGCATCAAAGGCATCGCCGAAGAACTCGATCAGTTTCCAGTCGCCGTCGCGGATGATGGCGCTCGGTGTCGCCCCCCAGCGCACCTCATAGAATGGCATATACCAGAACAGCGCGCGCACGGGCAACCGGCCGCCCCGCAGGAGCGGCAGGAGGCTGACACCATCCACGGGATGGGACGCTGGCGCGAAGGCGTCGGCCGCCTCCAGCAAGGTGGGCAGCCAATCAGTGACATGGATGGGCGTGTCGCTCACCATGCCGGAGGGCGTCACACCCGGCCAGCGGACGATGCAGGGCACCCGGATGCCACCTTCATAATGCGATCCTTTGCCCGCTCGCAGCGGCGCATTGGAGAATTCCTCCCGATCCACGGTCAGCGAGGCGGGGGTCTGCTGGGCTGGATCACCGGTCGCAAGGAATGGCTTGGCTTGGTAGATCTGATATATGCCCCCGTTATCGCTGAGAAAGACGACCAGGGTCTTCTCCCGCAGCTTGAGGGTGTCAATCCGGTACAGAAGACGGCCAACGGCATGGTCCATGTGTTCGATGGCGGCAAGGTAGGTGGCGTTGTGGAGGCCGGTATCCGGTGCACCTGCGGCGCGGAACTTTTCAACCAGGGCCTCCGGCGCCAGCACTGGTCCGTGGATTGTATGATGGGCTAGGTACAGGAACCACGGGCGATCCCGATGCGCCTCGATAAACCGGATGGCCTCATCCGTGAAGCGATCCACCCCTTTATCCCCTTTGGCCGCCTCGCCACCCGTCGAGGGCACGCTGACGTCGAAACCGTAATGGGTTGCGGCCTCGCGCTTGAGCCCTGAGTACTCGCCATCCGCGTTCGCGGTGACATGCCATTTGCCAATGATTCCGGTGGCGTATCCCGCCGCCCTCAGCCCTTTGGCGACGGTGAACGTGTCCCGCGGCAGGTCGCGGTGGTAGCGTGGTTCCTGCAACCGGGCGTGGGGATAACCGTAGCCGGGAATGACATGCCACATGCGGGTGCGAGCCGTGTGCTGTCCCGTCAGCAACGCTACGCGCGTAGGCGTGCATTGCGGCATGACGTACGCCGCCGTAAACCGCAAGCCTTCGCTGGCCAAATTGTCGAGGTGCGGTGTCGGGACGAGATTGTTGCCGTAGCATCCCAGCGTCGGCCAGCCTTGATCGTCGGTAAGGATGAAAAGAATATTCGGCTTCTCCGCCAGCGCACAGACGCTCCCAACCAAGATGACAACCAATGCAGCAAGTCTGGCCGGACGGAGGAAGTCCGGTATGGATTGCGACATATGCAGGCATCCTACGCTTTTCGGTTTGCGCGGCCCACTGCGGCACGCGCACGGAAGAAGGACTTTCCTCCTCGGCGCTCTCTTCGATCGAACATGTTGCAAGAAACTCAAGGCCCCACCTCTTTTCGTCTGAAAACGACAGCGGCCAGCCTTTCGGGCGGGAGGTTCCACGTCAGCGACTCACCCGAAATCACATCTTTACTCGATTGCTCCGACGCTCCAATGTGAAATGTAGCCCGCCATGGACCGCCCGCCGGGTCCGGGACATCGACCGAGATCTCCCGCTCCCCCGTGTTGATGGCGAACACGCCGATGTTGCCGGTCCCATCGTCCCAGGCGCTCTGGCGGATCTGCGGAATCGAGATCTCGGACGTTACGCTACGTGTGCCTTCGAGAAAGGCTTTTCCTTTGGCGGGTTTCCGGCTGACTGGCCCTTCTGCAATCAGCGGCTTGAGCATTCGCCCATAGAGCAAGAAGCCCTTCGCATAGGCCTGCATGGCTCGACAGTAGTCCGCGAACAAGGGGGACGTGGCATCGCGCGAGGCGGCGATGACGCCGAGGGTAATCTGGTCGGCCAGCCCATCCGTGGCGGGGTCCAGCACCACCGGTATGAATTCATGATAGAGGAACTGCGAAAGCGGCACAACGTAGGGTTGCGAGTAGGTCCACTCCATCCGGGCCAGGTAGCCGTGAATTTCCATGTTCAAAAGTTCGGTGCAGTGCTCCTTCGTTAACAGAAAGTCGGTGATCCCGCGGCGAGCCGCTTCCGCCCGGATCTCGCGATACGCTTGCCGGGTGTTTTCGACGGACCATGGACCGCAGGGGATGGGATGGCCGTGATCGGGACTGAAGCATCCGGTGACCCCGTCTGGGGTCGGACCACTGTCCTGATCCCCATGGAATCCCGTGGCCCCAAGGTCAAAGAGCCGGGCCGCCATTTCCTGCATGAAACTCTTTCCGAAGGGCGAACCGCGGCAGATGGGGGTAACGGGATTCAACTGGCCGTCGCGTTTTTGCTCGCAGACCTTCGGGCCATCGTTCTCCCGGAAAAAGCGCTTCAGGTCGTCTCTTTCCTGCGGGGTCAGGTTGAGCTTGTCCAGAATCACATTGTCTTCGCCCGACTGCCATCGGTAGCCCGAAAATTCGAGGATCAGCGGTATCTGCCGGGCCTTAAGTTGGGTGGCCAGGGAACGCAATCGCGCCTCACCGATGGCCGGAGGAAAGTAATCGATGCCCACCCATCCCCCGTGTTTCTCCCATCGCACCGCCCTGACGACCACCGGGACCCGCAGCCGTTGGCCGATCTCCACCAGGCGGTCAGGCAGCGTATCCAGATTCTGGGTTTGACCGGGCCACGGCACCATCGCCTCATTGAAGCAATAGAAGGGATGGTGCAGGAAGGAAGGCACATCCGTCCGGTCTTTGAGTTTCGTGGCGCACCAATACTGTTGGAGAGCCCAGTCCCGGTAGATCTCGGCCGGGTCATACCACGACGGACCGCAGAACGAAATCCGACTCCGATAAGCGGCCTGCCACGCGCCCGGCGCATACGGCATGCGGTGGATGACCGCGAAACGGGCGACGGTGCCGGACGCCTTGTAGTCAAACTCCTTGAAGTGTCCGGCGGGGTCATCGGTCCACAGAAGGAATCCACCCTTTAGCCCGAGGCATGCCACCATCTGCGAAAACAGGGTCGCGGGATAGACCTTGGGTTTGTGGGCGACGATGCTCACATTGAGTGGGTGGAGCCTCCCCTCATACAGGGGCAGGAGGCAGTTCTTCACCGAGCCATCGGATGACACCGGAGTCTCGAACACCGGACAGGCGGCGGAACCGACGGCGAGAGCCTTGTTGGCAGGGACGACGGAAATCGACCAGGCGACTTCAGCCTGGGAGGAAGACAACCGGACGGTGATGCGAACCGTGGCTTCCGCGTGCGTGAATTCCATTTCAAGGGCGTCTAGCTTCTCATGCACCACGCGCGAGGTCATCTGCGTGGCATCGAGGTCCACCGCCGGCTCGATTCCTTTCACCAGTCGCAGGTTGAACAGGCCCGCGTTGGAACCCGCCTGGGGTGCGACATGCTCAATCGACCGCGCTTTGTCAAACAGGGAAACAATGCGGCTGTCCCTGAGGACGAGCCGGGCGGAGGCGTTCTCCAGAACGCGCTCCGGCCCTGGCACAGGCGCCGAGGAGCTAGCCGCCGTTAAGATAACGGGGAGCGCGAGTGCACAGGCGATTGCAAGTTGCGGTTTAGACTTAAAAAGCGCTGGGAGTCTATTCATGGGAGTCTTGGTCTGGCGGGTGTCTCTGTCATTTGGTGGGCGTGAGGACCACGCTCGCGAGCCGCCCCGGAGGCAGCCGCCAGTCCGTCGTGTCGGCGGCGGTGAGTTTGCGGGTCTGCGTTTCTGATGCGCCGAGGTAGAACGTCGCCCGCCATCCGCCATCGCCCGGCGCCCGGACCTTGAGCGCGGCCTCTCCGTTCTGGATGTTCACCGCAAACACTCCGACGTTGCCGCGCCCGTCGTCCCAGGCGCTCTGGATGATGGGGGAGGCGCCGGGACCTTCCGCCACGAGCGGTCGTCGCATCCCGCCAAACAGCAGGAAGTCCTTGGCATGGGCTCGCATCGCGTCGTAGTAGTCGCGGACCATCCTGTTGTTCGCGGGCGGCGAGATCGCCTTTCCCCATGAGGGGAAACACGGGATCTGGCCGTAGACCAGCAGCATGGCCGTCTGGGCGCTCAGGGGCCTGTTGTCGCACCCCCAGCCGAAGATGGAGAAGACATACTCGTGGTAGAGATACTGGGCCAGCGCCACATGATGGGGTTCCGCGGTCGCCTTGAAGAAGCGGGCCTGCGATGCGTGGATATCCTGGTTCAGCAGTTCGGTGTATCCCTCCTTCGTGAGGAAGAAATCCTTCATCCCGCGTTGCCTGGCTTCCTTGCCGATCTCTTGAAATGCCTTGCGCGTGAGATCGATCTCCCACGTCCCGCATGGAATGGGATGGCCGTGGGCTTGGTTGAAGCATCCTTCGCTCACGAACTGGAACGTGCCGTAGTCCACGTCGTCATGGATGACGGTCACGCCCAGGTCCATCAATCGTCTCGCGGTGTCCTGGAGGAACGTCTTGCCGAAGCCCGTCCCCCTGCAGACCCTGGCGGGCCCCCTCACTTTGCCGTCCCGGTCCTGCTCGCATAGGCCACTCCCGTTGTTCTCGCGAAAGTGCTTCTCCAAAAGCCGGGCGGTCTCCTCCCGATTGGCATCGCTTCCCTCTCCCTTTCCCAGCTTCGTCTTCCACGCGTAGCCCGAAATGAATCCCGCGACGACGATCCCCTCATGCCGCAGACGATCTGCGGTTTCCCGGAATCTCCGGTCGCCGATGGACGTGGGAAAATAGTCGATTCCCATCCAGTTGCCGTGCTTTTCCCAGCCGAGGGGCCGGTAGATCACGGGGGCCCCATACATTTGGCCCCATGCTTTCAGCTTGGCCGGAAGCGCGGCCAGATCCTCTTTGTCGATCTGTCCCGAGACGCAGACTGGCGGGCCCTTGAGGATTCCGGGGATGTCCTTCCTGTCCCGCAGTTTGACCGCGCACCAGGCCTGCCGAGAGGCCCAGTCCCTATAGACATCGGCGGCATCCTGCCACGCCGGGCCCGTGAATGTGATCCGGGACGCATAAGGGATGTCCCGCGGGCTTCCTGGGACGTATTGGGAGAAGTGCCTTACTTTGAATGTCGAGTGGTCCTTCTCATGCTCGCGGCCGAACTCCTTGGTGTGGCCTTTCGGGTCATCGGTCCAGAGAAGGAATCCGCCCTTTGGGCCTAGGCACGCGATCATCTGGGCGAACAGGAGCTTCGGGTAGGTGAAAAAATCGGACTTCGGCTCATCCGACAGGGGCAGGCTCAGGGGAGTCAGCCTCCCCTCCCGGTATGGGAGCAGGCAGTCCTTTTCCTTCCCCGCGGCCGCGTTCGGCGTCCGGATCACGGGGAAATCGACGCGTCCCACCGACAGTCCGCCGCCGCGCGGCGCGACCGAGAGGGAACATTCGATCTCGCCGGGGGTTTTCGCCAGCGCGATCCGGGCGCGGACGGACGCCGCCGGATGCTCGAACTCCAGATCGACGGCATCCTCCGTGCGTCGCGCGACACGCGAAGTCATCTCGGTCGCATCGAGTTCGCCGGCGGGCTGTATCCCTTTGATCCACTGGACGCGAAACAGGCCGGGGGTGCCTTCGCCGGAGGCCGCCGCGTGCTCGAGGGAACGGCTCTTGTCCAGAAGTGAGACGATGCGGTTGCCCCGCAGGGCCACGCGCGTTGACGCGTTCTCCAGAACACACTCGCTCCCCTGCGCAGGACCGACGGAACTGGCGCGATGCGTGGCGGCGACCAGGGCCAGCATCGAAGCGACGGCAATCTTGATCAGACAGTTTCTCATGGACCCCTTGTGTTGTCTTGACCCTACCTGGCCGAGGCGGGCGCCGGCGCGTCGGTTCCTGCCGCCCAAAAGACGCCGCGCCTGATCAGTTCTGCCGCACCCGGAATCCCAATCGCCCTGGCATCGTGGCCCAGCGTGGTGTGGAAGACCCGCCCCTTGCCGCGCTCGAGCACGAAGGCCATCGGATGATCCTGCCCGGTGACCTTCGAATGCGCCTGCGCCAGCACGCGGATCGGCACATCGCCCCGCAGCTCGAAGAACAGCTCGTCGTCGGTCTCAAAATCGGACATGCCTGCCGTCACGGGGTGCTCCCGGTCGACAATCTTCACCCCGAAGGGCCCCCGCGGGTCGTGACGTTTTTGCTGCGCCCGCCCGATGAGTTCCCGGTACTCGGGCCAGTCCTCGAAGGCGCCGCTGCCAAAGTGCACCACCGCTAGGCCCCCGCCTTCCCCGACAAACCGAAGGAGATTCGTCCGAACCTTCTCCTCCTGCGCGACCGGGCCGTAGTTCTTGAACATGAGCACGATCGCCTGGAAGCCAAACATCGCGTCGGCCGCGAGAAAACCCGGGTCCTCGGCGAGCCGTGCGTCGACCCGCGGGTCCGCCTCAAGAATCCCCCGCAGGGCCGGCCCCGTCTCCTTCCACAGGTGACCCTTCCAGTCCGTCCCCGTGACGATCAGCACGCGGATTGGCTTCTGATCGGCCACATCCTTCTTCTGCGGTTCCGCCGCCGCGCTTCCCGCCGCAAGCAGCAGCGCCGCCATATGAAGAAATTGGATTTTCATCATAATCTAAACCAGCGGCGCCTTCCCCGGCACGGCCAGCGGCTCGAAGGGCAGCGGCCCAAACTCATATTTCGCCGGTGCGAGATCCAGCTTCGACTGGAGCAGCGCCCAATCGTAATTGATGGCGCGCCCCGTATACGCAGACATCCGTCCGAGGATCGCGGTCATCGAGGCCTCCGCCACCTGCGCTCCATAGTTCATCGGGTTGCCCTTCCGGATGCTCTCGATAAACCGGCCCCACTGGATAAAGCGCGGGTTGTCGAAGGGTCCGTCGTAATCATACGCGTTTTCGCCGGTGATCTGCCGGAACGGGTCGGCCGTTCCCCGGGTGCCCATCACCTTTTCGCCGAGGCGGTGCGCGCAATTCTTGATCTGCCGGCTGCTGGCGTAGCCCTTTGCGCCATTCGGGTACTCGTATTCGACGAAGAAGTGATCGTAGACGTTGCCCTTGACCGGCCAGTCCTCCCAGTTCGCATGGCCGCCGAGGGCCACCGCCGTCTTGGGGGGACCACCCATTGCCCAGTTCATCACGTCGATGTTGTGAACCAGGTTCTCGACGATGTGATCGCCGGAGAGCCACACGAAATGCGGCCAGCAGCGCACCTGGTACTCCATTTCGCTCCACTCCGCCTTCCTTTCCTCCGCGTGCCACCGGACGAAATAGTCGTGCCACCAGTAGCACTCGGCGGTGACAACGTCCCCGATCTTGCCGTCGTGGATGCGCCCGATGATCGCATTGTACGGCTGCGAGAAGCGCAGCTGCGTCCCGCCCATCAGACCGAGGCCCTTCTTCTTGGCCAGCTCGGTTGACTCGAGCACCGACCGCACGCCCGCGGGATCCACCGCGACCGGTTTCTCCGCGAACACGTGCTTGCCCGCATCGAGCGCCGCGCGGATGTGCATAGGACGGAAGCCCGGCGGCCCGCCCAGGATGATGATGTCCGCGTCGGTCTCGAGGATCTTCCGGTGGGCGTCGAAGCCGGTGAAGCACCGCTCCGGGGTCACGCGCACCGCATCGGTCCGGTCCCAGTCGATCTTCATGCTCCCATACTGCGCCGCGAAATCCCGCGCCGCGCCCTTCTGCGCGGCCCTCAGCTTCCCCAGCGCCGCCTCGATCCTGTCGGGGAAGAGATCCGCCATCGCGACCAGTTCGACATTGGGCGCCGACAGGATCGCGTCCATGGCGGCACCCGTCCCGCGACCCCCGCACCCCACTAGCCCGAGCCGGATCTTGTCGGGATTCTGCGCCGCCGCGCGGTGCGCGATCGATGGGATCGCCCCAGCGGCCAACGCCGCCTTTGCCGCGCCCGACGCAAACTGCCTTCTCGTCATCCGTTTGACTTCCATGGTGACTTCTCCTCCTGCGTTTCCGTTCCCGATCATCCGTACGCCGACCGCAAGACCGGACTCGCCGATCCCACGGACTCCCTTTGCCGCTCCAGATGGCGCACCCGATTCACCGAGTGGACCGGCACCGCGCTGATCCCCAACTCCTCCGCCAGTTTCGCCCTCACCAACCGATGCCCTGGCTCGTACTCCCCACACCCTATACGTCGCAAAACCAACTCGCGCACTTGCTCCCGCAAGGATCGATGTGCGATCACCACGTTTCGTATCCTATATCTTATATGATATAAGAGCAAGACATTTTTTTCGCTATTTTCAGATTCCGAGAATCCCTCTAGTCCCGCACGAAGAGCGCGCATGGCTTCGAGGACGGCAGGACGGCGCGGGTCGAGCCGAAGCTCTCGACAATGTGGGGATAGGTTCCGGGGTTGAGGGTTTTGAGCATCGACACGACCACGTCGCGGGAGTCCACCACCTCCAGCATGGGGCGCTCCCCGAGTTTCCGCACGACGCCGTAGTTGCAGTAGACCCGCACGTCGCTGGAGTCCGAGATCCTGCATGGCGTGTTGCCATCCCCGGCATCGGGACGGTTGATCGTGCCGGCCTCGACCTTGAAATAGTACACCCGGACATGGGCGCAGTCGGCGATCTCGGACTGCGGGTTGGTCCCTTTCCTCTCGACGTTCAACGCATAGAATGACAGGGGTTCGCGGAGCCCTTTGAGGACCAGCGGGCCGCCCCGGGCCATCATCCCGTAGATCCGGCCGCCGGCGTGGTCCGAGAAGGCGACCGGCGCCGGCGCGAGGAAGATGGAGCCCTGGCCCGACCGCCAGTCCACGCGGCCCTGCATCCGGAGCATCGAGAGGCACGGTGCGGCTTGGGCATCGTCGGGCGTGGCGAGCACGAACGGGACTTCGTCGCCGGCCCGACGCCCGCGTTTCTCCCCGCCGGTCTCGCGACCGCCGAGGACGCTGTGGCCGGGCGATAACCCAAAGAGCCGCGTGCTGGGCCGCAGGGCCAGCGTCCCGGCGAGGCGGTAGGTGCCCTTGGGGACGAAGATCTTGTCGTGCGCCGCGATCGCCGCCCCGAAGGCACCGGTGTCGTCCGTGGCCCCATCGCCTTTCGCGCCGAACGTCCTCACGTCGACGGCGTCCTTGTCCTCGAAGGACGGCAGACCACGGTAGTGCCGGGCCCGCATGGCGCCGAGGTCGGGCGAGGCCGGCGCGGGCTTGAACACGGCGATGTCGCCCGTCGATTCGACCCCGTTGAGGAGGTTGACGCCCCCCTCGGCGTGCGACGAGTACCTCTCGACAAGCGTCCACCCGCCGCCATCGGGGAGTTCGCCCCCCTGCGAACAGATAGCCGACGCGTTCCGGACCATCGTGTTCTCGAGGTAGATATTCTCCTTCCGCGACGCCTTGGCGATCACGCCCCCCTCGCGCACGGTGATCGCGCAATCCACCATGCTGATGCCCGCGTACGACCGCTCCCCGGTGAGATCGACTGCGATGGGGCCGGCGGGTTCGATCGAGCACCCCACCATGAGCGTCGGCACCTGCGAACCGCCCTTCGCGTAGCGGATCGCCGATTCGGTCTGCCCTTTGAAAGCGCACGACGCGAGCAGGGGGAATCGGCTGCCCGGCTCGATCACGATCCCGTGTCGCCCGCCGATGACCTCGATGTTGTAGGTGCCGCCGCCCTGCCCGCAGCAGTTGTTCATGCCCGCGTAAGCCCCGTCGGCCAAGATGGTGCAATCCAATAGGGCGGACCCTTGCGACCCCGAATGCCGGATGCCGATCGCGCCCGGATGGCCGCTCACGTCGATGTCGATCCCCCTAAAGAAATGCCCGAACGAGATGTTGGGCTGCTCCTTGCCCCATTCCGGCTCCTGCTTGCCCGGGGCGTCGTCGCGCGTCTGGGCCCAGATCCATACGGCGATCTTCGGCTTGGCCGGATCATCGAATCCCTTGGCATCCTGCGATAGCTTCAGGACAGGCCGTTTGCCTTTCGTCGAACCGAACATGACGATGTTCTGCGGCACGTCCCAGTAGTGCTGCGTCCTGCCGTCGGTCTGCCTCGGCCGGTCCAGCTTCTTCACCTGCTGCTCGCAGGAGATCGTGTCCGAAATGAGATAGGTGCCCTCCGGGAAAAAGCAGACCAGCCGCTTGTCCCGCGCGTCGTTCACCGCGCGCTGGATGGCCTTGGTGGCATCGGTCGAGCCAGTGGGATCGGCGGCGTACGGCTCGCCCGTCACGTCCAACAATCCCAGTTTCAGGAGCCCGTCGGAAGGTTCCCCCCCGGGCATCGGGGCCGCGATGAGCGCGAACGCCCCAAGCGCGAGGCCCAATCCACGACATGTCATCTGCCGCATCGCACATCCTCCATCTTGTCCGTTCTCATGATTTCACCGGTGCTCGAAGGCAATGGCGCGAACTTCATGGCGCTACATCCCCGGACTCCA
>JAANMX010002646.1_pt1 | contig 17298 bp, 7 predicted proteins | sample 7279681 | NCBI WGS metagenome assembly JAANMX01 (sample SAMN14094542, study PRJNA606508) | bioreactor metagenome | isolation source: A lab-scale SPAN reactor treating ammonium-rich wastewater day 351 | place: Ireland: Galway | collected 2018-01-01
CACCCTGCCGAACCCGGACCTCTTCGTCTTCATGTACGTGCGCAAGGAGGCAGTGCTCTCCAGCCAGATCGAGGGCACGCAGAGCTCCCTGCAGGACCTTCTCGCCGCCGAGGCGCAGCTCTTCGAGCAGACCTTGCCGCGCGACGTGGACGAGGTGATCAACTATGTGCGCGCCATGAACCACGGCCTGGCGCGACTCGCCGAGCTGCCGGTTTCGGTGCGGCTGATCCGCGAGATCCACGCCGAGCTGATGCGCGGCGTGCGCGGCGGCAGGCTTCAGCCGGGTGAGCTGCGCACCAGCCAGAACTGGATCGGCCCGGCTGGCTGCACGCTGAACACTGCGACCTTCGTGCCGCCACCGCACCACGCGGTGCCCGCGGCGCTGGGAGATCTGGAGAACTTCCTGCACGCCTCCCACGACCTGCCACCGCTGGTGAAGATCGCGCTCGCGCACGTGCAGTTCGAGACGATCCATCCGTTCCTCGACGGCAACGGGCGCATCGGGCGGCTGCTGATCACGTTTCTGCTCACCGAGCGCGGCGTGCTGCACAAACCGGTGCTGTATCTGTCGCACTACTTCAAGCAGCACCGGCAGACGTACTACGAGCACTTGCAGGCGGTCTGCGACCAGGGGGCCTGGGAAGCGTGGCTCGCGTTCTTCCTGCGCGGCGTGATCGAGGTGGCCGGTGAGGCCGCGGAGACCGCACGGCGCATCCTGCAACTGCGAGAGCAGCAGCGCGCCGCGATCACGGCGCAACTAGGCCGCGCGGCCGGCAACGGTCACAAAGTGCTCGAATCGCTCTTCGACCGGCCTATCGTCGCCGTGAATGACGTGCAGAAGATGACCGGCACCACGTACGCCGCCGCAAACAGCCTGGTGTCCCGGCTGGTGAAGCTCGGCGTGCTCAGCGAGATGACCGGCTATGCGCGGAACCGGCGCTTCCGCTATGCGCCTTATATCGCCCTGTTCAACGACGCGGGGCCTGCGGGCGGGGCAATAGAGGTACCCGCGCAAGCGCAAGAGGAGGCGTCATGACCAGAACAACCCGCAGGCCGCCCTGCGACAGCGTCGATCCCAGGGACCCGGACGCGAACCAAGAGATGTCCGCCGCTCGGTTGTCGAACACCAAGAGCTCACGACGGGGAGGCCGCCTTGCTGGACATCTTTGACCTCCGCGATCGCGTCATCGATGAGTACGCAGCGTTCTCGCGCAGCTTCACGCGTATCGCCGCACCCGACATCGCCGCCGTCGTCGAAGCGGAGTACGCGCGCGAACGGTACTGGCCCGAGCCCCTCATCCAGGTCAACCCGAACTACCGCCGCAACGGCACCGTTGCCGATCTGGTGCGGGATGGAATGCTCCACCGCGAGTGCGAGCGCCTGTTCCAGGCCAACAAGGCTGAGGGCACTCCGCGCCCTATCGAGCTCTATACCCATCAGCTCGAGGCCTTGGCGAAGGCCAAGGCGGACAAGAGCTTCGTTGTCACCACGGGAACGGGCTCCGGAAAGTCCCTCTCGTTCTTCTTGCCCATCATTGACCGGATCCTGCGAGCGCGCGCCGACGACTCGCGGCCGCGCACGCGGGCCATCGTTATCTACCCCATGAACGCGCTGGCCAACAGCCAGCTCGAGGAACTGGACAAGTTCCTGTGCGACTACCCGGAGGGCGATCGGCCCTTTAGCGTGGCGCGCTATACCGGCCAGGAGGAGCGTTCGGAACGCGAGCGCATCGCGCAGTCGCCACCCGACATCCTGCTGACCAACTTCATGATGCTGGAGTTGATCCTCACGCGCTTTGAGCCGATCGATCGTCGCGTTGTGGAGAACTGTCGCGGCCTCGAGTTTCTCGTGCTCGATGAACTGCACACGTATCGGGGCCGGCAGGGCGCCGACGTGGCAATGCTCGCGCGCCGCCTCAGGCAACGGCTGTCGGCCGAGAAGCTGCTGTGCATCGGCACTTCGGCGACGATGTCCACCACGGGCACGATCGAAGACCAGAACAAAACCGTTGCCGACGTCGCCAGCAAACTCTTTGGCACGCCGATCACCGCGCATGACGTGATCGGCGAGACGCTCGAGCGCGTCACCGACGACACCCTGGATCTGACCGCCATCCGTCCACTGCTGGCCGCGCGAATCACGGCCGGCAAACACGAGTGGCAAGGATTCGACGACTTCCGCCGCGATCCACTTGCGGTCTGGCTGGAGCTCACGCTGGGCATCGACCTCTCCGCCCTGGAGAAGCCGCGTCGGGCGACGCCGTGTACGTTGACCGATGCCGCCGCAAGGCTTAGCGCCGATGCCGGCGTCGATTCATCCGCCGCAAAGGAAACACTGCAGGGCTTTCTGGTCGCCGCCAGTGCGCTGCGCACGCCGCAAGGACGTGCGCCATTTGCCTTCAAGCTGCACCAGTTCATCAGCGGTCCTGGTAAGGTGATGACCACGCTGGAGCCCGAGGGCACGCGGCACATCACACTCGACGCGCAACGTTTCGCGCCAGGGCGCCATCAGGAAGGGGCGCTCCTCTTCGCTGCCCACTTCTGCCGTGAGTGCGGGCAGGAGTATCACCCCGTCTGGCGCGGCAAGGACGGCCACTTCGATTCGCGCGAGATCGATGACCTGGTAGCCGATGACGCAGAGGACGGCGCCAAGCCGACCTGGGGCTTCCTCGCGCCGCGGCGAACGACGCAGAGCTATGGGGGGCGGCTCGAAGACCTGCCCGAGAACTGGCTTGACCTCACGCGAGCAGAGCCAAAGGTCAAGCCCGCATACCGCGAAGCGGTCCCGCAGGAGCAACTCGCCGATGCAACCGGCCGACCAGGAGGCGGACAATCCTACTGGTTCATCCCGGGCAAGTTCCGCTTCTGCCTGAACTGTGGCTTTGTGCACGAGGCCTACGGCAGGGACGTCAACCGACTCTCGAGCCTCTCCGGTGAAGGTCGCTCCTCCGCGACCACCATCCTGACGCTGAGCCTGCTCCGGCAGCTCTTCGCCGAAGCCGATCTTCCTCCCGGCTTGCCCGATCCGCGCAAGCTCCTCGGCTTCTCCGACAACCGGCAGGACGCCGCGCTGCAGGCCGGTCATTTCAACGACTTCGTCTACCTGCTTACATTGCGTTCCGCCCTCGTGGCCGCATTGAAGTCCTCGGGCGGCGCGCTGACCGAAGAGCACCTGACCGATGCAGTGTTCAGGGCGCTGGGCTTCGAGCGGACCGACGAAGCGACACTCGTCGAGTACCTCAAGAGCCCCAAGCTTGTCGGGCTCGCGCGCCAGGAGGGCCAGCGGGCCGTTCGTTTCGTCCTTGGCTATCGCCTCGTACGTGACTTGCGCAAGGGGTGGCGGTTCAACAACCCCAATCTCGATCAGCTACGTCTGCTGTCGATCGACTACCAGGGGTTGAGCGACTTCGCGGCTGACGAATCGCAGTTCGCGAAACTGCACGGCGCCCTGCAGCGGCTCGGCCCGGCCGGTCGCGAAGCGCTCGCACGGCTCGTATTTGAGGAGATGCGGCGCAGCTTGTGCCTCGAGACGCGCTACCTGGACAGTGCCGAACAGGACAAGGCTCGCACCAGCGCGTTCAGCTACCTCAACGAGCGATGGGCCTTCGCGCCCGATGAGCAGTTGTCGGCGTCGAAACACCTCATCTTCGGCAAGCGGCCGGAGTATCGGGGCAGGCCGCGCGATGACGTGGTCTCCGGCGGTCCGCGGTCGCGACTTGTGCGCCTCCTGAAGGCGGCCGACTTCTGGGTCGCGGCCGGCCTGGCTGACGCCACCCGGTCGTGGAAGGAGCAGGAGTACGCCGACGTCCTCGAGCAGTTCCTCGGCGCTGCCAGCCACTACGGCTACGTGCAGAAGCAGAAGCTCGACGACCGCCTCGTCGGCTGGCGGCTCAATGCCGCATCGATGATCTGGCGCCTCGTCGACGCGGCTGCAGAAGAACCGGAATCATCGGCCAATGCGTTTTTCAGGCAGCTCTACCTCACCACAGCAGAACTGCTCACCCTGCCGAGTCACCCGCTGTTCGAATTCGAGGCGCACGAGCACACCGCGCAGGTCGATGCGGCCAAGCGCAAGCTGCTCGAAGCCCGGTTCCGGTTCTCGAAGAAGGACCGGGACGAATGGGCGAATGAGCCCGCGCACGAGGCACCGCTGGAGCGCCTGCCGGTCATGTTCTGTTCGCCGACGATGGAACTCGGCGTCGATATCTCGGCGCTCAACACGGTCTACCTGCGCAACGTACCGCCGACGCCGGCCAACTACGCGCAGCGCAGCGGCCGCGCCGGCCGCTCTGGCCAGGCTGCGCTGGCGCTGACCTACTGTGCGGCGCAGAGCCCGCACGACCAGTGGTTTTTCCACCACGCCCGGGAGATGGTGCACGGCGTGGTGCGCGCGCCGACCCTGGATCTCGCCAACCGCGATCTGATCGACAGTCACATCCAGGCCGTGTGGCTCTCCAACGTCGAACACGAACTCGACACCAGCATCGCGCCGCTGCTCGGGCTCGACCAGCCCGACAAACCACTCAAGCCCGAGCTGTTCGCTGCGTTCACGGCGCCAACGACGCTGGACCGTGCGCGCGAGCAGGCGCGGCGGGTCATCGACAGCGTGCGGCCGCTGCTGCAGCCCGAAGCCGCGCCGTGGTTCAACGAAGGCTACGTCGATGCCGTTGTGACCCGCGCTCCCACGGCGTTCGACCGCGCGCTCGACCGGTGGCGCAAGCTGTTCGAGGCCACGCGCAGGCAGATGGACCTGGCCGATCAGGTCGTGAAGAGCCACGCGGTCAGCAATCGCGAGCGTGACAACGCCCGCCGCCGCTACGGCGACGCGGCCCGCCAGTACGCCGTGCTGCTCAAGTCCGGCAACACGCAGAACTCGGACTTCTACACCTACCGATACCTGGCCAGCCAGGGCTTCCTGCCCGGCTACAACTTCCCGCGCCTGCCGCTGATGGCCTGGATTCCCGGTCGCGGCACGACGGCGGACGGCAAGGAAGACGAGGGCACGATGGTGAGCCGGCCGCGCTTCATCGCGCTCTCCGAGTTCGGCCCGCGCAGCCTCATCTATCACGAAGGGCGCATGTTCCGCGTCATCCGTGCCAAGCTCAACGTCGGCGCCGCGGAGCACGTGTCGGCCAACAGTGAGCTGGCCACGGTCTCGGCACGCACCTGTTCGCACTGCGGCTACGGACACCTGGGCGAAGTCGATTCCGCGGAACCGCTGGCGAACGTTTGCGAGCACTGCGGCACGGCACTCACCGACGAAGACCGCGTCGCGCAGCTCTACCGCATCGAAGCGGTAGAGACGATGCCGGTGGAGCGCATCTCCATCAACGACGAGGAACGGCAGCGCCAGGGCTTCGAGCTGCAGACCACCTATCGATTCCTGCCAGGGCCCGACGGCCTCGTTCAGCGTACCGATGCCGAAGTCAGACAAGGCGATGAGGTTCTGGCGCGGCTCACCTACGCGCCGGCCGCGCGCATCTGGCGCATCAACCGCGGCTGGCGCCGACGCAAGGACAAGAAGCAACTCGGCTTCTACATCAACCCTGTCAGCGGGGTCTGGAGCAAGCAGGACAGTCCCAACGAGGCGGCGGCCGACGACAAGCCCGAGGAAGCCTTGCTCGACAAGGTGCCCAGTCAGCGCATCGTGCCCTTCGTCGAGGACCATCGGAACATCCTGATCCTCACCCCCGGCCGCGAACTCAGTGCCGCGACGATGGCCACACTGCTGGCCGCGCTGCGACGTGGCATCGAACAGACCTTCCAGATCGAGGAAGCTGAACTCATCGCCGAACCCCTGCCGAACCAGGACGATCGCCGCGCGCTGCTGTTCTACGAGGCCGCCGAAGGCGGTGCCGGCGTGCTCTCGCGCCTCGCCACCGAGCGGCGCAGCCTCGCCGAGGCGGCTGCGACGGCGCTGCGCCTCATGCACTTCCAGGCACCGGAGGATGGCGTCTGGCGCTTTGACGGACTGGCCAACCTGGAAGAGAAACGCATCGTCAAAGGCCAGGCGCTGCGCATCTGCGAGGCCGGCTGCTATCAGTGCCTGCTGTCCTACTTCAACCAGCCGGATCACGATTTGATCAATCGGCTCGACGCGGATGCGCTGCGGGTACTCACCGCGCTGGCCGGTGCCAACGTCGCTGAAGTCGACGCGAGCGTCGCGGCACCAGCGGCTGATGGCGCACTCGGGCGCTGGCTCGACACGTTGAGCCGGCTCGAGCTGCGCCGCCCCGACGCGATCTCCGTGTCACTCAACGGTGGCGCGGGCACCGCCGATGCGCAATACAAGGCGGCCCGCGTGCTCGTCTTCCTGACGCCGCCCGCACCTGATCTCATGCAATACGCGACCGAGCGCGGCCACCGAGTGCTCGTGTTCGGAGACGAGTCCACCTGGTTGCAGCAGTTCGCGCAGAACGTCGATGTATTCGGCAACGCGAAGACCGGGGCTTCGGCATGAGCGCCGGCGCCGAGTACCTCCCCGGCGTGCTGGTGCGCGCCCGCGGCCGCGAGTGGGTCGTCCAGCCCGCCTCGGGCCCGGACTGCCTGCACCTGCGGCCGCTCGGCGGCTCGGATGAGGACATCGTCACCCTGATTCCGGCGCTGGAGCCCGAGCCGCCGACACCCGCCACCTTCCCCTGGCCCGACCCGCAGCAACCCGGCACGCATGACGCGGCCCGCCTGCTGCGTGACGCACTGCGCCTGAAGCTGCGCGCCGGAGCCGGCCCGTTCCGCTCGTTCGGCAACATCGCCGTGGAGCCGCGCGCCTATCAGCTCGTGCCGCTGCTGATGGCGCTGCGGCTGCCCACGGTGCGCCTGCTGATCGCCGACGACGTCGGCGTCGGCAAGACCATCGAGGCCGGCCTCATCGCCCGCGAGCTGATGGACCGCGGCGAGGTCGCGCGCGTCGCCGTGCTCTGCCCGCCGCATCTCGTCGAGCAGTGGCAGCAGGAGCTGACCGATCGCTTCCACCTGCGCGCCGTGGCGCTGACCTCGGCCACCGTGAACCGGCTGGAACGCGAACTGCCGCACGGTGCGAGCCTGTTCGACGAACACCCGATCGTCGTCGTCAGCCTTGACTACATCAAGAGCGAGCGCCATCGCGAGCACTTCCTCGCCATCGCACCCGAGTGCATCGTCGTCGACGAAGCGCACACCTGCGCCGCCACCGGCCAGGGCCGCCAGTTGCGCTTCGAGCTGCTGCAGCGGCTCTCGGCGGACGATGCCCGGCACCTGATCCTGCTCACCGCCACGCCGCACTCGGGTGACGAAGCCGCCTTCTACAACCTGCTCTCGCTGCTGCGCCCGGAATTCGGGGGCCTGCAAAGCATTGCGGCCGCCGCCGATCATCCGCTGCGGCAACAGCTTGCGCGCCACTTCGTGCAACGCCGCCGCAAGGACATCGAGGAATGGCAGCAGGACGGCGAGGACCGTCGCATCTTCCCGCGCCGCATGACCGCCGAGCTCACCTACAAGCTCACCGGCCGCTGGGGCGCGTTCTTCGATGCCGTGCAGAACTACTGCGTCGAGCTCGCCGCGCGCACCGAGCGCCAGGAGACCGGTGCCGCCCGCCTGATCTGGTACGCCACGCTGGCGCTCCTGCGCTGCGTGGCCTCCTCTCCCGCCGCAGCCGAGAAGGCGCTGACCACGCGACTGGCCGGCACGCGCGAGGAACTCGAAGCCTTGGCCGACGAAGACCGCGTGCTCGACGGCACGCCCGACGAGCTCGCGCCCACCGACATCGAGCCTGCTGCCCAACTGGAAGATGCCGAACGCCTCGCCGCGCTGATCGACGAGGCGCGCGCGCTGGCCGGCGACAGCGGTGACCCCAAGCTCGCCACCCTCATCGAGCATCTGCGCGGGCTGATCGACGCGGGCTTCCGCCCCGTGGTGTTCTGCCGCTACGTGGCCACCGCGCACTACGTGGCCGAGCACCTTCGCAAGCACCTGCCCGACGCCACGGTCGATGCCGTCACCGGCGAGTACACGCCCGAGGAGCGCGAGCTGCGCGTGGCCGAACTGGGCGCCGAGTCCAACCCCCGGCCCGTGCTTGTGGCCACCGATTGCCTCTCCGAAGGCGTCAACCTGCAGCACTACTTCACCGCGGTCGTGCACTACGACCTCGCGTGGAACCCCACACGCCACGAGCAGCGCGAAGGCCGCGTCGACCGCTTCGGCCAGAAGGCCCCCGAAGTCCGCTGCACCATGCTCTACGGCGAGGACAACCCGGTCGACGGTTTCATCCTCAACGTCATCCTGCGCAAGGCCGACGCCATCCGACGCGAGCTGGGCGTGCTGGTGCCGATGCCCGAGGACGAGGGCCGCATCAACCAGGCGCTCATCAAGGCTGCGTTGCTGAAACGCGAGCGCGTGGGTAGTGCGTACCAACAGGGCCGGTTCGACTTCGGCGATGAGCCCATCGACCTCGCGCCGTTGGAGCTGCGCTGGCAGGACGCGCTGGAGAGGGCACGCGCCAACCGCACCGTCTTCGCGCAGCGCCGACTGCGCCCGGACGAGGTGCTGCCCGAGTGGCAGCGTCAGCGCTCGGTGCTGGGTGACGCCGACGACGTGCAGCGCTTCGTGGCCGGGGCCTGCGCGCGCCTGAACGCACCGCTCGAACCGCGTGCCCGCCACGGCTGGCGCCTGTTGCCCCAGCACCTGCCACAGACGCTGCGTGAGCGCCTGACCGACGAAGGCATCGGCAAGCCGCTGGCGATCGACTTTCACTACCCGCCGGCCGTCGGCACGCGCTTCGTCCATCGCAGCCACCCGCTGGTGGGTCTGCTCGCCGACCAGCTGCTGGAAGGCGCGTTGAGCGGCGAAGCCCCGCTCGCGGCGCGCGCCGCCGCCACCGTCACGGCGGACGTCGACACCGTGACCACACTGTACCTGCTGCGCCTGCGCCACCATCTGGAGCTCACACGCCGCGGCCAGACCCGGCAGCTCATGGCCGAGGAGGCCGTGACCATCGGCGTGCGCGGGAGGGCGCGTCCGCAGTGGCTGACGGAGGAAGACGCCGCGCCGCTGCTCGACGCACGGCCCACAGCGAACCTCGACCCCGGCGCCGCGGCACATGAACTCCGGCAGGCGCTGGAGTTCCTCGACGCCCAGCGCGCCGTGCTCGAACGCCTGGCGACCGACCGCGCCCATGCGCTGCTCGACGATCACCGGCGCGTGCGCCAGGCCGCGCACGACATCGGCCAGTACGCGGTGCGTGCCAGCCTGCCGGTGGACGTGCTCGGCGTGTACGTGCTGCTGCCGGACGCGCTGTGAGAACCAGAAGAACCAGAACGTGAGACGCCCGCACCACAACTCGCTCGGCTTCGACACGCTGCGCCTCGAAGGCGCGCTGCTGCTGCCCGACCTGCTGGAGAAGGCCGCCCAGGGTCAGGCCAGCGGCCAGGCGGCCGAGGACTACCACATCCCACGCGGCTTTACGCTGCAGGAAGAGATCGGCCGCGCCTTCCGCATCGCGCAGGCGCAGTGGAAGGCGTACAGCGCAACTCTTGAGCGCACCGACCTCGACGCCGCCGCCACCGCCCGCGCCTTCGTCGAGGAATTCCTGCGTGACGCGCTGGGCTACGCCGACGTGCGCGCGACCGCACCGCGCACCGTGGGCGAACGCAGCTTTCCCCTCTCCCTGCAGGCCGCCCCTCACATCCCGGTGGTGGTGGCCCCCGCCACCCTCGACCTCGACGAACCCGACCCGGGGTTCGCTCCGCAGGGTAGCGGCGCACGCAGGAAGAGCCCCTTCCAGCTGCTGCAGGAGTACCTGAATGCCGAGCCCGAAGCCCGCTGGGGACTGGCCGGCAACGGCCGCAAGCTGCGCCTGGCGCGCGACGCCGCCACGCTCACGCGCCCGAGCTTCATCGAGTTCGACCTTGAGACGATGCTCGGGCAGGCGCGCTACGCCGACTTCGCCGCGCTGTGGCGTCTGCTGCATGCCAGCCGCGCCACACGCACGCCCGAACCGGTGTGGGAACTCTGGCGCGCCGACGGCCAGCGCGAAGGCGCGCGCGTGCGCGAGGGGTTGCGCATCGGCGTCGAGGCTGCGCTCGTCACCCTCGGCGAGGGGTTTCTCAAGCACCCGGCTAACGAGCCGCTGCGCCGCGCGCTGATCGCCGGCGACTTGAAGCGGCAGGCCTATTTCGAGGAACTGCTGCGCCTCGTCTACCGCTTCATCTTCCTGTTCGCGGTGGAGGAACGCGGCTTGCTGCACCCGGCGGACGACTCGCCCGCGGCCGCGGCGGCGCGCCGCATCTACGAGCAGGGCTACAGCGCGCGGCGTCTGCGCGAGCGCTGCCTGCGCCGTGTGGCGCGCGACGCCCACGACGATCTGTGGCAGGCCCAGGTCATCGTCTTCCGCGCACTCGCCACCGGCGAGCCGCGCCTCGCCTTGCCGGCGCTGGGCGGCCTGTTCGCGCCCGCCCAGTGCCCGTACCTGGATGCGGCGAGCCTCTCCAATCGCGCACTGCTGGAGGCGATGCGCCATCTTCGCTGGTCGCAGGCCAGTGGCACCGTGGCGCCGGTGGACTACCGCAACATGGGGCCCGAGGAACTGGGCTCGGTGTACGAGAGCCTGCTGGAGCTCGTGCCCGACCCCGATCCGCACGCGCGCACCTTCGCCTTCGTGAACGCCAGCGCCGACGGCGACACCAAGGGCAATGCGCGCAAGACCACCGGCAGCTACTACACCCCTGACAGCCTGGTGCAGGAGCTGATCAGGAGCGCGCTCGATCCGGTGATCGACACGCGTGTCGCCGGTCAGCCCGACCGCCCCACCGAGGCGCTGCTCGGCATCACGGTGGTGGACCCGGCCTGCGGCAGCGGCCACTTTCTGCTCGCCGCCGCGCGCCGGCTGGCGGAGCGGCTGGCGGCGCTGCGCGCGCCCGAGGGCGCGGTGCGCGCGCAGGATTACCGCCGGGCGCTGCGCGAGGTGATCACGCATTGCATCCATGGTGTGGACCGCAACCCGATGGCGCTGGAGCTCGCGCGCTTCGCGCTCTGGCTCGAAGGCTTCGAGGAAGGCCGGCCGCTCGGCTTCCTCGACCATCACCTCGTGTGCGGCGACGCGCTGATCGGCATCACCGACGTGGGCCAGCTCGCGCATGGCATTCCAGACACCGCTTTCAAGCCGCTTTCGGGCGACGACAAGGCGGTGTGCAGGACGCTTGCGAAGGAGAACAGGGAGGGCTTGAAGGCCTTCGCCAAACGCAAGCTCGACGCCAATCTCCCGCTGGCGCTGGAGCGCGACAGCCTGCTCGCCGAGCGCGCCGCGCTGGAAGCCATGCCCGACGACACGCTGGCGCAGCAGGCGGCCAAAGACGCCGCCTGGAAACGCTACGCCGACCAGGCGCGCGCGAGTCGTCTGCAGCAGGCGGCCGACCTTTTCGTCGGTGCGTTCCTCTCGCCCAAGGCCGCGCCGCAGGATGTCGAACACACGCCCACCAGCCAGAACCTGTATCTCGCGCTCTTCACCGACAAGGCGCCGGAAAACCTGCCGGAGGTCAAGCAGGCCGGGCGCCTGGAGCAGGCCACGCAGCGCGCGCGCGACGCGCGCGTGCTGCACTGGCCGCTCGCCTTCGTGCAGGTGTTCCAGAAAGGCGGCTTCGACTGCGTGCTCGGCAATCCGCCGTGGGAGCGCATCAAGCTGCAGGAGGAAGAGTTCTTCGCCGCCGAGAATCGTCTCGTCGCGCAGGCGAAGAACAAGGCCGAGCGCGCGCAGCGCATCGAGTGGCTGGCGCAGGGCATGCTGGCGCGGCACCTGTATCCCGAGCTCGAGCACGCGCCGGACGAGGCGGCGAAAGAGCAGGAGACCTACGCGCGCTTCATTGCCGCCCGCCGCATCGCCGAGGCGGCGAGCGTGTTCGCGCACCTCGATGCCGGGGAGGGCGGCCGCTACCCGCTTGCAGGCGTGGGTGACATCAATACGTATGCCCTATTCGCTGAGACCATCAAGCAAGTCGTGGGGCCCAAGGGAAGGGCGGGGTTCATCGTGCCGTCTGGTCTTGCAACCGACAACACAACGAAGGACCTGTTTGGTGCACTGATCTCGACTCAAACGCTGGAGAGCTTCTTCGAGTTCGAGAACGAGGGCTTCTTCCCCGGTGCCGGGCAAGGCCACATGCTGCGATTTGCGCTGACCACCATTGTGGGCGCTGCTCAGCGGGTCAAAGAGACACGCTTCCTGTTTCAAGCCAAGCGCCTCGCTGAACTCTTTGATGTGGATCGGGTGTTCACCTTGTCGCCGGAGGACATCTTTCATGTCAACCCGAATACCCGAACCTGTCCAATCTTCCGCTCTAGGCGGGATGCCGAGATCACCAGGGCGATCTACGCGCGTGTCCCCGTCTTGATTCGGGACCCGGACGATGGAAATCCTGGCCGCAACCCTTGGGGCATTCGTTTCCTGGCCATGTACCACATGGCCAACGACTCCCATCTGTTCAAGACCAAGGCCGAGCTTGAGCAAGATGGATTCGAACTAGACGGAAACCAGTTCGTGCGAGGCACCAAGCGATATGCGCCCTTGTACGAAGCCAAGATGATTCACCAGTACAACCACCGGCATGGCGATTTCCGCGATGCGAGGGAGGGTGAACGCGCGCACGTTCTTCCGAGCACCCCGCTGGATCGGTTGCGTGATCCTTTCTATCGGACGTTGCCGTATTACTGGGTGCCTGAGGACGACGTTACGAACGTGCTTGATGACAAGAGCTGGGAATCGGATTGGCTGATTGGCTGGCGTGACGTAACTGATGCGCGTGCGAGTGCCCGTACGCTTATTGCAAGCGTCATCCCGCGAGCAGGCGTTAACGACAAGTTTCTACTTATCCTGCCTAGCCGTACCGCTCGGCAGTCCGCTGCCTTGCTTGGCAATTTGTGTTCGCTCACGTGTGACTACGTTGCTCGGCAAAAAGTGGGAGGGCTGGCGCTCAAGTACTTCACGATGAAGCAATTCCCCGTGCTCGCGCCTGATGACTATGCGAAGGCTGATCTCGACTTCATAGTGCCACGCGTACTCGAGCTCACATACACGTCGACAGATATGGAGCGTTGGGCAAGGGATTTGGGCCACGAGGGGCAACCATTCGAATTCGACCCAGAGCGACGAGCGAGGCTGCGTGCCGAACTAGACGCCTACTACGCTCGTCTTTACGGACTCGACCGAGAGGCCATACGTTTCATCCTCGACCCTCAATCGGTCAAGCCCGGCTATCCCTCCGAGACCTTCCCAGTTCTGAAGCGGAGTGAGGAAAGGGAATGCGGCGAGTACCGCACGCAGCGACTCGTCCTGGACGCATGGGACGCCCTCGAGCGCGGCGAATTGTCCTGAGCAATCGCCATGCTGACTCACCTGAAGCTCGACAACTTCAAGATCTGGAAAAGCACCGGGCCGATGCGCCTGGCGCCGGTGACGCTGCTGCTCGGCACCAACTCGTCGGGCAAGTCGAGCCTGATCCAGAGCCTGCTGCTGATCCGCCAGACGGTGAAGGGCGACGATCCGAACCTCGACCTGAACCTCGGCAACCCGGACGCGGGCGATTCGGTGACGCTCGGTCAGTTCCGCGACGTGCTGTGCCGTCATGGAGACGGCCCTCGCATCGGCATCGAGTTCCGCTGGTCCGAGAGCGGCGTGGCAAGCGACTCGACGCTGTTCAACGCCCGCTACCGCGCCGGGCCAGCCGGATCGGCGGAACTGGACAGCCTGCGCCTGGGCCGCGACGGCCAGGGCTTCAGCGTGCTGCGACGCAAGCCCGGCATCTATCGGCTGCAACTCGCCGACGAGCGAACGTCGCGGGGGCAAAGCGCGGACTTCCGGCCGCAGCGCTCCTTCGCGCTCGTGCCAGCGGCGCTGGCACGGCTCGGTGCGGACGGCGAGCGCATACGGGATGTGGGTCCGGCGCTGCTGGATGAACTGGGCCGCATCATCTACCTCGGCCCGGTGCGGCGGCTCGCGCAGCGCGACTACGTCTGGAGCGGTCGCATGCCCGCCACCATCGGCGACGACGGGGCCAAGGCCGTCGATGCGTTGATTGCGAGCGGCGTTGCGGCGCTGGCGGCAAAGCGCCGGGGTAAGACGCCTCCCGTTGAGGCGGCGCTGATTGCCGACACTGGCGCGTGGCTCAAGCGCATGGATCTGGCCGACGCGCTGTCCGTCCGCCCGCTGGGTGGCTCGACGCGCTACGAACTCATCGTCGAGCGGCAGGGTGAGCACACGAACCTGAAGGACGTTGGTGTCGGTGTTTCCCAGGTGCTGCCAGTGGTCGTGGCCGCGTTGCACGCGGCGCCGGGGCACATCGTCGTCGTCGAGGAACCGGAAAGCCACTTGCACCCGTTGGCCGAGTCGCTGCTGGCCGAGCTGTTCGCCCAGGTCAGCCGCGAGCGGCGCGTGCAGTTCATCGCCGAGACCCACTCGGAACATCTGTTCCGCCGCATGCAGACGTTGATGGCCAGGCAGCAGATCGATCGCGACCGGGTGGCCATGTACTTCGTCGAGCGTGATGGCCCCGCCGCGAAGCTGCGCGAACTCGTGCCGAACGAGTTCGGGGCGATCACCAACTGGCCCGAGAAGTTTTTCGGCGACGCCATGGGCGAGACGCGGGAGCAGGCCAAGGCGCGCGCCGAGCGTGAGTTGGCAGCGGCGAGATCCGGCGATGCCGATCGATAAGCACGTCATCGACACCAACGTCCTGCTCGTGGCGAGCGCGGCGAACGACGCCTCGCCCTTCCCCGCGGATGCCACGCCCGTCGAAACGGCCGGGTTGCGCAAGCAGGTCCTCGACTGGGTCATTGCCTTCGAGCAGAGCGACAGGCGGGTCGTCCTCGACTACGGTTGGGAGATCCTCGGCGAGTATCAGAACAAGCTCTCCGACCAGGACTACGCCTTGCAGATCGTGCTGCACATGAAGGACACCGAGCGCGTGGTGTGGTTCCAGCTCGAGCGCGAGCCCGACGGCCGCACGCGAATTGGACATGCCGTGTTGGACCCGGCGATCACGGATTTGGCGGACCGCAAGATGGTCGCCGCCGTCCTGGCTGGCGGCTGCAACGCCGGCGGGTGCAACCTGGTGAATGCCTGCGACACCGACTGGTACGACTGGCAGGTCGCGATGGAAGCCGCCGACGTCTACGTCGAGCAGCTCATCCACGATTGGTGCCATGCCAAGTGGCTGGCCAAGCAGGCGCGATGAGCACGTTCTTCCGCTTCCCGCATACGCCGCACCTGGCATGGCTCGGACCGGGCACGCCGCGTGACGACAAGGTGCTTGCGACCAGCGAGGCGGCGGACCTGCTCGCTGGCGAGGTGGTGGTCGAGGAAAAGCTGGACGGCGCCAACCTCGGTGTTTCCCTGGACGAGGACGGCACGCTGCGGTTGCAGAACCGGGGTCAATATCTGCACCCGCCGTTCGCGGGTCAGTTCCAGCGCCTGGGCAGCTGGATCGCCGCGCATGAAGAGGCGCTGCGCCGCGAGCTTTCACCCGGCCTCATCCTGTTCGGCGAATGGTGCGCCGCCCGGCACTCGTTGGCGTACGACCGCCTGCCTGACTGGCTGATCGTGTTCGACGTCTACGACCGCAGCGAACACAGGTTCTTCAGCACTGCACGCCGCGATGCCCTGGCCCTGCGTCTGGGTCTCGCGGTGGTGCGCACGGTGTCGCGCGGTCGCGCGACGCTGGCGGACCTGTCCAGGCGCTTGCGTGCGGAGCCGAGCGGTTATCGCGCCGGTCCAATCGAGGGCTTCGTGATCCGCAGGGAGGCCTCCGAATGGCTGCTCGACCGCGCCAAGCTCGTCCACCCGGAGTTCGTGCAAGGCATCGATGAACACTGGCGGCGCCGGCGCATCGAATGGAATCGCCTCGAGCACGGAGCCGCCAGCGAACCCGCAGCAGGTCCCGTGCGATGAACGTCCTCGAACGCGCCTTGGTCGAGAAGGCCGGCCGCGAGCATGGCTGGGAGAACGTGGTCGAGAGTATCGAGGCCCGCGTCGTGGTCGGCTCGGCGCGTCACCGCGGGCGCGCAAGCGTCACGGCAGGGAGCGACAGCGGCGGGTGGCAGCTGAGCCTTCCGGACGGACGACTCATTCGTGAGCTCGCCCGTAGCCTGCCGACGCTCGCCAACGGCCGCGGCGGCTTCGATGCGCCAGACATCGATGCGCTGGCCGCGCTGCTGCGCCGCGCGGCGGAGCTCGCGATGGCGCTGCCCGACCAGGCGGCACACACGTTCCGCGAGCAGGCCGAGAAGGAGCTGGATCGGCTGGCAGACAGAGGCACGGAGGTCGAGCGGCTCGTACTCCAGCGCGTGGGGCAGGACGTCTTCCGACGGGCACTCCTCGACTACTGGGGCGGCGCCTGTGCTGTGACTGGGCTGGACTTGCCCGACGTGCTGCGCGCCAGTCACGCGAAGCGGTGGGCCGACTGCACCAGCGACGAGGAGCGGCTGGATGTTTTCAATGGCTTTCTCCTCGTCGCGCACCTCGACGCGCTGTTCGATGGGGGCCTGATCACCTTCGATGCCGGCGGCGACATGGTCATTGCCCCGCGCCTGACCGCCGAACACCGTGCATCGCTGCATGTGAGCGAGGGCCTGCGGCTGCGCTGGGTGGTGCCGGAGCATCTGCCGTTCCTGCAGTGGCACCGGAAACACGTCTTTCAGGGGTGAGGCTTCGCGCGGCACATGCGCTGCGTACTGACCAGACCGCGAGGGCGACGTGCGCGCACGATCGCGCCGGAGTTCCCCGTAACCGCGCCTACTTCCCGATACAAAACGAACTGAAGATCCTTCCCAGCAAGTCATCGCTGGTGAACTCCCCGGTGATCTCGGCCAGCGCGTTCTGCACCTGCAGCAGTTCCTCGGCCATCAACTCGCCGGCCTGCTGCTCGCGCAGCTGCCGGCAGGCGGCCTCGAAGTGTTCACGCGCGCTGCGCAGGCTGTCGAGGTGGCGACGGCGGGCGGTGAAGCTGCCCTCCCCGGCGGGCTGGTAGCCTGCGACCGCGCGCAGGCGCTGGCGCAGTTCGGGCAGTCCGGCGCCGGTGAGCGCGCTGACATGGACCAGGTCGGTTGTGCCGGGCACGAGGCCGGAGGGTTCACCGGTCAGGTCGATTTTGTTGCGCACCAGGGTGCGGGACAGCCCGGCCGGCAGTTCGCCGAGCAGGGCTTCGCGGCTGGCGGCATCGTCGGCCGTGGCATCGAGCACCACCAGGGCATGGTCGGCCCGGGCGAGCTCGGCCTGCGCACGGCTCACCCCCTGCGCTTCGACGACATCCGTGGTGGCCCGCAGGCCGGCGGTGTCGACGA
>JAANMX010002648.1_pt1 | contig 17291 bp, 17 predicted proteins | sample 7279681 | NCBI WGS metagenome assembly JAANMX01 (sample SAMN14094542, study PRJNA606508) | bioreactor metagenome | isolation source: A lab-scale SPAN reactor treating ammonium-rich wastewater day 351 | place: Ireland: Galway | collected 2018-01-01
GCCAGAACTGGCGCTACGACCCCTCGAAACAGGACCGCGCCGCGACGCTGGCGCATATGCAGGACGTGCTTTCTGATAATAGGCGCCTGATGGTCTTTTCAGCCGGACCTTATCGCCCTTGTCCAAGCAGCACGGGCAGTAAAATTCGTGCTGGCCGTGCTGTTTTTCATTGAAATCGGCTGCTGCCAAAGAAGCCCAGGTTTCGGGTTGGCCGGGATCATCTGTTTCCGGATTGAAGGCTTTTGCCTCCGAGACGGAGACATTTGCGATATAGGCTTTTCCGGATTCGTTTTCCGCCGCGCTCATAACTTACCCCCTGCCGGACTTTTCCTTATTCTTATCCCGGGTTGACATATTCACCTTATAGCAAAGGCCGGGGATTAAGTCACGGAATTGATCGGGCGCGTTTTAATAAGCTTTTCGCGGCTATTCGCCCCGTTTTTTGCGTAAAAGCACATAAAATGCGCCTTTTCCGCCATGCCGGGGGTGGGCTTCCTGTATTTTCAGGACGATTGCGTCCAAGGGGGGGCTTTTTATCCATTCGGGGAGGTTTTCGCGCAGAATTCCGTATTGGCGGCCATCTTCGGTTTCTCTATCTGCGGGGCTGCCTTTGCCGGTGATGACCAAAACGCACTTCTTACCGCTGCTGTATGTCTTAAGGAGGAAGGCTACGAGTGAATCATAGGCTTGGACGCGGCTTTGCCCGTGCAGGTCCAGCTTTCCTTCTATTTCGATCTCTCCGCGCTTGAGCCGCTTGTCCGTTCTGTGGTCGGTTTGAAAGGCATCTTCGGATTTCGGCGAGGGGGGAAGAGCGCTTTGTGCGGGCATTCCCCTGCCGGCCTCAGGCGTTCGTGGCGATTTCGGATCTCGTTTTTTTTTGTGCACCAGCGAGATATCTATGTATGCATCAGCTTTTTTAATCTTTTTCGCACCTTTTGTGGCCTTTTCCCAGAGATCGCCGTCATCTCCGGCGCCCTGTGTTGAAAAGGTCCCTTTGTCTTCTTTGTCAGTCATGTTATTGAATATATCAGAGGCTGCTGGTTCATGGGGTTTTATTGCGTCGGCATGAGAAATACAATTAGTGCCCTTGCGGCCTTTTTATTGTTTTTTGCACCGTTGGTTGCGTTCGCATCCGATTCCTCTTCTGCGTCTAAAGATCCCTCCAGCCAGAGAGAAAAGGGCGTTTTTGCATTTTTTACTCTAGGCAGCGGTCCTCCTGATTTCGAGCGCTGGATTATGAGCTGGGAGGAGTATTCTCAACTCTCGACCAAGGAGCGCGAGAATTATCTGATAGATCACTCGATCCGCCTTGGCACGGGTTACGGGTTATTCGACCCGAAAAAGGACCTTCTTAATATCGAGACCGTTGTTTCCGTGCATTATGTCGCTCCAAAGGACGGCGAGCCGGGGCGGGTTTATTTTCAGTTTCCAGGCCAGAACGAGGATTATATCCCGACATTTTCTTATCCTTACATCAAGGATGAGTGGGTTTCCCTTATTATCAATAAACTTGCTCTCTTCGCGGAACTGAAACTCTCCGATGAGCATTTTGCTACGGTGAGCGAGCATTTGTCCTATGAAAATCAAGAGTATGAGGCTCTTTTGTCGATTCAGGTGCGACCTACTCAGGCTGACCATAGCAAACCGATAAAAATCGGCTCCATACGGCAGTGGATCATGATCGGCGAGATCGCCTATATGAAGTGTGAGGTTGATAGCGACAAGACCGGACGCCGCGAGCAGCTATGGGATTATGTCGCGCCTTGGTATGCCGAAGAGCACCGCCTTAAAAATCTCCCAGAGGATATGAGATATCCTCATCCGTTCGATCTCAAGAAGTAGATTTTCATAAGGCTTTAATTTGCCTGTTCCTTCGATGTTCTGATATGTTTGACATATCAGACAAGGCTTAGAAGGTATGGATACCAAGGTTGGACCGATTGGCGGGCTTTATAAACCGCGTGAGGCAGAAAGCGCCGACTCGCGTTACGGCTTGTTGCGTCAGGACTCCCTCGGTTACCGCAAGGGCCGCAAAAGACCTGACGCTTCAGAGGGGCTTGAAGAGGATCAGGCGACGGTTTCTATTGAGGCCTTAATGCTTTATCTGGAAAGTTTTATCGCCCGCCGTTTTGGTGTGACCTCAGGGGAGAGCGGGCTTGAGAAGCCTCCGGGGATCAATCTGCAAAGAAGCGCAACGAATATCGAAGCGCTGCGCCTTAAGGCGGCGCATGCGGTGAAGGCCTATGAACATGCGGCACATGTTTCGCATAAGGTTGCCCGTCAGAATGCCGCTTTTGCTCATGGCTCCGACCTAGAGGGAAGCGATCACGAAGTCGAGTTCATTATCAGTCTTATCCGCGATCTGCGTTTACTGGCCCAGCAAGATGTTGGTTCATTGCAGATCGAGCGCGGCGAAGGCTTTATCGAGAGCCTGGCTTCCGCCGTTCTCAAGGCCAAGCAGGATGTTGCCTTCTAATCTTATATTTTAATTCAAAATGTAGCCGTTTTCGCTTGTGAGCAGAATGCGTGGCTCCGAGGGATTTCCCTCGATTTTTTGCCGAAGCCGATAAATGTGGGTTTCCAGCGTATGTGTTTCGACGTTTTCGGCGTATTCCCAGATGGCTGTCAGAAGTTCCTTGCGGGTGACCGTGCGGCCGAGATTTTCCAAAAGATATGAGAGGATTGCAGTTTCCTTTTCGGTGAGCTTGATTTCGGTTTCGTTGCCCGTCAGGCGAATCGTTCCGCGCAGGCGATTAAGCGAAAAAAGCGGGTGGCCGATTTTTTTTATGTTATTTGCGCTGTCCGTTTTTTGAGTTGCCGCCACCAGAGCGTCGAGTAGGGTGCCGATTTTTACCGGCTGGCTGAAGCTTAGATTTTTTTCGCCGATGTTCGCAGTTATGGACTCCAGCGCCCCTTTATCCGGTTCAAAGTTAATTTCAAGTTCCAGGCCAGCGCTTTTAATGAAGGCGGCAATCGAAGAGCATGTTCGGGGGTCGGCTGTAACGGTCAACGGTTCTGGTTTTTCATTGCACATGAAGGGATTGTATCCTGATTTCTTGTCTTATCAATAGTTTGGTTCGATTCTGGCATAAAGGTTGCATTGATTATGGATAACGGCCGAGGGAGGGCCAGAGTATGCTTGATCGCGTTCCGTCCATGACTGAAGCTATGCCAGCGGCCAGCCCGGCTCCAAATGCTGAAATTCAAAAAAAAGACGGGAGGTTCGGGTTTTTCGATCTTCTGGATATGATCAACCCTCTGCAACACATCCCCGTTGTCGGAACAATTTACCGAGCCATTACGGGTGATGAGATCCGGTCGATCAGCCGGATTATCGGTGGGGCGGTTTTCGGCGGCCCGATGGGGGCGGCGAGCGGTCTGGTGACAGCTGTTATTGAGGACGGCACGGGACAGGAGCCCGGCGAACTGGCGCTGTCTTTTGTTGCCGGTAAGGGCGCTGAGTCGGGCAAGGCGGCGAAGGCTGTTGCGCATTACGAGCAGTCCAAACGTGCGGGGTTGCGGATCGAGAATACGATCGAATACAACGCCTGAATTTTTATTGTCTCTGTCCGAACAGGGCGGTGCCGATGCGGATATAGGTTGCGCCCAAGGGAATGGCCTTTTCGTAGTCGGCGCTCATGCCCATGCTCAATTCCCTGAGGCCGTTTTCATCGGCCAGTTTTTTAAGGAAGGCGAAATGGAGCGCGGGGGAGTCGTCAACCGGGGGGATGCACATCAGGCCCCTTATATCCAGCGCGCAGTCGTTGCGGCAAAAATTCAGGAAGGCCGGGAGCGATTCGGGGGCGATTCCCGCTTTTTGTTCTTCACCGCCCGTGTTGACCTGAATCAGGCAAGGGATCGTCCGGTCCTGTTTTTTCATTTCCTTGGAGAGTTCGACGGCCAGTTTTTCGCGGTCTAGGGTTTCGATCATGTCAAACAGTTCGACGGCATCTTTCACCTTGTTGGTTTGCAGGGGGCCGATCAGGTGGAGTTTAAGGTCAGGGTAGAGCGGTTTGATGCCCGCCCATCTTGCTTGAGCTTCCTGTACGCGGTTTTCGCCGAAGAGGCGTTGACCGGCATCGAGGGCTTCGTGGATTTTTTCTTCGGGCTGGGTCTTGCTCACGGCGACGAGCTTTACCGTCTCCGGTTGGCGGCCCGATTGCCGCGCCGCTTTTTCGATATTTTGCCGGATGGATTCCAGATTTTTACGAACGGTCATGCCGGGAGAATAAAACAGGATTGGTAAAAGAGAAAGGGCGCTTGAGGCGCCCTTTCGAAACTTTATCCGAGATCACTTCGCTTAGAAGTTGACTTGGGTACCGAGCAGCAGGGCTACGCCATCGCGCTCGTCGCCACCATCGGGATCAATGTCAACGTAGCTCAACGAACCACGGAAGCTCATGCCCGGGCCGTATTCGTACGTAACACCACCGGTGAAGCGGTCAGTGTCGGTGACGTTGTCGGTGTCAAGGTTGAGGTACGACGCGCCGATCTTGAAGGGACCGGTCGTGTAGTCAACGCCAACTACGATAATGTCAGACTCATCGTCATCATCAGCATTGTTGTCGCTTACGTAAGCGGCACCGATACCAAATGCGCCGATATCGAGGTCCAGACCAACGTTCCAAACTTCCCGGTCATCGTCAGAGCCAGCATCTTCTTCGAGGTCACCGAAAGAGTAACCGCCGCCGAGGATCACACCAATGTTGTTGAATTCGCCTTCGTAACGAGCGGCGAGTTCATAGGTGCGGCCGATTTCGCCAGCCTGATCGTCAAGGCCGATACCTTCGAGGTCATCAGCAGAGTCGGTGTCAGGGGAGAAGGTCAAGCCAGCTTGGAAGCCGTTGATGACGGGCGACAGGTAGGTCAGCTTGTCGGATTTGCCGGACGGATCAGCATCGTAGTCCAGGCCATCGCTGAAAGGAACGATACCAGCAGCATCCCAGTTGAAGGGATTGACGTACTGACGGATACCGTCGTAGTTGCTGTCGGCAGAAGGAGCGGCAACCTGCAGGAGGTATACTGCGCCGTCTTCAGCACCGAAGTTTACACGACCCCAGTCGCCGGAGAAGTACAGGTACGACTCATCGACGCCCATGCCATCATCGCCATCAGCATCGAATTCGAAGTGAGCACCGACCGTCAGGCCGTTGTCCAGCGTCGTTTCGCCGCCAATGTGGATTTCGGTATCGCGAACGATGTCAAGATTGTTGATATCATCAACGTCATCATCCTGATCTACCCACGCCATGTAGCCTTTGAAGTAGCCACCGACCGTCAGGTCGATCTCAGCATGAGCGGGGGTTGCGGCGAAAGCCAAACCACCGAGCGCAACGCTGGTCATAAGAAGTTTTTTCATAGTTTTCCTCCAGTTAAACTTTGCTATAAGCATATTGACTGCCCCGGAACACTTCTAACCCATCCATATAAAAGCAGGACTTATAGGATTAAAGACGTTCACTAGAGCAGCGAACATCGACATTAGGCCAGCATTCTCCATGAGGGTCAACGCACATTCAGGGAGGGGGGAGTCAAAAAGTTTCCGGGCGTTGTATTTTTGTCACAAGGCAATTAAGCCATTGCTATGTATTGGATAATGCCTTTTTTTGTGTTGTTTTTGCTTCGGGCAAATCGGTGCTTGAGGGAGGAAAGACCGCGTGGTAAATGAATAAGACAATTTTCGGGAAATATAAGATCATGCACAAGACAGATATGACGTTTAACCGTTTTGCGGCGCTATGCGCCTTGCTCGCTTTGGGATTGACCGGATGCGGTGTGATCAAGGGCGAGGCGAAGTATCCGACCGGCAGCAACCGTGAGATGGCGGGCGGCAACGATATTTATGGAAAGCCGGAGAGCATTTTTGGTGAAGGCGGCCTTATGGGGAAAAAGAAGAAAGCTGACGATCCCGGCGCTGCGGCTATCGGGGTCAACGGTTTTCTGTGGCGCGCGGCGCTGGATACGGTTTCCTTTATGCCCTTGGCCAGTGCGGACCCGTTTGGCGGCGTTATCCTCACGGATTGGTATATTGCTCCAGAAACGCCCAATGAGCGCCTCAAGCTTAACGTCTTTATCATGGGTCGTGATCTTAAGTCCGATGGGGTAAAGGTCAAGGCGTTCCGTCAGGTCAATTCCGGCGGCGGCTGGCAGGATTCGCAGGTGGCCGAAGAGACCGTCCGCAAGCTTGAGGATGCGATCCTCACCCGTGCGCGGCAGTTGCGGGTTGCCCATCTGGGCGGCAGCGACTAATAATACAGCTGTTTTAACAATTATTGCAGGTACCGGGCTGGAAACGGCCCGGAAGCTATTGGGATGAGCGAGCGTTATAATATCAAGGAAACCGAGCAGAAGTGGCGCAAAGTTTGGCAGGAGCGCAAGAGCTTCGCCGTCTCGGAGGAATCCACTAAGCCGAAATATTATGTGCTGGAGATGTTTCCTTATCCCTCCGGGCGCATCCATGTGGGGCACGTCCGGAATTACACGTTAGGCGATGTCGTTGCGCGGTATCGCAGCGCCAAAGGTTTTAATGTCATTCACCCGATGGGGTGGGATGCGTTTGGCCTGCCCGCTGAGAACGCCGCTATCGAGCGCGGAGAACACCCGAAAAAGTGGACGCATGAGAATATCCGCGTAATGCGGACGCAGCTTCAATCCATGGGGTTGTCCATCGACTGGGACCGCGAAGTGGCGACGTGCGACCCGGATTATTACCGGCACGAGCAGGCGATGTTCCTTAAATTTCTTGAGAAGGGGATCGCGTACCGCAAGGAGTCCATCGTCAACTGGGACCCCGTGGATAATACGGTTCTGGCAAACGAGCAGGTGATCGACGGCAAGGGCTGGCGCACCGGGGCGCCCGTCGAGCGGCGCAAGCTGAATCAATGGTTTTTGAAAATCACGGATTACGCCGAGGAGCTGTTGTCGTGTCTTGACGATCTGCCGCGCTGGCCGGAGAAGGTGCGGATCATGCAGGCCAACTGGATCGGCAAGTCCAAGGGGTTGCAGTTCAAGTGGGATATTGTGGGACGGGATGAAAAGATCGAAGTCTTCACCACGCGGCCCGATACGCTGTTTGGCGCGTCGTTCCTCGCGTTGGCGCCGGATCATCCGTTGAGCGAAAAGCTGGCCGGAGGCAAGGCGGGTTATGAGGCGTTCCAGCAGGAGTGCCGCGCGGGCGGGACTTCGGAAGCGGCCATCGAGCAGGCGGACAAGATCGGCTTCGATACCGGGTTTAAGGCTACGCACCCGTTACTGGGCCGCGAGGTTCCCGTTTATATCGCCAATTTCATTTTGATGGATTACGGGACGGGCGCCATTTTCGGTGTTCCGGCGCATGATCAGCGCGACTATGAGTTTGCGACGAAATATAAATTGCCGATTTTGCCGGTCGTTCTGCCGGAAGGCGGCGCGATCGACCTTTCCAAGGAATCCTATAACGGACCCGGGAAGCTGGCGAATTCGCAGTGGCTGGACGGGCTGGAGGTCGAGGCGGCGAAGGCGGAAGTCATTAAGCGCTGTGAGGCGAACGGAACAGGCTTTGGGACGACGCAGTTCCGACTGCGGGACTGGGGCGTTTCGCGGCAGCGTTACTGGGGCTGCCCGATTCCGGTCATTCACTGCGAGTCCTGCGGCGTCGTTCCGGTGCCTGAAAGCCAGTTGCCCGTCACGCTGCCGGATGATGTAAGCTTTGATAAGCCCGGAAATCCGCTGGAACATCATCCGACGTGGAAAAACGTCGATTGTCCGCAATGTAAAAAAGCGGCGCGGCGGGAGACGGATACGTTCGATACGTTCTTTGAATCGAGTTGGTACCAGTTCCGTTATTGCGATCCGAAAAATGAAAAGCTGCCTGTCGCCCGCGACAAGGCTAAATACTGGATGCCCGTGGAGCAATATATCGGCGGGGTGGAGCATGCGGTTCTTCATCTGTTGTATGCGCGGTTTTTTACCAAGATCATGCGCGATTGCGGTTACGTGGATTGCGACGAGCCGTTTTTGGGCCTCTTTACGCAGGGGATGGTGACGCACGAGACGTATCAGGATTCTGAAGGCAAGTGGGTGTTTCCCAGCGACATCGTCAAGAAGGATGGAAAAGCCGTTCATGCCCAGACGGGCGCGCCGATCAAGGTGGGCGCGACGATCAAGATGTCGAAATCGAAAAAGAACGTCGTCGATCCCGAGGATATTCTGGAGACTTACGGCGCTGACGCGGCGCGCCTGTTCATTCTGTCCGACTCGCCGCCCGAGCGCGATCTGGAGTGGACGGAATCGGGGATCGAGGGCGCTTGGCGTTTCGTGAACAAGGTTTACTCGACGATCCGCGATCTGGATATCGCGGGCGCGGCGGGCTTTGCAGGCGAGTATTCGCCCAAGGCGCTCGACCTGCGCCGCCTGACGCACAAGACGATCAAGGGCGTGGGCGAGGATATCGAAGCGTTTCATATGAACAAAGCGGTCGCCAAGATCCGCGAATTCTATAACGGGTTTACGGCGTTTGCGGCCTCCGCGCCCGATGAGAAGGCGGCCTTGGCCGAAGCGGCAAAAGTCTTTATCATTCTTATCAACCCGATGATGCCGCATCTGGCGGAGGAGTTGTGGGGGCAGATGGGGCATAAAACCCTTCTGACGCAGGAGCCTTGGCCGGAAGCCGACCCTGCCCTTTTGGTTGCCGATGCGGTCACGATCGGGGTGCAGGTGAACGGCAAGCTGCGCGCGAGCATTACCCTGCCCGCGAACGCGGACCAGAAGGCGGCGGAGGAAATCGCGCTGTCGGAAGAGAATGTCGTGCGTGCTATTGGTGACAAACAGGTTCGGAAGGTTATCGTCGTTCCGGGCCGCATCGTGAATGTGGTGATCGGATGAAAAACCTTGCCTTGACTCTGCTTCTGTGTGGTTCCGCGTTTTCGCTTACGGGCTGCGGCTTCGAGCCGATGTATGCCAAGGGCGGGTCCAAGACCGCGCAGACGGGTGAGGTTCAGGGCGATCTGGCGCTGGTCGAGATCGGGAATATTCCGAACCGGGACGGGCAGTATTTGCGGAACGCGCTGATCGACCGTTTCTATCAGGACGGGCGTCCGGCGCAGCCGCGTTATAGGCTGAATATCCAGCCGATCCGCGAGACGAAGACCGACCTCGATATCACAAAATCTTCGGATGCGACACGCGGGCAGCTTCGCTTGAGCACCGGAATGGTACTGGTCGATATTACGACCGGGGAGACGGTTTTGAACCGGGCGCTTACGGTCAGCGGCAGCTATAACATTCTGGGCAGCGAGTTCGCCAACCGTGTGACGGAGCAGAATACGCGGGATAATGCGCTTAACGACCTTGCTCGGCAGATCGAGCTGCAGGTGGGGCTGTATTTGAAGCGTTAAGAAATAATATTTGACAGAAAAACGCTCTTAGGCGTATTTTCGGGTCTACAGCCCTAGGGTTGTCGCGGCATTTGAAGGCTCAGCTTGCACCGCGTTATCAAAGCTAAAGCGACCACGGTACGGTATGCTCCGCCTGTGGTCTTCAAATTATTTGAAACCGGGCGGGAGCAGCAAAACAAGCTTTTCCCATACAAAAACGGTTTCAAGGGTTCGCGCGAAAGCGCGGTGGTGATTTTGTATTGGGAGTAAAAACAATGACACAGGACATACCAGCAGGACGCACGCTTCCGAACCCCGAGTTTATCGGGACGGGGCTGATCGAGCAGCTTAAGGCTGATTACAAGAAGGCGGGGGCGCTCAGCGCAGCCTTCAAGATTCAAGCGAATTTGCCCGCGTGGTCGCCCGTCACATCCACCTATATCAGCGATAATGGCGGTTACCCCGATCTGGCGGTGGGCGAGATCAAGGTCAATCTTGCCGATATTCATGCGATCGTTACGACGTTGAGCGGGAAGACGCCGCCGCAGCGGGTTTATCATGACATTCCCTCGCAGGATTGGCGGGCAGGGGCGTTCGATCTGGCGCAGCTGTCGCGCTATCGGCTGCGCGGTGCGGGGAACACGTTCTTCGTGAATTGTGCGCCGCGTCTGGCGCAGCGGGGCGTCGAGGGCAACAATAAGGGCGAGAACGTTTATCTCGGGATGCTGCCCAACGGGGCGGTCGTTTCCGGGGTCAGCCCGCACAGCTTCGCTTTTTTCCGCGATCTGGTGGAGAAGGGCGAGATGGAAATCTACAAAGTCAACGTTCAGACCGAGGGTAGTCAGTTCCGTTCCCGCGATTTCTTTCCGTGGTTTTCGGAGATCCTGACCTATAACCTCAGCGAGGCGCATGAAGGCTGGAAGGACGGGTTGAGCGTCGATGAGCGCCGGGCGTTTCTGAAGCAGTTTAATTTCATCGACACGCAAAATGTTCTGGAGCTTGAGCATATTCCCGATCTGACCCAGCGTCCTGTGGTGGCGCGGCGGGATACGCACGGAAATCTGAAACTGAGTATTTCTGCCAGCGACGCCAAGCCGGAATGGATCGGGCGGCCGCTTAAGGTTACGATCCAAGGGCATGAGTTCGATGCGGAAATCCGGCGGAATATGTTCGATGCGAAATCCGGCCAGTACGGGATCGCGCCGGGATCGTCCGGGCATTTCGCGGATTCTGCGAAGGACGATCCGCGCTTTCTGGAACTGGCGATTATCGGCAAGCCGCTCAGCGAGGAGCTGGGCATCACGCCGCAGGACCTTAAAGAGGGGGTTTATATCGAGATCGAGCCCTTTAATCCGAATGGCGCGGCGCCGGGCATCGGCTTTACGGGCGAAGCCCGCGAAGTGAGCGCGGAGTAGAGGTTGGCTTTGCTGGTGAGGTCATGAGAAGTGTTGCGCTATTTTCGATAATCATAATGATTTTTGCCTCTGTCTCTCAGGTGTATGCTTCGGGTGAACGTCAGTTTTCTCCTGAACAAAAGGCATATGAAGAAATTTTAGAATTTATTTTGAAGGTAAGTTATCGTACCGAAAAGGTTTCATTCTATGCGTGGACTGAGAATATTAAAATCTTGATTAAATCTCCTTCGCAGAACGGAGATCAATATCTGGCGTATCTGGCGTTTTTTAGCTTGGATGCTCATCTTTCAGAGGAGTTCGCTTGCGCTGTAGACAGGCGCTTACAAAATAGCGAAACATTTATTGGTTATCTAAAGTCGTATAAAGATCGCTTTGATCAGGAAAATCCGTGCGAAAAATTCAATAACAGACAAAAAAATGCGTCTAAGATTCTAGTTTGTCGCTCTAGGCAAGACCTTGACCGCTTTGTGGCAGGGTGGATTGCGGAGCTAGAATCTCCGAATGAACATCCAGAGGTCGACTGCTCTGAATTTTTCCAGTGACCAGAACATTCAGCTATTCAGCCAATAATTTGTAAGCAGGGGCGCTAAGGCTGACTCCGCAACCCTTTCATAATGTTACTCTGTAACTTTCCTTGTTTGGCAAAGGAATACCAAAAAGGTATAGTTTTTCTTTGACCCATAAGGATTGCCCATGTCTGACGTCAATGCCGCAGACCGCCGGATCATTAACGGCCCCGAGGATGTCTACCCTCTTTATCGGGGCGCGGGCGCGAATGTGCGGACCGGGGTTGAGGTCGAACTGGCGTTTTTCAAGGCGGACGATCTGGCCCCCATCGGTGTTGCGGAGAATGAGACGCTGCGGGCGCAGGCGCACGAGGCGCTGGGCAAAGGCTTGTGGGTCCATAACGAGCCGACCAGCGAGACGGTGGAGGTGAGTTCCCTTGCCGCGCCTGTAAGCGATTTGCGGGCGGTGATGGATGATCTCACCCAAAAGATCAAGACCGTCATGCAGGTGGCCGAGCGGAACGGGCTCAAGCGGTCGTATTTTCAGGAATTGCCGGAGCGGACGGCGGACGATTTGCTTTCGCGCATCGTCAATGTCGAGCGGTATCATGCGTTTTTTAAACCTTACCGCAGCGATATGCGGGGCTTTGCCGAATATTTCTCCGTCTGTAAATCCAATCAGGTTTCGGTGAGTTACTCTACGCCGGAGCATATGTTCAAGAATGTGCGGCGGCTTTATCTTCTGGCGCCGTTTTTGTTCCTGCTGACCGACAATAGCACGGGGTTTTCGCAGGGGCGTCCGTTCGACGGGCATGGCGGGATGACCCTGAGGCATAAGGGCCTTAAGGAAGGGCGGGGAGGCGTGCCGCCTTATGTTTTAACCGCGCGGAGCGGCGAAGAGTATCTGGCCGCGCATATCGACCATGTGATGAACAATCCGCTTTACGTCTATTACGATCAGGACGGGAAGATCGTGCGCCTGCCCGCCGGGACGTGGACGAGCTTTCATGAACTCAAGCAAAAGGGCCTGAACACGGCGACGAATTATTTCTTCGCGCAGACGGTGTTGTGGCCGGATGTGAAGATCGCAGCGCTGCGCGATGCTGACGGCGAGGTTTCCGGGCATCGTTATGAGGCGCGGATGTTCGGGGTCGGCTTGCATCAGCACCGCACGGCGTTGATGATCACCGGCATGCTGGCGCGGGACGAGGCGCTGGGGGCGGCGGTGGATGCCTTGCTGAAATCTTTCGGGCTTGATCCCGAGGGCGGGGCGGTTACTCAGGCGAAACTGGATGAGGCGTATCAGGCGGCGCGTTCGCATGGCGGTGCGTTTTTCGATATTCCTTTTGGCAGCGGCACGATGCGGGCGTTCGCGCAGCGTTTTGCGGATTTGTTCGAGCCAGCGCTGGATGCGGCCGGGTTCGGGGCGGAGGGTGTGCCGATGATCACGATCTGCCGAACTGGTTGCACGGACGGCAAGGTTAACCGCGCCGTTTTCCTGACCCTGGAGGATGTTCTGGATTTCCAGATGAATTACGACATGGCGCTGTTTTCGCGCGAGGATGCGTGCGCGAAAATCGTGTTCGCGGATGAGATGAATTCGGGTTCGGCCAAGCGTTCACGCGCGGTGGCCGCCTGTTGCGGATCGTGATCGAGGGATTATGAAGCTTGCGTTTCGACAGATTGAACCGTTCGTCGCCAAGCCGGACCCGGCGGCGCGGGTGATTTTGATCTATGGGCCGGATGCGGGGCTGGTGCGTGAGCGGGCGGCCATGATCGGGAAGAGTGTCGTCGCCGATCTCAACGATCCGTTCAATGTCGCGGTTCTCACGAGCGATCAGATCGTTGACGATCCCGCGCGGCTGGCGGATGAGGCGAGCGCGATGTCGATGATGGGCGGAGACCGCCTGATCCGGGTCGAGGACGCGGCCGACAAGATCGTGACGTTCGTCAAAACCTATCTGGAAAATCCCTCAAAACACTCTCTGGTATTACTGGTCGCCGGGGAGTTAGGAACGAAATCGAAGCTGCGCGAGTTGTGCGAGAAAAGCAAAAACGCGGCGGCGGTGCCGTGTTACGTGGATGATGCCCGCGATTTGGGGCGGATTATCCGGCAGATTTTGCAGGACGAAGGGTGCCGCGCCGAGCCGGATGCCGTGCTGTGGCTTTCCGAGAATATCTCCGGCGACCGCGCGAAGGTGCGCAGCGAGCTTGAAAAGCTGGTCATCTATAAGGGTGACGATAAAACCCCGATTACCGTTACGGACGCCATGGCGGCCTGCGGCGCGGCGGGGGCGCAGTCGTTCGATGATCTGGTTTACAATGTCGGTGGGCGTAATACGGAGGCGGCGCTGAAAGCTTATTCCGTTCTGACCGCCGAAGGTGTGCCATTCGTGGCGGTTTTGCGGGCGATGCAGAACCATTTCCGCAGGCTGCACCGGGTTAAGTCCGAGATTGCGGCGGGGGCGGGGTTGCAGGAGGCGATGAAAAAGCTGCAGCCAGCCGTGTTTTTCAAAGTTGAAGAGTCGTTCCGTGGGCAAATCCAGTCGTGGTCCCTTTCTTCCCTTGACCGGATTCTGGGGCGTCTTCTGGATCTGGAGGCCCAGTGCAAGCAAACCGGAATCCCGACCGACACGCTTTGTGCACAGGCCATTCTGGGCATTACCAAGATGCGTTAATTAATTTGGCCCGATTCTTGAATTGTTTCTCTCAATAGCTCGCGTTTTTTTCCAGGTGCGATCGAGTCACTTTCTGCTGTTCTTTGCGAATATATAAGAGATAAAGCCGGAGGTTTTGACATGAGACGGAAGAAGCCCAGCGCCGACGCGATTGACGGGGTTATTGGCGAGAATCTTAGGCGCTTCAGGACTATGCGCGGTATGACACAGGCCGAACTGGCCTCTGCGATGGGGATTACCTTTCAGCAGGTACAGAAATACGAACGGGGATTCAACCGATTGAGCGCATCGCGGCTGTTCAAGGCTTCGCAAGTGCTTGAAACCGACCCAAGCGCCTTGTTCGAGGGGATGAGCGCGGGGAAACACAAGATCCTGATCCGCAAGACGAAAGAGCAGACGAATTTCGATAAGCTCGATCTGCATATCATTAAGGTTTTGCGGACTATTGAGAACCCGGACGTCAAGAAAAAGGCGCTGGCGCTGCTCAAGACCATTGCAAAAACGTGAATCGCGGGCCAGACTCTGGAAAGTTTTCTTATTTCTCCGGAGTCTGAGTTTTGGCTAAAGCTCAAAAATCCTATGTCTGCCAGTCCTGCGGCGCGGTAAGTACGCGCTGGGCGGGGAAGTGCGATTCCTGCAACGAGTGGAATACGATTGCCGAGGAGGCTGCTGCGGCTGCCGTTCCTAAGGGCTTGAGCGCGTCGAAGAAGGGGCGCGTCATTGATTTTGTTGATTTGCGAGCGGGCGGAAATGCCCATTATATCCGGCATGTTACGAAGATCGGGGAGTTTGACCGGGTGACTGGCGGCGGGCTGGTGCCCGGCTCGGCGGTTCTGATCGGCGGGGACCCGGGGATCGGCAAGTCTACGCTTTTGCTTCAGGCCGTCTGCGCGTTGAGCCGTCACGGCGTGCCGTGCGTTTATGTCTCCGGCGAGGAGGCGATTGAGCAGATCCGCATGCGGGCGGATCGGCTGGGGCTTGCGGACGCGCCCGTCAAGCTGGCTGCCGCGACCAATGTGCGCGACATCATTGAATCTGTGCGCGGGGCGGAGGAGGCGCCCAAGGTGCTGATCATCGATTCCATCCAGACGATGTATATCGACAATATCGACAGCGCGCCGGGCACGGTGACGCAGGTGCGCACTTGCGCTCAGGAAATCATCCGTATGGCCAAGAGCCGGAATATCGCCGTGCTGTTCGTCGGGCATGTGACGAAGGACGGGCAGATCGCGGGGCCGCGCGTTCTGGAACATCTGGTCGATTGCGTTCTCTATTTCGAGGGGGACCGGGGGCATCAGTTCCGCATTCTGCGCGCGGTCAAGAACCGTTTCGGGCCGACCAACGAGATTGGTGTATTCGAGATGGCGCAGGAGGGGCTGGTGGAAGTTGCCAACCCTTCCGAGTTGTTTCTTTCCCAGCGCAGCGAGGATGCAGCGGGCAGCGCGGTGATGGCCGCTCTGGAGGGGACGCGCCCCTTACTGGTCGAGGTGCAGGCGCTGGTGGCGCGTTCGAATCTCGCGGCGCCGCGCCGGGCGGTTCTGGGCTGGGACCATAACCGGTTGGCTATGATCGTGGCGGTGCTGGAGACGCGCTGCGGGATTTCGCTTTCGGGGCATGATATCTTTCTTAATATCGCCGGGGGTATACGGATCGCGGAGCCGGCGGCGGATGTTGCTGTGGCGGCGGCGCTGATCAGTGCGCTTAAAGACGAGGCCCTTCCCGCCGATACGGTGTTTTTCGGGGAGATCGGTTTGGCCGGGGAGGTGCGGCCCGTGGCGCAGGCGGATATCCGGCTTAAGGAATCCGAGAAGCTGGGCTTTAAGCGGGCGGTTGTGTCCAAGCCCGGGAAAAAGGGCGAGAAGGGCGGGGAGGGGAAAATCAAAATCCGCGCCCTTTCTCATGTGCGCGAACTGGCCGATATTCTGGGGTTTTAGGGGCGTTTTGACCCGGGTTTGCGCGTTTTTGGACGGGATTGAAAGAAAGACTTGATTTTACCCGCTTCCAGACATTATAAAGCAGTGTCTTTTCGGCATTTTACTAGTACGTCCCCTTCGTCTAGAGGCCTAGGACACCTCCCTTTCACGGAGGCGACACGGGTTCGAATCCCGTAGGGGACGCCAGTTTATCCACCAGCCAAATCCAATATCATCCAGTTTTTCGTTATAAACCTTAGGGTTTCAGGCTATAGTTAGTCCGATACCGCCCAAGGACATTTAGCCATAACCAGAAACTTTTGGGGTAGATTTGGGGGTATATTAAAAACCGAGGGAGGATAAACGAGCGCCTAAAGAAAGAATATGAGGATGCCTTGCTGCATGGGGCGCATAAGGAGCGGCGCACCGTTGATGCCGACTGGAAAGCCATTAACCTTTTTGAAGAGTTTACCGGGAAGAAGGACTTTACGACCTTTAATGCCCAGCAGGCCAAGGATTTCAAGCGCTAGCTTATGAAAAAGACAAGTCAGGCTGCCCAGCCTTGAGGAGGTGCGCACAGCCCTGGAATCCATGCTGTATAGGACGGATGTTGAAAGACGCAACCGGGCCATCATCGCATTTACGGCTTTGACAGGGGTGCGGGATGCTGCCCTGATCAGCCTCAAAATGAAGGACATAGATCTTAAAAAGCGGGAAATCTAGCAGGATCCGCGCCATGTGAGGACCAAAAACCGCAAAGGTATATGGGACACTCAATATACAAACTCAGCGCAATGCGATTTTAGGAATTGGGGAAGGTCATGCCGATTTACAGAATGTGTCTAGTTGCTATAGAGGAGTGTCGGCGTTGTTTAATGCAAGATTTTGGTTTGGCGTAGTATTTTTTACTCTTCTTACTGTGGGAAGTTCGCACGCTGAGCCTGCAGCATCAGGCACAGCTTGTGCAATTAAAGAAGATGGTGAAACTGTTGCGATTCCTTTTGAATTTGCAGAATGTGATGTCCCGGAAAAATTCTTAATCATGTCTATTCCATCGGGCTATTTACGTGAGTGTCAGATGGCTCATTATAAAAGTTTTATGGGAAAAATTGTAAATAGCTCCGATAGAAGCACATTAAAATTAGCTGCTACGCTGCCTGAGCTTACTGTAAGAAACGTGAACTCTTCTGAAGAAGAGCTTGTTCAAATAGAAATACAAACGCACAGATGCAATAAAGAAAAAGAAGCCTATTTATATGGCATTTCTTACAGGCAGGACTGGATTGATAAATTGCCTCTTGCCTCAGATCAGGCCGGAGATCCTTTATATGGACCTCCCGAAGATATTTCACCTTATATAAAAAAATTTAAGGCTCTGACTAATAACCTGTACCATCGAAAAGATATTTATGTGGTCAAAGCCAAC
>JAANMX010002649.1_pt1 | contig 17290 bp, 16 predicted proteins | sample 7279681 | NCBI WGS metagenome assembly JAANMX01 (sample SAMN14094542, study PRJNA606508) | bioreactor metagenome | isolation source: A lab-scale SPAN reactor treating ammonium-rich wastewater day 351 | place: Ireland: Galway | collected 2018-01-01
CGAGTTCGACGAAGACGCCGATGACGACGCCCAGCCACGCGACCATGACGCCCATGGCCAGCATGCCGGTGAACGGGGCGAGCAGGGCGGCGCGGGTCGTGGTGTGGAGCCAGAGGAAGAGGTTGCCCAAGAGGACGAGCCCGCCGAGGGCGTAGACGATCCAGGTGATCGTGCGGAAGTAGCCGGCGAGGGCGGTGTCGCTCGCCCACTCGCACACGCGGGAGAGGTGCAGCGCGAGGAGGCCCAGCCCGAAGTAGCCCACGAGGCTCGCGACGAAGGAGGCGTCGGCGACGGCGTCGATGGAAGGGGAGGCGCCCAGGAGCGAGGAGAAGAACATGAGCGCGGCGGTGGCGAGCCATGCGCACTGGCTCAGGACAACCGCGGCACGGAGGCGTGGATGGGCGTCGGCGTTCGAGGCGCCCTCGCGACGCCGGACGACGAGCAGGACGCCCACGAGCCAGAGGAGCATGGGCCAGACGGCGATGGCGAAGAAGACGAGGAGGGCGCCGGGGTCGGCTTTGCCGCGTGCGTGGGCGCCGGCGAGGGCCGGGGCGACGAGCCCGGCGAGCAGGTTGGGGGCGAAGGCGAGCATGAGGAGGAGGGCGGCGAAGGTCTGGAGGCGGAGGTAGGCGCGCGGGGCGTCGGTGAGGTTCTCGCCCAGGCGGATGTCCTTGGCGAGGATGGTGCGGCCGCACTCCGGGCACTTGGCGCCGCTGGCGAGGCCCTTGAGGTTGTAGCCGCAGCCGGTGCAGGCCTGGTCGGCAAGGATGATGGCGGTGAGGGGCTTCTTGGCGCCGAGTTCCGAGGGTCGCACGGGGGACATCGGGTGTCACTCGCTGGGAGGAGGGGAGGGATTCGCGTCCGGGATGCCGGTGACAGGCGCCAGAGGGGCGGGTGGGACGGGAGGCGGGGCGGACGTGGCGGGCAGCGGCATGGAAAAGAGCCGACGGTTGCGGAGCCAGGCGAGGCGCAGGCGGAGGAGGTCGGCGGCGACGGCGTAGGTCACGGACCAGGCGATGGCGAAGGCGAAGAAGGTGATCCAGAAGACCAGCGTGGTCCACTCGGGCAGCGAGAGGAACCCGTCGAAGAGGAAGAAAGCAATCCCCAGGGCGAAGATCCACGGCGCGATGCGGGACATCACGTGCGTGAGCGTCGCCATGCGCGGCCCGCCCGAGAGGCGGAAGAGGTCGCGCAGCACGGTGAGGCCCAGGGCGTGCTTCGCCCCGACGATCGTGAGGATGAGGGCGAAGGTCGCGGCCCCGGGCGTGAAACCCTGAACCGACCCGACCTGCACCTGCTGGACGACCATGAGCGCGGGAACCCAGCCCAGAAGGGCGGCGGCCCGCGCGATGACGAGCCAGAACACCCATCGCTTGCGGCGCTCGAGGCGGGCGTCGTCTTCCCACGAGGCGGACCGGGAGACCAGGAGCAGCCAGCCGACGCTCGAAACGATGACGGCGGCGATGAGGGCGGGGAACGCGAGGCAGATGAGGAACATGCTCACGCCCAGCATGAGCGTCAGGGTGGAGAGCCAGGCCCCGATCTCGATGAGCAGGGAAGAGCGGGCGAGATGGGCGACGTGGTCGAGCGGCGCATTGACGAGCGAGACGGCGCGCACGGAATCAGCGGCGGAACGTCCGCACTCGGGGCAGAGGCCGCTCTCGACGAGCCCGCGGAGGTCGTAGCCGCAGCCGGCGCAGGGGAGGGAACGGCGGATAAGTCCGTCGTCGGGCATGCGACGGGGAGTGTACCGGGGGGCGGGAAAGAAAAAACGCCCCGGAGGTTGGGGGCCTCCGGGGCGTGGCATGGACGAAGCGGCGGTCGGATCAGCCGGGACCCTGGGCCTTCTTGTACTCGTCGAGGGCCTTCTGGAGTTCGGCCTTCATCTCGCCGGTGGCGAGGGAGACGGCCTTGGTCTGGAGTTCGATGGCCTTGGCGATGTCACCCTTGCAGAAGTAGACGCGGGCGACGGTGTCGACGATGGCGGCGTCGTTGCCCTTGGTGAGTTCGTTGGCGCGGAGGGCGGCCTTCATGGCGAGGTCGAGGTCCTTGTCCTTGACGGTGCCGTCGGGATCGACGATGGTCCAGGCGAGTTGGTTGAGGGCCATGGAGTTGTCGTTGATCTTGACGAGGGCCTCGCGAGCGAAGGCATACGCGGCCTTGGTGTCGCTCTTCTTGTTGATGAGCACGTCGAACTTCATGCCGATGTAGTTGACGGCGGCGTCCGGGCTGACCTTGACGACCTCGTCGTAGGCGGCGAGGGTGGCCTCCCAGTCCTGGGCGCGGTAGGCGGTCATCATCTTGTTGACGACGGCCTCGGCGGCCATCTTGGCGGCGTACTTCTTGGCCTCGGCCTTGACGTCGAACTTGCCGGCGACGATCTCCTCGAGGGGCTTGTCCATAGACATGGGGTGCCCGATCCAGGCGACGGTGCCGGTCTTATCGACGATGAACGCGGAGGGGATGCCACGCTGGCCGGCGGCGGCCATCCAGTCGGCGGCCATGAGCCCGTTGCGGATGTTGGCCCCGTCGTCGGTGTACTTCTTCTCGATGGCGACGGTGTAGCCCATGAGTTCGTTGCCGGAGGGGAGCGGGGAGCCGTCGCGGGCCTTGCGCTCCTTCATGAAGGGCTCGACGTTCTTGGGGTCGTCCCAGATGTTGACGCCGACGAAGCGAACGCCCTTGTCCTTGTACTCTTCGGAGAGTTCGGTGAGGTGGGGCATCCCGTTGATGCAGGGCCCGCACCAGGTGGCCCAGAACTCGACGACGTAGACCTTGCCCTTCTCGAAGCCGGTGATGGGCTCGCCCTTCACCCAGGTGCCGATGGCGAGTTCGGGGGCCTTGTCGCCGACCATGAGGGCGAAGGGCTTGTCCGAGGGTTGCTTCTCGACAGGCTTGGTCTCCTGGGAGGGTTTGTCAGCGGGCTTGGCGGCGGGCTGCGCGACAGGCTTGGCGGCGGGCTGCTTGCCGGCGGCGGCCTCGATGGCCGCGTCGAGCCCATCGGCGGGGTTGCCGATGAAGGTGATCTTGCCTTCCTTGTTGACGACGAAGGCGGTGGGGATCGTGTTCCGCCCTGCGGGCTTCATCCAGTCGCGGCTCATGGAGCGGTCGGAGTCGTACGCGATGTCGTAGGCGATATCCATCTCGCGGGACTTGACGAAGTCGGCGACGCCCTTGAGTTTGGCAGAGTCATCGTCGCCGCGCTCGCTGGCCGCGACGCCGATGATTGAAACGCCGGCGTCCTTGTACTGCGTCTGGAGTTCGGAGAGGTGGGGGATGTTCTTGATGCAGGGCATGCACCAGGTCGCCCAGAACTCGACGACGTAGACGCGTCCCTTCTCGAACCCGGTGACTTCCTGGCCTTTGACCCAGTTCTCGACGGAGATGGCTGGTGCGACGTCTCCGACCTTGAGGGTCGTCTGGGCAAGGGACATCGTCGTTCCGCAGAGAACCATCGCGATGATGGCTGCTTTCGTGGGCATGCCTGCCTCCATGAAGGGTTCCCGGGCGTCGGCGTCGAGGCTCCGGGGTTTCGGCGGTCACCCCGGCGGCGAACGAACGCCCGTAGTCCTAGTATATGACGGAACCCGACCATGGTTCCTTCGAACTTGCGCCTCCCATGCGACAAGTCAGACTTTCATGTCCTCTTTGGGCCGCCGTCTTCGTCAGCGTGCTCCTCCATCTGGGCATCGCCGGGGTGGCGGGTGTCCGGCTCCTGCGGTCGGAGCAGGCCGCACTTTCGGTCGTCGCCCTGGAGGCTCACCAGGCACGAAAGCCGGTGACGCTCGGGATCGAGCGCTCGGCTGCGATGACGATGACCTGGCTGGGCTTCGAGGAGCCGACCCCACACGAGGCCCCCAAGTCTGAGATCGAGCAAGCCGCCTTTTCGCTGCGCGAGGCCCGGCGAGCCGTGGCCCAGGCGGCCCAGGAAGCCGTGCAGGCGGCGGCGGAGGCCGCGGCGGGGGCATTCGCGGTTCGTGCGGCGATCGAACGAGCGGTCCGGGCCATGCCGATTCCGGCGTCGACGCAAGCCGACGCGTCGGGTGAACAGACCGAGGCCGGTGGGGCCGAGGCCCCGTCGAAGGACACGACCTCAGAGTCCTCGGTCGGCGAACCGGGCAAGGCGTCGGAGAAAGAATCGGATGCGACCTCGCTCAGGGAGCCCGTCTCGGTGCGGCTCGGTCAGCCCGCGGCGGCGGAGGGGCTGGAGATTCGCACCCGGCGGCCGTCGGTGTCGATCGTGTCTCGACTGGCGGGCTCGGCACGCCAGCCCGAGGTGGGAATCACCTTCGGGCGAAGCGGACGGGTGATTCGTGCCGATTATCTGAGTGGAAAGGGAACGGGAAATGCGGAGTTGGATTCGGGCCTGCTCGCGTCGATCTTCGGGTGGACGGCCAAGGGGGAGGCGCTCGACGAACTCGACGAGAACGACCCGGACGCCGGTGTGACGATCGTGATGCGGCTTCTCTTCTGACCAAGGATGGACCATGTGGCGCGCGGTTGGCTGGATCGTGGCGGCGTCAACCCAGGCCTTGGGGCAACTGGTGCCTGTCGACCAGGGCGTCGCGGATCGAGGGCCGCTCTCGGCAAGCCACCGGACGACGCCTCTGGACCTCCGCAAGCCCACGAACTTTGACCGCGTCTATGAGGGCGTGGACCAGGACGGCTCGCGGATTTTTCTGAGGATCGACGGTGCGATCGTGGCGACGTTCTCGGCATCGGTCTACGAGGCGTCGAGTTGGGGGATGGTCCCGGTGATCCCTGCGGGGACGGTGTTCCACATCGGCGAAGCGTCGCTGTTCGAGCCGAGGAACACCGGGACGCTCGTGGGGCGAAGGCTGCCCGGCGTGGACCTCCGGGCGGACAAGCCGCCGTCGCCCGTCGACCCGCCGAGCCTATGGACGGACGAGGGGTATCGGCAGCGCCGGGTGATGCAGCGGCTGTCGCAGGCCGCCGAGGCGTCGGCAGGGCGATAGGGCCGGGCACGAAATCGACGAGCCGCGGATCCGAAGGAGGGGGCTCTTGACGGCCCCGGCGCATATGGTTAGCATATACAAACTTCAGGGCGCATGGCACCAACAAGGAGACCGGCGATGATGAAGCAGGCGATGCAGGCGGCGGCACTGACGGCGGCGGTCGGCGTGCTGAGCGGGTGCCTCGTGCGAGTGAACTCGTCGAGCGAGTACTCCGGCAACTATGTCCCCCCCACCACCCTCTCGAAGGTGGAGCCCGGGAAGACAACGCAGGAGTGGATCCAGGCGACGATGGGCGAACCCAACACGAAGACGACGCTGAAGGACGGCACGGAGATCTGGCGCTTCGAGTACGAACGGACGCGTTCGAGTTCGGGGAGCGTCTTCCTGCTCCTGGACTCGGACTCGCGCTCGCGCGTTCGCGGCGCGACCTTCGTTGAACTCAAGGACGGCATCGTCCAGAAGGTCTGGCGCGACTGAACGCCCGCCCCTCCCCCAAGGCCCGAGGCTCAGTCCCGGTGGACCTTGTGGCATGACTTGCACGAGGCCGCGACGGCCTGGTGCTTCATCGAGATCGACTCGGCGGGCTCGCCGGCGACGATCGCCTCTTCGAGGGCGGTGGCGAGGCGGACGGCTTCGCGCAGTTGGGCGATGAGGTCCGGGTCGGTGACCTTCGGGTCTTCGAGCGAGATGCGCATCGAGTCGGCCAGACGCCCCGCCTCGGCCGCGGGGACAAGGTCGGGTTGATCGGCCGGCACGCGCCACCCCGCTCCCTTAATGAGAAGGAGGTGCTCGGCGGCGAGATCGACCTCGACCATCGCGGCGACGATCCCCACTGGGCGACGGACGCTGGGAAAGTCGTCGGGGACCTCGTCGAGCGTCGCGTCGTCGGCCACCCACGCCTCGCGGACGCAGGTGTAAAGCCCGGTGTAACTGGCGGCTGTTCCGGCCCGGACCATGTACTCGACCGCGTCGGTGTCGGTGGTCTGGCCGAGGGTCATGACGGCGGCCGCAACGGCTGCGGGGCCGCGGTGCTTGCCGTGATGGCAATGGACGAAGACGGGGCCCGGGAGGTCGCGGATGGCGCGGGCGATCTCGAGGCGCTGCTCGTCGGTGATCGTGGCGTAGGTGACGGGAACGTGGACGTATCGCATGCCGCGTGCGGCGGCGCGTTCGACATCGGGGGCCGCTCCGTCGACAGAGATGATGGTCTTGACGCCGAGGGAGGCAAGTTGGTCGAAGGCGGCATCGCCCTCTGGCCCCGAACCCGAGATGACCCCCTTGAAGGTGTGGATGTTGTGGATAGGCCCGTGGTGATCGTGGTGGGCCAGGGACGGGTGCTTCTGGGGGTCGTTGGCGCCGTCGAGGTGGGCAGGGCTCGGCTCGCGCGAGGCGCACGACGCGAGGAGGGGAAGGGCAAGGACGACGGGGACGAATCGCATGGGGAAACTCCTGAAGCCCCCGCACTCCGAGGCGGTGCGTTGTTGGGAAGGGCAGGGAGTCTCTTTCACGGAGGCCGGGAGTCGGCAGAAGAAAACGGGAGAACGTAGTGGATCAGAGTTGGCGGGCAACTTCCCGGGCGACGTCGAGTGTGGAATCCTTTCCGCCCATGTCGTAGGTGCGGACTTTCCCCTCTTTGATGACGCGGGCGATGGCGGATTCGAGTCGGGAGGCCATCTGTTTTTCGGCGGCGCCTCCCCCACCGTTGCCGTCGCCCAGCCAGTCGAGCATGAGTTTGGCGGTGAGGAGCATGGCGTGGGGGTTGACCTTGTACTGGCCCGCGTACTTGGGGGCGCTGCCGTGGGTGGGTTCGAAGACGGCGTAGCGGTCGCCAAGATTGGCGCTGGGGGCGAAGCCGAGGCCCCCGACGAGGCCGGCGCAGAGATCGGAGACGATGTCCCCAAACATGTTCTCGGCGACGAGGACGGAGTAGTCCTGGGGGTTCTTGAACATCCACATGCAGATGGCGTCGATGTTGGCCTCGTCGGCCCAGATGCCGGCGGGCTTGTAGTCCTCGGCCATCTTGCGGAAGATGCGGGTCATGAGCCCGCCTGTCTCGCGGAGGACATTGGGCTTCTCGACGAGGGTGACGCGCTTGCGGCCCGTGCGCTTCGCGTGCTCGAACGCCTGTCGGCAGATGCTTGTGCACCCCTGGACGCTGACGATGCGAGAAGAGAACGCGACGTTCTCGAGCCCCTTGTCCTTCCAGGGCTTCATCTTGGGGTTGGCGCACAAGGCGGCATAGACGGGCTCGGGGAGGGGGAAGAACTCGACTCCGCCGTACATCCCCTCGGTGTTCTCGCGGAAGACGACCTGGTCGATCATGATGTCGTCGCCGGAGGGATTGGCGAGGCGGGTGCCGCGGTAGTTGAGGGGGTTGCCCGGGTAACTCTTGCACGGGCGCATGTTGGTGTGGAGGTTGAAAAGTTGGCGGAGCCGGACGATGGGGGAGAAGTAGACGAGGTTCTTGCCCTTGAGTTCGGGGGCGAGTTCCTCCTTGGCGTCGTCCTGGGGCTTGCTCGTGATGGCGCCGAAGAGGGCGCAGGTCGTCGCCTTGAGCACCTTGATGCTGCGATCGGGGAGCGGGTTGCCCTCGCGGCACCAGAAGTCCCATCCGATGTCGCAGGGGATGTACTCGGCCTCGAGCCTCAGGGCGTCGAGGACGATGCGGGTCGCTTCCATCACGTCGTTGCCGATCCCGTCTCCGGGCATCCAGGCGATGCTGAACTTGGGCATGAGGCTTCTCCGCTGATTGGCCATGAGGATAGGGGGCCGCTCCGGGCTCGTCCGACCGAGAAGCATGGGCCGCCAGGAACCCGGACGCCACGTCAAGGGTTGCGCGGCGGGACGCCGATACCCCATTGGTGGGCATGATCCCGAGCAACCTGGGTCAGAGCCTCGCGGGGGTGCAGCAGTCCGAGGCCGCGGAGGTCAAGGAGAAGCTGCGCACGAAGACCCCGGCGAGGCCACGGCGTCAGGACGAGTTTTCGCCGGCCACGCCCGTGGAGTCGCCCGAGGCCATCCGACGGCTCAAGGGCTCGACGGAAGAAGAGACCCGAGAGGAACGCGAAGCCCACCCCGAGCCGCCACCCCGGCCGCCGGAGTCGCCCTCGATCGATGTGCAGGCCTGAGGTCCGGACCCGACCGCCAACCGTGCGATGCGGGTTTCACGCCGCGGCGCGGAGGCGGCCCGTGCAGAGGTTTCGCAGGAGATCGAGGAGCATGGCGTGGTCCTGGTCACGCCCGATGAGGAGCCCGGAGTATCGGAGGTCCTCGGCGATGTCGTCCTTGAGGTAGTCGAGGCGTTCGACGGGCGTGGTCGCCACCAGCAGGCCGAGCCCCGCGGCGAGACGCCCGAGCGTGAGTGGGCCGGGCACGCCGGTCGCGAGTTCGGACTGGATGAAGGCGAGGTGATCGACGTGCGTCTCGCGAGGTCGCGACCGGAGGAGCACTTCGGCCCTGCGGATCGCGTGCATGGCCTCGGCTTCTTCGCCCGAGGCGAGCCGCATTGCGGCGGCACGGAGGGCGGCCTCGGGCTCGCCTTCGAGCACCCTTGCGGCACACTCGACCGCGAGGCGGCGGGTCTCGGGGCGCACACGCCCCGATCCCGAGGCGAAGTAGGCGCCGACGACACGCGCGGCGGCCCGGGCGAGGGCCGATTCACCGCTCGATCCCGCCAGCCTTTCCGCGAGCGTGGCCATGACGCCCGCGGCGGTCTCGGGGCTCTCGATCGCCTGGCGGCCACCGAGGCGGTCGGAAAGCGTCAGCCGCGTAGGGTGGCGAGCGAGGACGCCGCCGGCCTCGACAAGCGCGCGCAGGAGCGCGACCTCGGCATCGTCGAACCAGTCGACCTCGCCGAGGGTAGCCTGCCCGGCATCGACCCGGTGCGGGAAGACGGACGCGTACGACAACGGACGCTCGCCGCCCCAGTCAAACCAGGCGGCCTCGCGGCCCTCGGACTCCGGGAAGACGACGCGAAGGGGCGAGTGGGCGGGTTGGACAATCAGGGCGTCGAGCCGGAGGCGCCGCATCGCGCGCGGCTCATCGTCCTGGCTTACACGGATCCACTGGATGTCCGCGCGGCCATCGGCCTGACCGAGCGATCGGGCGAGGTCGTCACCGGCTCGGAAGCCGACGCGGAGACGCAGGGCGCCCGGACGGCCTTCGAGGAATCGGATCGCCCCGTTCTCGATCGTTGTGGGCAGCGTCCAGCCCACGCGGTCAAGGACAGGGCGGCCGAGGCGGACGGCCTCGTCGGCGATCCCTGCGAGGAGACGCCGCGTCGCGCCGTCGAGAGGTCGTGTGGCCCATCCACGGTCTTCGAGGCGCGTCCGCTTCATGACCTGGATCACGCCGAGGAACCCACCCAGCCCGATGCACCAGAGCCCGCACGGGACGCCCATGACCGGGAACTCGAGCCAATAGGCGCCGAGCGACTGGGCGGAAACCACGACGGCACTGGTGGCGAGAAGATGACCCCAGACCGGCCCAAGACCAAACATCGAATCGCGCACGCGTCCCTCCCCCTGTGGATGATCCGAGGGGTTCATCGGCGCGCGTTCGCGTTCGCTTTGCCCGCTCCGACGGGCGAGAACCAGTCAGAGGCCTGCTATCGGACCGGCGCCGGCCGGACCCGGGCCGGTTGACATGACCCCCATGCCGGGTTTGCCGGGCATTTCTTTGATGCGTCCCTCGGCGATGGCCTTGTCGATGGCGCGGGAGATCTCGACATACTGAAGGCGGAGTTCGTAGAGGGTGCTGGTGAGGATCTTCGATTCTTCCTCGGAAAGGTTGCCCTTGGTCTTCTCTTCGAGCACGCCGAGGAGATCGATGTTGAACCTGGCCATGTCCGGGGCGAGGATGGCGCGACCGGTCTGAGGATCGGGGATCGCACCGAGGTAGAGCAGGGCCTGGGAGGCGAGGAGGCGGATGAGTTCGAGGAAGTCTGCCGGGTGCTCGTCGCCCGGGCCCGGGTGCCCAGCGGCGGGATCCGAGGACTTGGGCTTGGATTCCTGTGCTTTGGCGGCGAGCCGATCCTTCTCGGCCTGCGCCTGGGACTTCCAGTCGCTGTCCACGATGATCTTGGGCTCGTCGCTCATGGGTCGAACCGCCTTCCTTTGGTCGATGGTAGGCGCTCGCCTCGCGCGCTCCCGGCGAGTAGGCTTCGAGTGATGAGGGCGTGTCTGCTGCCGCTGCTCGGGTTGCTCGCGTCGTGCGGGGCCATCGCGCCCGGGACGCTCACGCCGGAGGATTTCATCTCGACCGAGGCATTGCCACAGGGGCCTGCGCCGGGCCCCGCGCCCGTGCCGCGAGTCGCGCCGGAGGAAGCCCGGCAGGGGGTGCTCACGGTTCGAGCGAGCCCCGGCGGGCCGGAACTGGACCCGGGGTTGCCCGTGCAGGGAACCGTCGGCGCGGTGTACGACGCGAAGATCGGGGAGATCAGCGGGCGGCCGATCTTCGTGAACGCGTTCCTCGAACCGCTCGAGGCGCAGCTCGAGCAGGAAGGGCGGACGCTCCCCCGCGACCAGTGGATGCAGCGCGCGACGCGGGCGATCTCCGATCGTCTCAACGGGATCGTGGTCGATCAGCTCTTGTCGGACGAGGGACTGAGCCTGCTGACGCCTGAGCAGCGGATGCGTCTCTCGACGCTGACCGAGACCTGGCGGGCGAAACTCCTGAGCCAGAACTACGGGAGCGAGCAGCTCGCCGCGGAGCGTCTTCTGGCCGAGCGTGAGATGACGATCGATGATTACCTCCGCGAGCAGAGGCGGGCGTTGCTCATCCAGTACGTGATCGAGAACGAGGTGAGATCGAAGATCAAGGTGACGCTCGACGACGTCCGCCGGGCATACCAGGCGAACTACCAGCGGTTCAACCCGCCCGGGGTGGTCGTGATGCGGGAGATCACCGTCCCCGCGAGCGACGACGCCGCGGTGGCGCGCGTGCGCGACGCGCTCGCGTCTGGCGTGCGGTTCGACGAGGTCGCACGGACCATGGACAACGTTCACAACCGTGCGGAAGGCGGACGATTCGACGTCGCGCTCTCGGGGCCGTTCGAGGACGAGCCGGTGCACGCGAACGAGGAACTCGACCGCCTGGTCCACACGCTCTCGCCGGGGACGTGGGCCGGGCCGGTCGCGGTGGGCGGGACGCTCTCGTGGATCTACCTGGAAGAGGTGCGGCATGACACGGTGACGCTCGACGAGGCGCAGCTCCTGTTGACGCAGGAGATCATCCGGACCCGGACGCAGCAGGAGCAGCAGCGGTTCCTCGTTCGCCTGATGGAGCGAGCGGGCTTCACGGAGCAGGACCTGGAGCGGATGGGCCAGGAACTCCTGCAGGTCGCCGTCCAGCGGTACGCCCCGCGATGAGATTCACGACGCTCCTTCGCTCGATCGCGGGCCGCCCGGCCCTCCGCACCCCGCCCAGGCCAGGCCGCCAGGAACTCGGACGACTGGGGGAGAACGCGGCGGCGCGTCTTCTGCGGCGAGCGCGCTATCGCGTCCTGGCGCGGAACGTGCGAACGCGATCGGGGGAAGCCGATCTCGTGTGCCTCGCGCCCGACCGATCGACGCTTGTGATCGTGGAGGTCAAGACGCGGCTTCTCGTGGGCGAACACCCGCCGCCCGAGGCATCCGTGGATGCGCACAAGCGGCTCAAACTTCGTCAGGTGAGGAGGGCGTTGATCCGGGCGAACCGATGGCAGGATCGGCCGGTGCGGATCGACGTGGTCGCGGTGGACTGGCCGGACGAGCCGCGAGCACGACCATCGCTGCGGCACTACATCGCGGCGGTGGAGCCGGACTGACGCGCGGCTTCGGGGAGGCGGTCAAGGCGTGCGAATGAAGATCGACCCGGCTTGGCGCAGGGGATCCTTCGATGACCGGAGGCCTTGCGGGGCGGACTCGCCGGGGTGGATTGAGCCCGGGTCACCCGTACATGCGGACGACGCCCTTGACGATGCCCTGGACTTGGCAGTACTTGACGCGGATGGGCTCGAAGTTGGGGTTTGCGGGCTGGAGGCGGATGCCGTCGTCTTCGCGGTAGAAGCGTTTGAGTGTGGTCTGTCCGTCCGGCAGGAGGGCAACGACGCGGTCGCCGTTGCGGCATGTTTCGGTGCGTTCGACGAGGATGTAGTCGCCGTCGAGGATGCCCTCGTCGCGCATGGAATCGCCCTCGACCTTGAGAGCGAAGGTGGACTCGGGCGCGTTGCGGGAGTGGAGGAACTGGCCGAGGTCGAGCTCGTCCTGGTCGGGGACCTTCTCGATCGGATACCCGGCGGCGATCTTGCCGACAAGGGGAAAGCGAAGGGGGCGTGATTCGTCCGGGACGGAGACGTTGTCAGCGATCGACAAAGAGCGAGCCTTGTTGGCCTCTCGGACGAGGGCCCCCTTCTTGATGAGGGCTTCGACGTGCTCGAACACGGTGACCTTGCTGACGCCGATCTCGTCGGCGAGTTCCTGCATGGTCGGGGAATAGCCACGACGGACCCTCCAGTCGCGGATGAGCTGAAGGATGCGCAACTGCTTGGGAGTCAGGTTCATGGGTCACCTCGTTCGAGTGGACCGGGCGAAGCCGGGGGAATGCGAACCAGCGGACGAGCCGCGATGGGGATGAGCGGAGAGAGGGATCGGCGGGTACGAAATCCACTGAGAAATCGCCGCCTGGACCGAGCCTGAGGACCGTGTTCAAGGGAAGCCTCCGTGCACCGCGAGCGACCGATCCAGGCCTTCGCGATCCTTGGGTCAACGGTCGGTCCCCAACCGCATCTGTTCGGTTCACGATAGCCAACCATCGACCACACGGCAAGCGGGACCTTGAAGAATTTTCGTGGGACGTTTGTATGCGTGGCTGACCGGTGCCCCTCGCTGGTGAGGGCGGACGTGGCGCGGCTCGGCAGAGAGCGGAATGGGAAGCGAGGCGCCCGGGGAAGGAAGGAGTCGCCGGTCAAACGGTGCAAAAACAACGACGCCCGGGGGTGAACCCGGGCGTCGCGAATGAAGCAGTTGGGTGCCGATGGACGGTCGTTGCCGACCGTCTGTCCCCCGGAGGGGGCGAGAGTGTGCTGACGATCCTGCTGCGGATCGCTCCGCGATCCCCGGCGGTTGGGCCGGGGCATTGGCAGGTCCAAGGAAATCCCTTAGAAAGGAGGTGATCCAGCCGCAGGTTCTCCTACGGCTACCTTGTTACGACTTAGTCCCAGTCACCGATCTTGCCGTAGGCACCACTGAGATATGGCGACTTCGGGCACTACCGGCTTCCATGACTTGACGGGCGGTGTGTACAAGGCTCAGGAACTTATTCACCGGGGCGTAGCTGATCCCCGATTACTAGCGATTCCGGCTTCATGCAGGCGAGTTGCAGCCTGCAATCCGAACTGGGGCGCGCTTTTTGCGATTTGCTCCGCCTTGCGGCCTTGCATCGCTCTGTACGCGCCATTGTAGCACGTTTGCAACCCTGGACATAAGGGCCATGAGGACTTGACGTCATCCCCACCTTCCTCCGGTTTAACACCGGCAGTCTCGCTAGAGTACTCGGCTTTACCCGTGAGCAACTAACGACAGGGGTTGCGCTCGTTAGGGGACTTAACCCGACACTTCACAGCACGAGCTGACGACAGCCATGCAGCACCTGTGCACGTTCCACCCTTGCGGGTGTGGCTCCCCTTTCAGGGAGTTAATCCGTGCATGTCAAACCCAGGTAAGGTTCTTCGCGTTGCATCGAATTAAGCAACATGCTCCACCGCTTGTGTGAGCCCCCGTCAATTCCTTTGAGTTTTAGCCTTGCGACCGTACTCCCCAGGCGGCGCACTTAACGTTTTTACATCGACCGAAAGGGCGTCAGAGCCGCTCCGATCTAGTGCGCATCGTTTACGGCGTGGACTACCAGGGTATCTAATCCTGTTTGCTCCCCACGCTTTCGTGCCTCAGCGTCAGAATAGGCCCAGCGGACTGTCTTCACCATCGGCGTTCCTGTAGATATCTACGCATTTCACCGCTCCACCTACAGTTCCGTCCGCCCCTACCTACCTCAAGACCACCAGTTCGCCGTGCCGTTCCCCGGTTGAGCCGGGGGATTTCACACGACGCTTAGCGATCCGCCTACGCACCCTTTAAGCCCAGTGATTCCGATTAACGCTCGGGTCCCCTGTCTTACCGCGGCTGCTGGCACAGGGTTAGCCGACCCTTCCTTTGGGGGCGATCGTTGGTTCTGCCCCCTGACAGTGGTTTACACGCCGAAGGCGCTTCATCCCACACGCGGCATTGCTCCGTCAGGCTTGCGCCCATTGCGGAAGATTCGTCGCTGCAGCCTCCCGTAGGAGTCCGGGCAGTGTCTCAGTCCCGATGCGGCAGGTCGTGCTCTCACACCTGCTACCCGTCGTCGCCTTGGTGGGCCTTTACCCCGCCAACTAGCTGATAGGACGATCGCCGCTCCCGAGGCGGTAAACCTTTCCTCCGTAGAGCACATGGGGTATTACCGTCAGTTTCCCGACGCTATCCCCCACCTCGGGGCACGTTCGATCGTATTCCTCGCCCTTCCGCCACTTTCCCCCTTGCGGGTTCTCGTTCGACTTGCATGCTTTAGCCATGCCGCCAGCGTTCAATCTGAGCCAGGATCAAACTCTTCGCTTGATGGACCATTGAGCGTCCGGCTTTCGCCGTCCGCCTTGTGTCACAAGTTTTGAGCCGATCCGGTTAACCCCATCCTCGCGGACGGGGCCGGTCTCATCGGGGTTGCCCCCGATGCCGGGTGTGGCCCACCCGGTGTTCTGCTGACCATTCATTGGAATCAACTCTCGTACGACCGAATCGCCGACCCTTACGGGTTGACGACCGGCCTAAGGGCTGAATCTTGCACGAGAATGGCAGCGGTTGCGGGCTGTGAATCCCGCAGCCGCCTCTTGATCGACCTCGCGTGGCCCTGGCAGGGCCGACGCGTGCAGCGCCTTGCGAGGCCGCACATTCTCGCGGTCACCCAACTGCTCACATGTCAAAGATCGGTGCTCGATGCGGGTAGCACACCCGTCCCGAGCTTCGTTCCCGAATCGGGTAGCCTCGATAGTACCACCCATCCCCCCACAGTCAAGCCTCCATCGCCCTTCACACGTCCCATTTTTCACCCCCTCGTTCCGTCACCGCGAGCGTAGCGGCCCACACCCGTTCGGGGGGTGCACCGAGCGCTTTCGCCGCTGCCGTCAGCGTTGCGCCTGTTGTTCGGACATCGTCCACGAGGATCATCCCTCGGCCGCCGGTCTCCGCACCCCGACGCACGCCGAACGCACCCGCGATGTTCCTCGCCCTCGATGAGGCCGAGAGACCAGCCTGTTCCGGCGTGTGCCGACGCCTCACCAGCGCCGGAACGACCTCGAGCCCGGATCGGCCCCCGACCGCTCGGGCAAGAGTCATCGCATGGTCGATCCCGCGGGAGATCCGGCGCCGAAGGCTTGACGCGACTGGAACCAGGACCCACTCTCCACCCGCGTCACGCACCGCGTGGATGATGTGATCGGCGAGGATCGTCCCGAGCCATCGGGCGGTGGCCCGTTGCTGGTGGAACTTGATCTCCTTGACCATGGTTTTCAGAACGCCCTCGTAGGCCCCCAGGCGGATCGCCCTGCTCCACCGCAGTCGCTTTCCGCGGCAGGCATCGCAGGACCCATCGGCGATCGAATCGCCGCCCGGACGAGTCGTCCCGCAACGCGTGCAGAATGCGCCGGAAGGATCGGGCTGCCACCCGGCCTCGGCGGCTCTGATCCAGGCCGGGGGCGAGACCAGACCGAGCCACGAGCGTTCGACATCGAGGATCGCGCGCTGAAGAGGTGGAATCGGGCTGGGCGTCGGGTGTTCGGGGGAGAGGGTGGGGAGTCGTGCCGCCGCGCGAGGAGCGTCCTCGGAGGAAGGCGACGTCTGTGAGGGGGCGGCGGGGCGGGATGGGCGAGGCGGCCAGACGAAGCGATCCATCCTCACCCCCCCAGAGCCCTGCGCAGGACCGTGGCGCGCTCGACCTGTCGATCTTCCTGCGAGAGCCTCCGGCCCACGGTTCGCTGGAGGTGTTCGCTCTGGACGGTGAGGAAGAGCCGCGTGACCGAGCGGGCGTCGAGGTCCACGAGCCCTGCGGTCGCGCCGAATCGGGCGAGGCTGAGCAGTTGCATCGCTTCCTCGCTCGTCATGAGCCGCGCGCTGCGAAGTGTTCCCACGGCCCTGTGGACCTGGTCCTCCACGACCGCTCGGCGTGTGGAGAGGAGTTTCCGTCGTGCCGCACGCTCGTACTCGATGATGCGGGGGAGGATGGCGCCTCGGAACTCGTCGAGGATGGCGCGTTCCTCCTTGCCGAGCGTGACCTGGTTCGAGAGTTGGTGGAAGTCGCCGGAGGGCTCGGAGCCTTCGCCGAGGAACCCTCGCACGGCGAGGGACATGTCGGAGGCCGCTCGCTTGAGTTTGTCGACCTCGCCCAGGAGTCGCAACCCGACGAGGTGGAGCATGACGGAGAATCGGGCTCCGGTCCCGACGTTGGTGGGGCAGGCGGTGAGGTAGCCCAGCCGAGGGGAGAAGGCGAAACCGAGGGCCTCGTCGAGGACGTCGTCGGCGCGGTTGGCGCGTTCGAAGGCGTCTTCGAGATTCAGCCCGGCGCGGATGGCCTGGATCCGCAGGTGGTCCTCCTCATTGACCATGATCGCGAGTTGCTCGCCGGGGACGGAGGCCGCGAGGGCGCGTGGCTCGTCGAGCCCGCCGATGCCGTTGGACTGCTTTCCTCGGGAGTGCTGGATCGAGATGAGGTGCCGCTCGACGCAAAGGGCACGGTCGGCGGGCGAGGCGTGGTGGAGTTCGATCCAGGCGACCTTCTCGGGGAATGTGTCGGCGCGGACGACTTCGCCCACTCTCTCGACGAGCCTCGCGCTCTCGGCCCGGGAGGCGCGGATCATGAAGCGGAAAGAGGAGATGTTGCGAGCGAGGCGCACGCGAGAGGAGAGGACGACATCGTCCTGGGCCGCTCCGCCGCCCAGCCACTCGGGATCGGAGGCGTGGTCGGGCCAGGGAGTCACTCGCCCTCCTCGAGCCGGCGGAGTTCGTCGCGGATCTTTGCCGCCCGCTCGTACTCCTCGCTGGCAACCGCCTGGTCGAGCATCCGGCGCAGGGCGACGGCCCGGCGCTCCTCCATCGAACCGTCCGAGGTGCGGCGAGGGGATTTCCCCACGTGCGTGCTCGAACCCTCGTGGGCGCGCTCGATGAGCGGGATGAGCCGGGACTCGAACGCCTCATAGCACTTGGCGCACCCGAGCAGCCCTGACTGGCGGAACGACCCGAAGGCGAGCCCGC
>JAANMX010002652.1_pt1 | contig 17245 bp, 11 predicted proteins | sample 7279681 | NCBI WGS metagenome assembly JAANMX01 (sample SAMN14094542, study PRJNA606508) | bioreactor metagenome | isolation source: A lab-scale SPAN reactor treating ammonium-rich wastewater day 351 | place: Ireland: Galway | collected 2018-01-01
TGGAAAAGAACTTTAAGAAATAATTATAATAAAATATGCAGGTTATTTCGTTTAGAATGATAATTTTGCAGATCGTTAAAAAATGGATATGAACAAGAATGCTCTTCGACGGCCGCATGCCGCCCACGCGGAACCTGACGTGCAGCGTGTCGCCGATGCGGATCGGCTGCAGGAAGTCCCACGTCCAGCCGAGCGACATCCCCGGCAGGAAGCGGTAGCCGGCCTGGCACTTGAGCCCGTCGGCGACGGCCAGCCCGAACAGGCCGTGCGCGACGCGCTCGCCGAAGTGCGACCGGCGCGCGTAGTCCTCGTCGACGTGCAGCGGCGTGTGGTCGCCCGACACGTCGGCGTACTTGTCGATCATCTCGCCGGTGACGGTGACGGAAGGCGTCACCCCCTCGTCGCCCTCCTTCGCGTCGTCCCAGTAGCGGGCTTCGGTGGCGCTGTCGGTGGCGGTGGCGGTGGCGGAGGCAGTGGCGGCGGCGGTCATGGTGTCCGGAGTGGTGCGAAGGTCAGGCGGCCGCCGCGACGGCGGCGCGCAGGCCGAGCAGGTAGCTGTCGATGCCGAAGCCGGCGATGTAGCCCCTGGCGATCTCGCTGATCACCGAGTGCCGGCGGAACTCCTCGCGCGTGTGGTTGTTCGACATGTGGATCTCGACGATCGGCACGGTGAGGATCGCGAGCGCGTCGCGCAGGCCGTAGCTGTAGTGCGTCCACGCGCCGGCGTTGATCACCACGGCGTCGATCCCGTCGCGGTAGGCCTGGTGGACGCGCTCGCACATCGCGCCCTCGTGGTTCGTCTGGAAGCTCTCGACGTCGACGCCGAGCTCGCGGCCGAGCGCGCCCAGGCGCGCGTCGATCTCGGCGAGCGTGATCGTCCCGTACTGCTTCGGGTCGCGCTTTCCGAACATGTCGTGGTTGATCCCGTGCAGCATCAGCACCTTCTTCATCGTCCCTGCCTCCGTTTCTCGTGGCGCGCCCGGCGCCCTCGTCCGCCCGTCGCGTCATTCAGCCGGCGGGCTTCGGCCGCGCGACGCGATGCTCGATGCCCTTCACGCAGGCGACCAGCGTGGCGTTGACCGGCGTGGGCACGCCGCAGCGCCCGCCCGCGCGCACGACCGCGCCGTTGACGAAGTCGACCTCGGTGCGCTCGCCCTTCTCGAGGCTCTGCAGCATCGACGTCCTGAACTCGGGCGGCAGCCCCTCCTTCGCCTTGGCGTCCCCCGGCAGGTCCTTTAACGCTTCCACTCCCTCTCTTAGCAGCTCCGGCGTCCAAGCCTTAAGCTTCGCTAGCTCCGACGGCTTGCCCCCTTTGGCCATTCTTCCCAAAAAGGCGTGGTAAATAAGCGTTCCGCCCTCACTCAGTTGACCCTCTTTCAGCTGCCCCAGCTCCATCAGCTTCGGCAAAAGCTGGCTGTCGATCATCCGCCGATGGGCTCCCAGCTCCAAGCGCTTGATCCCCGGAATCCGGTGGGCCGCCCAGCCCCCGGCCTTCATCCCCGCGTCCTCCACGAAGCTCTGGATCACCACCTTCCAAAAGGGGTCCTCCGTCGGCGGCTTCAAGCCCAATAGCGGGTCCACGTACTTCGTCGCCACGAAGGTCCCCACTCCCGTGAAATACTGCGCGACCTTTCCTCCGCCTAACTTGGCCACCGCCGTGTGCGCCACCCTCCCCAACCCGAACAGCACCATCATCGAGCCGAACTCTTTTCCAAAATGCGAATAATCCGCCTTCGTCCCGCTCGCCCAGGCATGGAGGTTGATATTCGTCAGCGTCACCCCCACCGCCTCCGCCGACATCGCCCCAACCTCGACCGCAATCGCCGCCGCCTTCGCCGCCTTCCCCAGTCGAGCCCCCTTCGCCGCCTGCCCCGCGACGCCCGCCGCCCGGATCGCCGCCTTCATCCGCTTGGCCACCAAGAGCGCCGATCCCGCGCGAAATCCCGCCGCCGCGAGCTTCCCCACCCCGAATCCCGCCGCCGTGAACGCAAAGCTCTCCACCGCCGCCTCGAAATCCGTCGCAAAGATAATGCTCGCGTTCCTCAGCTCCGTCCCCATCGCCGACCAAAACGCCGCGTTGGGGATCTTTTCCATCAACTCCTTGGCCTCCTTGCCCACCTGGGGATCCGCCGCCAACAGCTGCGCCAGCCGCCCCGCACCGCTGAAATGATCGTGCTCGAACATCCGCCGGCAGGCCTTCAGCATCATTCCCGAAAACTCTTCCTCCGAAAGACATGGATTCGCGGCCTTGAGAAACTCTTGCATCGACGTGAAGACCGCCGCGTTCGGACTGTCCACGAAGAACACCTTGTAGAGCTCCGAGTGCTCAGGCATCCGTCCCGCATACTCCAAGGCCTCCGAAAAGCTCGCGCAGCTCCCCGACTCCAGCAACCCCCGGACCTCTCCCAAAAAGCCCTTCACCGACGCCTCCGACCCAGCGTCGCCTCCCACCGCCTTCGTCCCGGCGAACTCCAGCATGCTCGCCTCTAAATAGGCCAACAGCTGAGCCTCCCTCCGCTTCTCCGGAAGCTTCAGCCCCCACTGCGCTTGCTTCATTAGAGCTTGAGCCGTCTCGTTGCCCGGCAGCGCGGCCAACAAACGGACCGCTTCCTCTATCCTCCCGTCTTCCAGGGCGTTCATCCCCTTCGCCAGCTGCGCCGATTCCTTTCCCCTTCCGCCCGCCGCGATCACCGCCTCCCGGCACGCCCGCGACTCCGCCTTCATCCCCGCAGAACCGTAGATCTGCGCGGCCACCCAATTCAGCTCGACGCGAAGCTCCGCCGGCGTCTCCGCCCTTTGGGCCACCTGCTCCACCGCGCTCAAGGCCTGCTTCACCTTTTCCTTGATCCCCAACGCCGAAAAGGCCTGCGCCGCCTCGAGGCACGCCTCGAATTGCTTCTGCCCTTCCAACTTCGGTATTCGCTTAAGCCGCTGCTCTGCCTTGGCTAATTCGACTGCGTAGCCGCGCAGATACGCCCCGTCGATCTCCCGCAACGATTCCGCGTCCCCCGCGCGAACCGCCTCGGCGACCAAGTCGAACAAATGCAATTCGATCTCCGCCGCCAAGTCCCCTTGGGATCCCGGCAAGATCTTGGCCGCCGTCTCGGCCGCCTCGTGCAGCCTTCCCTGCAATTTTTCCCTTAAGCCCCGAAACTTCTCTTGAAGGTCCGCCCCGCTCAGCAGGGCCCCTTCCCCGCGGGTCAACGGCGCATAGGCCGCCAAGGCCAGCGACAGCTTTTCCAAAGGACCCTCGATAGCCCCTTCGCTGCCCCCGGGCCTTGCCGCTTCATCCCCGACCTTCTCGAGCAAGGCGTCCAGATCCCGGACCAGACTCGCCTGAAAGCCCCTCCAGGCCTCCGGCGACACCGCGGGATCCTCGCCCCGGCTCCATGCCCCGTACTCCGAGGCCTGCGATGCGAGCCTCCCGTAGGCCTTGAGCCGCTCCTCCAGGCTCAGCTCCTTCGCCCCTTGGATCTCCCCTCTCCAAGCCTCCAAGACCCCCAATCGCGCCTGTGGCCCCCCTCCCTCTTTACTCTCTTGATGCTCCTGCGGCAGCAGGACTCGGTCCAGGCGAACCGCAATCTCGACCCTCTCCAATCTCTCCAGGCTGCCTAAACCGGGGCTCGCCTTCCGAAGCTCTTCCCTCAGCTGCGCCATCTCACCCTTCCATGACGCGATCCGGCCGCTCTCTCCGGAGGCCTGGTAAAACTCCGCCGCCGCCAAATAACTCCTCGCCCGCCCCTCCGCGGACAGCCCCTCCAAATCCAGACCCTCCGCCAGGGAGGCGCCCAACTCCTTCACCTCCGCCTCGACCCCAAATCCGCTCCCGCTCAATGCCAAGGCCAGATCCCGCAGCACCCCCAACCGCTCCAAATCCCCGCTCTCCTGCCCGACACCCAAGCGGATCTCCTCCGCCAACGCCTCGGCCTTCGAGGCGTCCCGAAGGACCGCCAACTCCCTCAAGCACCCTAAAAGCGCCTCTCGCCGCTCTTTCGTCCCCTGGACCTCCCTCGCCTCTTCCCATTTCTTCCGGACCGACGCCGTCTCTTGCGCGTACTGCTCCAAGCCCCGCGCCGTCAGCCTCTCCCGCAAGGCCTTGTCGTCGTGGTCGATCACCCTCGAGAGCAGGACCTCCACCGCCTCCAATGCCCCCGCAGCCTTCAACTCCGAGCCAAGCTCGCGAAGCGTCGCCCCGATCTCGCGCAATCTCGCCGTGAGCTCCCGCTTCCCTTCCGCTCCCGCGTGGTCCCGCGCCTTAAGCCCCATCCGCAGCATCTCTCCCAAGCGATCCAGGCGCTCGGGGACCGACAGCCGCTCCGCAGGCAGGCCCTTCAACTCCTCGTGCCAACCCTTCAAATGCCCCTTAAGTCCCGCGTCATCCCCCACCTCCAGGCTGATCCGCGCCATTAACGCCTTGTCTTGCGACGAAATCTTCCCCATCTCGTAGCGGATCCCGCGCAAGGCGCGGTCGTGGTCGCACTCCAACGCCTCCGCCAAAGGCTTCCCGCCCTCGCGCAGAGACTCTCGATAGGCCTTCGCCGAACTATGATATTGCTTGATGAGCTTTAAATCTTCGAACTTGCGGCTCGCCTCACCCGCCGGCAATCCCGCGACATCCCTCTCCCAAACCTTCAGCTGCGCCAAATGCCTCCGCGCCGCCTCGGGCTTGCCCCTCGTAGCCCCCTCGAAGCAACGCAGCGCGGAGGCAAATCGCGCCCGCGCCTCCTCTCCGCCGACCTTCGGCCCCTGCTCCAAGGCCTCCACATACAAAGCCAAGGCCTCGCCATCCCCTCCCTCCAGACGCTCGCCTCGCTCCAAATGTTCCCGGACCTTGCCCCATAGCGCGCTCGCCACCTCCGGCGCGTGCCGCTCCCTCGCCCACGATGCGTAGGCCCAGGCCGTCTTGTCTTGTAAGGATTTGTCTCCCGAATCGAGCTGCGCCGCCCTCGAATACAACCGCGCTGCCGAGCCCCAGTCCTTCCCCAAACGCTCCGCCGCCGCACCCACCAAAAGGGCCTTCGCCTCGAAGGCCTTCCCCGCCTTCACCCCGCCGCGACCGTCCAGCAGCCCCGCGGGAACCGCGACGCCCATCCCCTGAAACTCGTCCTCTAAACCCCTCGCCCCGCCGCCAGAAACACCCTCTTCCCCGCGCGGAGACCCATCGCCCTTCGGCCCCTCAAGGCCGCGGTCCAAAAAAAAGCCTACCCCTTCGCCCGGACTTCCCCCGCCGGGACCTGCCTCGCCTTTGACCCTCGTTCCCACCTATTCTCCCTTATTCGACTGCCACCTCTACCCTTCTCACCTCCACTTAAAGCAATTAACGTGCCGAGACTTTCGGCCAAAACATTCTCAAAAACAGCCCTTATCGAGAGCTGGATTTGCTATTCTTGAAATCATGCTTCAACTCCTTCAATATTTTTAAAAAAATCCCAAAAAACTCAGGCAAGCCCATCCCCATATCTGGCATGTATTTTGCCTATATGTGGAAGTTGCCATGCAAAAAAATGCATCCCCACCTCTCCGTTTGTTCCCGCCCATTCAGAAGACCGAAAGTATTAAACTGGCAGCGCTGGAAGAAGACCCTGAAGCCCTGGATACCCTCGTCGAAAATAGTTTAGCAGGAGATCCCGCGGCCTCGATAGCGCTGTGCTCGGTGTTGCAATCTCGCGTATGGGCGCTCCATCGCCTCGGTTGGTTGATTTTCGAGGAGACGCATGGCCCGATCCTTCAAGCCCTGATCGGGACATTGAAATTCAAAGTCGCGGAGTACCAAAAGTCGGTCGACGAGCAGCCCAACGCCTATTTGCCGTTCCTATGCAATTTAGCCGATTTTGGTTACTTCAATGTCAGGGACTTACTCGTCGCATTGGCCGGCAATGGAAACGAGGAAGTATTTTTCGCCTTCGTCGGCATCGCCGCAAATGGGAGCTTTTGGGCGCTCCACGCGATCAACGAGGGAGGCACGGAAGGGCATTTCCATTTGCTGGCCCAGTATGCCGAAAAATACCGGGACAACCCTCGTTTTGGAAAGCCCTTGTTGGGTATGATACAGAATCCCGATTTCAAGCCGAGGTGCTACTTGGCGAGGCCTAAGGGGCCGTTTCAGCCGACGATCGTCCAGTCCTTCGCAAAATTAGGCGCTCCTTTCGCCGTCACGCTCCTTCAAAATGCCAGCCTGGCGGTCCATTGAACCTAATCCCGAATTTTGCAACGCGTGCGCGCCGTCATTTATTTTTTACGCCGGCGCAGGACAGTATAGAGGCCGGCGATAAACGGTCCGCCCAGGGTAACCCCTTCGCCCCAAGATTTTCCCATGCCTAAACTACAACCCCCGCCGTTTGACGGGACTTCCGCCGCGGGAAGTTCCGGCTCGGACTCCAGGGCGCCGATATCGGGCGCGGACCCCCGCGAGCGTGCGTTGCCCGCGAAATCGAATGCCGGCAAATCGGGCGCCGAGGCGCTGCCGGCGTCGATCGCCGGCGAGTCGTCGGACAGAGCGAAGTTCCCGTTGGCGGGATCCAGAAGGAATGGGCCGCTCGCCATGTTGGCGGCCTGCATGATCCTCGGCTGGCAAAGGGCGCCGTTTTGGCAGTTATCGGCGATATCCGCGAGAACATTGTGGTACAGGCCCAAGGTGAAGGCCGGTCCGGTCGCGTTGCTCTCGAAATAGTAAAGGTCTCTTCCCGCGCCCGCGACATTTTCGCTGAACAAATTGTTATAAACGTTGGAGACTTGATCGTCCGAGGCCGTCAAGTAGAGGCCTCCTCCGTTTTCCACCGCCGAGTTTCCGAAGAAAGTGTTGTTAACGACGTTTATTTCCAAACCCGAATCGTCCTCTTGGCCGACAAATAGTCCGCCGCCATGATTCTTGGAAGCGTTGGAGGCGAAGATGTTACTGGCGACCACAATCTTGCCGAGGGCGGAAAGCAAGGAGGCGCCCGCCCCGCCCTCCCCGGCATTGCCGGAAAAGAACGACCGGTCCAGGCGAATTTCGCCTTGAGCCGTATACAGCTGTGCTCCTCCTCCGAAGCTAAGCCCGGCGTCGCAATTCAAAAATTGCGCCTGTTCGACGACGATATCCGCCTCATTGGCCGAAACCGTAAGCCCGCCGCCACTTCCCGTGTCCGCGGCGTCTCCGTTCTGAAACGTCAGTCCCGAAACTCGGATCGTCGTGTCATTGTCGTCAAACTTAAAGCTGGAAGCGATCGTCAGCACCGGCCCGAGGCCTTCGGCGTCCAGAATCGAGTTTTCCACCCCCGCGCCTTGGAGGGTCAGGTCGAAATCTTCCGAGTCGTTGAGGATATTGTCCGCGTTGTAGGAGAATGGGGTGCCGCCCGCAAGGAAAGTTCCCTCGCCGATGAGGATAAGGTCGTCCTGCCTATTGCCGGCGGCCTGCGCCAAGGCGTCCCGTAGTTCCTGGCTGGTGTTGACATTGAAAGTGGCTCCCCATGCCGTGTTTCCGGCAAGGAAGGCTTGAAAGGCAAGGACGGTTCCTAAAAGCGGTTTCTTGAATTTCATATCAGGATCCTCTGTTCAGACCACGGCGGGTTAAAGCAAATTCAGAAAAAGGCCGCCCTACCCGAAATTGGGTAGGGCGGCCTAAATAAAGAGCCACAACTTCTCTTAACGCCTCCTGAAGCGCAGGCCGAGCAACGACGCCAAGATCGCGGTCCACCAAGCCATGCCGGAAGAGGCCGCGCCGACCGGGGCCAGGGCGCAACCGCCTCCGCCGATTTCCGGATTCGGCTCGCTGACGGACAAGCTGAATTCCGATTCCAGCGCTCCCATGTCGGGCCCGGTGCCGAATTGGCGGGGGTTGCCTTCGTAATCCTCGGCCGGCAAGCCCGGAGCGGAAACGGAACCCGCGTCGACAGCCGGCGAGTTCTGAAGCAACTCGAAGTTGTCGTTGGAAGGGTCCGCAAACAGCGCGTCGCCCCCGATGTTCTCGCCCCGGTTGATCCGAGTCTGGCAACTGCCGTCGCCGCAGTTGTCGGCGACGGGGCCCACCAGGTTCGAATAGACGTTCATCGTGAAGCTCAGGAGGCCGCCGCCGACCTCGTCGTAATAGAACAAGTCGTCCCCAGCCGGGGCCTGGTTGGCCTGGAAGATGTTGTTGTAGACGTTGGCCACCAGATTTCCGGATCCGAAGACCAGGGCGCCGCCGCCTTCGCCGCCGGCGTTATTGAAAAAGGTGTTGTTCACGACCGCGATGTTCTGCCCGTCGGGATCCACGTGGCCGATCTGCAGGCCGCCACCGTCGCCGTTCGCGGTATTGCCTTCGAAGATGTTGTTGACCGCGAGTATTTCCCCGCCGAGGGAAGTCAGGCTGGCGCCGCCGCCGTGACCGGCCCTGTTACCGGAAAAATAGGATCGGCTCAGGGTGATGGCGCCGGTTTCGGAATAGGCATCCAAGCCGCCGCCCCACCAATCGTCGGCCGTCACCTCGTTGTCGAAAAACTTCACGCGCTCGACCAGGATGCTTCCCGATCGAGTGAGCGCGGCGAGCCCTGCGCCGTCCCAGTCTCCGACATAGCCGTTTTGAAAGGCGACGTCCCGGACCTCGAAGCGCACATTCGCATCGTTCGCAAGCAAAAACGACGAAAGGAAGAGGATGGCCGAGGCGTCGCCGCCGTCAAATACCGTGCTATCGGCGCCTGCGCCCTGGATGGTCAGCTTAAAATTCTCTTCGGAGTTCGCCGTGGCGTCCGCGAGGTACTCGAAGATATTCCCCTCGGGGGCATACACGCCCTCCGCCATATTGATCACGTCGTCTTGATCGTTGTCGGCGGCCTGGGCCAAGGCATCTCGAAACTGTTGGCCGTTGCTGACGTTAAACTCTGCGGCGCTGGCCACGGTTCCAGCCAAGACGGCTTGAAACACAACGACACCGGTTAGAATGGATTTTTTGAGCATGACGAATCTCCTTTAATCAGGAGTCGTAGAGCAATAGTCATGCCAAAAAAAATCCCGCGAAAACTCTGGGAAAATGCGCCTCGGCGCGAAGGCTCGGTTTGTCTTTATTGATTTTTTTGCAAATTTTACATTTGCTAAATTCAAAAAGGCTGGAGGTCGATTCTCACGCAGACATCCCTCGAGAAGAGAGCTGAATTTTCCCAAACTCCATTATCGCTTCAACAATCCCTGGGCCTTAAGCCGCTTGCGGACCTCTTGGAACTCCGAAAAGAAACCCAGGCCGCCAGCCGTGGCCGAACGGTCTCCGGTGGACGAAGCGAGGCGAAACTCGGATTTCTTTTCAGCGGGCTCGGGGGCCGGCGCGGGATCTCCGGGGTGTTCGGAGCTGCGGCGCAAGACCACGGCTTGACCCCTGGAATCGTAGCCCAGGAATTCCTCGATGGCGGGAGTGGAATGAAGGGATTTCGCGGCGGTGCCCATGCCGGGGTTTAAGATAAGCAAAACCCGGGCCAAGATCGCCTGAGTGAAATCATTAAATATTTAATATTTTCAATAAGTTAGATGGCAGTTACTTTCGTTGGAAGGCCTTCTGGGGAATCCAGGCCACAAGCGCCCCGCCGAGGCGGGGGCGAGAATCCCTCCGGGCTTAATCCGACGGACCTGCCAAATCGTAGCGCGCGCACTCGGAGAGCTGGGCCAGGATTTCCTCCCCGTCCTGCGTGGGCGCCCGGCAGGCATGGTCTCGGCAGAGGTAGTAAGTGGTCTTGCCGCCCTGGGCCTTGCGGTGTTGCAAGAGCGGCGGAAAATCTGCGGACTCCACGGCGGAGGCGACGACGTGGTTGGGGAAAAAACCGCCGCGCAGCTTCGCGAAAAAGCCGGCGCCCTCCCCTGCCTTCCCTTCCAAAACCGCGAGCTCGCTGGAGAGATCGGTCAGGTAATCGTAGGCCAAGAGCAAGGTCCCGAAGGCGGAGGGAAACTCGGCCGCGGTCGGGGCGAAGACCTCGAGGGTCTTGAGCGCCTTTTCGCGATAGGCGGCATCCAGGGTGAGGTCGTGGAGCCGCAGCAAGTTGGCGGCGGCAACCGCGTTGGCATTGGGCAGGGCGCCGTCCGAGCCCTCCTTGCCACGCACCAAGAGGCTCGCGTCGCTGCCGTCGGTGAAGAAGTAGGCCCCGCCGGCCGCGTCCCAAAACTTGGCATCCTGCCGCCGTTGCAGGTCGAGGGCCCAGCTCAGGATCTCGGGGCGGAAGTCGCACTGGTAGAGCTCGATCAAGCCCTGGATCAGATAGGCGTAGTCGTCGAGGCGCGCGGCGAAGCGACCCTCGCCGTCGCGGTAGCGGGCCAAGAGATCGCCCTGCGGCGCGAGCTTCGTTTTCAAAAAGGCCGCCGCGCGATGGGCCGCGTCGAGATAGCGCCGATCCCCCAAGACCTGCCAGCCCATCGCCATGGCCCGAATCATCAGGCCGTTCCAGGCGGTGAGGATCTTGTCGTCCTTGTGCGGATGCACGCGGGCCTCGCGGATCTGGAAGAGCTTCTCGCTCGCCGAGCGGAGCAGCGGGTGGTCTTTCTCGGCCCAGCCGAATTCCGCCGCTAGGCTAAGGTTATTCGTTCCGTGCTCGAAATTGCCGCCGGGCGCGACTTGGTAGACGCGGCAGAAGTGATCGAGCTCGTCGCGGGTCAGGACCTCGCTCAGCTCCTCGAAGGTCCAGACGTAGAACTTTCCCTCTTCCCCTTCGCTGTCGGCGTCCTCGGCCGAGTAAAAGCCGCCCTCGGGATCGGTCATGACGCGCAGGACGTAGTCGAGGGTTTCTTGGGCGACCCGCCGGAACATCGGCTCTTGCGTCGCGCGAAAGCCCTCGAGGTAGGCGACTGCCAGCTGGGCGTTGTCGTAGAGCATCTTTTCGAAGTGAGGGATCAGCCAGCGCGCGTCGGTGGAGTAGCGCGCGAAGCCGTAGCCGAGGTGGTCGTAGATCCCGCCCCGCGCCATCTTGTCGAGGGTGAATTTCACCATTTCCAGGGCGCGCGGATCGCCGCCGCGCCGCCAGATCCGCAACAGCATCGAAAGCTGGTTGGCGTGCGGAAACTTCGGCGCCTGGCCGAAGCCGCCCCAGGCGGGGTCGAAGCTCATCAGGCTCTGGCGGAAGAAGGCGCCGAAGACGTCCTCGCTTAGGCCCACGCCCTCGGCTTGGGCGGATTTCTGCAGCTTGAGGTAGTCGACGATGGAATCGCCGGTCTCGAAGACCTGGCCGGGCGCTTCGCGCCAGACCTTGGCGACCTGGCCCAGCACGTTGAGGAAGAGCGGCTTGGGCCAGTAGGTTCCGCCGTAGAAAGGCTTGAGCTCGGGCGTGAGGAACATGCTGAGCGGCCAGCCGCCGCGCTGGCGCATCGCGTGCAAGGCGGACATGTAGATGTCGTCGACGTCGGGGCGCTCCTCGCGGTCGACCTTGATCGGGATGAAGTCGCGGTTCAAGACCTCTGCGACTTCCGGAGCCTCGAAGGACTCGTGCTCCATCACGTGGCACCAATGGCAGGTGGAATATCCGATGCTGAGGAAGATCGGCTTGTTCTCTTCCCGCGCCGCGCGGAAGGCCTCCTCGCCCCAGGCCTGCCAGTGAACGGGGTTGCCCTTGTGCTGGAGCAGGTAGGGGGACTTTTCGAATTTAAGCCGATTTTCTCGCGTCGACATGGGGATACCTCGTGGGGACGGGATGTTCCGAATCGCTTCAATCAACGATTTTCAGTGGAATCCACGCCGCCATTTTCTTAAAAATCTGGTCAAAACTATATAGGAGACCTCCGCCGTCGAGGGCCGCCTGCGCCACATGGGCGTCCGGCGTGGAGACCTGAAGGCCTTTCTTCGCCAACTTCTGCCGCAAGACGCCCACCTCGAACCAGTGCCCGATTCCGAAGGCAGGCGTCTCAAGATCCAACAGGAAGGCCCGCAGCTTTTTTTGCTCGGAACCGGCCCTGGCCCCGCTCAGCAACTCGGCGGCCACGACGGGACTGAGCCGCGCCCTCCCTTCCTGAAGGGCCTCCTCCAAGCGCGGCAAAGGACGTCCGGCGAAAAAATCGATCCATACGCAAGTATCAACCAGGATTTCGCTCACGGGATTTCTCGATATCGACTTGGAGGCGCAGCTTGCCCTTCAGGGCCATCGCCTTGTCGTAGGCACGGCGACGCTTCAACAGATGAAGACCTTCCACGAGGGTCTCGGTGATGCCGCGCCGGGTGACCTTTTGAGCGTCGCGCAGCAGGTCTTTGGGAATATTGGCGGTAATTCGCTGGGTCTTGGGGGAAAGCTCCGGCATGAAGCCATACTAATGCCGATACATACGGCCGTCAATACGGTTATTCTTCCCTTTCGGTGCGGGCGCCCTCTAAAAGCTGCTGCACGACGTTGGGGTCGGCGAGCGTCGTCGTGTCGCCCAGGTCGCCGACCTCGCCCGAGGCGATCTGGCGCAAGACTCGGCGCAGGATCTTCCCGCTGCGCGTCTTGGGCAGCGCGGGCGTGAATTGGATGTGGTCCGGCTTGGCGATGGGGCCGACTTCGCTCGCGATGTGCTGGATCAGCTCGCGGCGCAGGCCCCGCGAGGGCTGCACGCCCTCTTTCAAGGTGATGAAGGCGTAGATGCCCTCGCCCTTGATCGGGTGCGGGAATCCGACCACCGCCGTCTCGGCGACGTCGGGATTCTTCACGAAGGCGCTCTCCAGCTCGGCGGTCCCGAGACGGTGCCCCGAGACCTTGAGCACGTCGTCCATCCGGCCGAGAAACCAGTAGTAACCGTCGGCGTCGCAGCGGGCGCCGTCGCCGGCGAAGTAATGCCCGGGAAATTTGGAAAAGTAGGTCTGCTTCACGCGCTCGGGCTGGCCGTAGACGCCGCGGATCATCGCGGGCCAGGGCGCCTCGATCACGAAGAGGCCGCCCTCGTTGGGGCCGCAGGGCTGGCCGTTTTCTCGCAGGATCTTGGGCTGGACGCCGAAGAAGGGCAGCGCCGCCGAACCGGGCTTCAGCGGCATCGCGCCCGCCAACGGGCTGATCATGATCGCCCCGGTCTCGGTCTGCCACCAGGTGTCGACTACAGGACAGCGGCCCTTCCCCACCGTCTGAAAGTACCAAACCCAGGCCTCGGGGTTGATCGGCTCGCCCACCGTGCCCAGGACCCGCAGGCTCTCGAGGGAATGTTTTTGTACCGGCGCCTCGCCCGAGCGCATCAGCGAGCGGATCGCCGTCGGGGCGGTGTAGAAAATACTCACCCGGTGCCGGTCGATCGTCTCCCAAAAGCGGTCGACCGCCGGGTAGGTGGGGATTCCCTCGAACATCACGGTCGTCGCCCCGTTGAGCAGCGGCCCGTAGACTAGGTAGCTGTGCCCCGTCACCCAACCCACGTCCGCGGTGCACCAGAAGACGTCGCTCTCGCGGTAATCGAAGACATACTTGAAGGTCGTCGCCACCTGCACCATGTAGCCGGCGGTCGTGTGCAGGACGCCCTTGGGCTTGCCCGTCGAACCGCTGGTGTAGAGGATGAAGAGCGGGTCCTCGGCGTCCATGGGCTCGGGGGCGGCCTCGTCTTCCTGCAAGGAGATCAGCTCGCTCCACTCGTAATCGCGGCCCTCGACCATGTCGATCGCTTCGCCGGTGCGGCGCAGGACCAGCGAGGCGATCAACTTGTGCCCCTCCGCCTCGCAGGCCGCGAGGGCCTTGTCGGCGACGAACTTGAGCGAGACCGACTTCTCGCCGCGGAACAGGCCGTCGGCGGTGAGCAGGAACTCGGCGCGGCAGTCGAGGATGCGCTCTTTGAGCGACTCGACGGAGAAGCCGCCGAAAATGACGTTATGAATCGCGCCCAACCGGGCGCAGGCCAGGAGCGCCATCGCCAGCTCGGGGACCATGCCCAGGTAGATCGCCACGCGGTCGCCCTTCCGGACGCCCAAGGCCTTCAACGCGTTGGCCAGGCGGCAGACCTCGCGATGCAGCTGGCGGTAGGTGAAGCTCTTCGTCTCGCCGGGGCGGTTGCCCTCCCAGATCAGGGCGACCTTGTCGCCGCGAGACTTCAGATGCCGGTCGAGGCAATTGAGGCTTAGATTGGTCTTCGCGCCCTCGAACCAGGACACCTCGATCTTGTCGCCCCAGTCGTAGCGCAGGACACGCTCCCACTTTTGGAACCACTCGAAGCCCTCCGCGACGCCGCCCCAGAATTCCTCGGGGTCTTCGACGGAAGCCCGGTAGAGCCGGCGATAGGTCTCGAGGTCGGGCAGAAGCGGCGCGCCCTCGCCGCGCGGCTTCACGTCGAAGACGCGGTGGTCGCTGAAGACGTTTTGGATGGAGGTTTCGCTCATAGCGCTCGGGAGACGGTTAAAACAGGGGCTCGATCCGCTCGATCTCGGCCATCAGGCCCTTTAGCACGCCTTTCTGGAAAGGCAGCAGCAATTTTCCGGCGGCGAAAAATTCCTTCAGCGGGAGGGTGCCGCCGAGCTTGCAGAGGTTGAGATAATTGTCCAGGGCGGCCTCTTTGTCGCGGAGGCTCTGGGTCCAGAGCTGCCAAGCCCCGACTTGGGCGATGGCGTAATCGATATAATAGAAGGGCACTTGAAAGATGTGCAGCTGGCGGATCCAGCGGCTGCGCTTCCAGGCCTGCAGGTCGCCGAAGTCGATGCCCGGCATGTATTTGTTTTCCAGCTCTTCCCAGGCGCACGCCCGGCCCGCCTCGCCCTTCGCCTCGCCGGAATAGACGCGGTGCTGAAACTCGTCGACCATCGCGATGTAGGGCAAGAGCAGGATGCTCTCGGCCAGGTGCTTTTTGCGGAAGGCGTCGGCGTCCGGTTCGGAAAAAAATTCTCCGTAGTAAGGCTGGGCCAGGAATTCCATCCCCATCGAGTGCACCTCGCAGGCCTCCAGCGTCGGGTGGCTGAGCTCGATCAGCTCGATGTCGCGGCTCTCCCAGGCCTGGAAAGCGTGGCCGCACTCGTGCAGCAAGGTCGTCACGTCGGCGGCCTCGCCGACGCTGTTCAAAAAGATATACGGGACCCGGTAGTCGTAGAATCCGGTGCAGAAGGCGCCGGGCGCCTTGCCGACGCGGGCGGGGACGTCGACCAAGTCCCAGTCGATCATCCGCTGGAAGTGTTCCGCCAGGCGCGGAGAGAGGCCTCGGTAGACGTTCAGGCCCGCCCGGGTCTGCTGGGGGATGGAGACCTTGAGCTCGCCGGTCTTCCACTCCGGGAAATAATCCAGGTCCCAGGCCTGCATCCGCGCCAGCCCCAGGGACTTGGCCTGCCGCTCGCGGATCTTCACCGCCAAGGGCACCATCACCTCGCGGATCTCCTCGCGGAAGACCCGCACGTCCTCGGGGCCGTAATCGAGGCGGCGCATCTTTTGGTAGGCCAGCGGAATGAAGTCGGGATGGCCGAGGGTCTTGGCCATCGCGTCGCGGTATTGGACGGCCTCGTCGTAGATCGCTTCGAGGGCGGGCTTGTTCTTGAGAAACCAGCCGCTGTAGCTGCGGTAGCTGTCGCGCCTCAGCTCGGGTCGCGGCGAGGAAGAGAACTTCTTGATGTGGGCCAGGGGGTAGGTCTTCCCCTCCACCTCGAAGCTGGCGCCCCCGCTCAGCTTGGTGTAATCCGCCAGGACCTTGTTGAGCTTGGTCTCGAGCTCGACGTTCTTCGGGTCGAAGGCATCCTGGGCCAGTTGCAGCTGGGCGAAGAACTGCTTGCCGTGCTTGGCCTCTAGGGCCTTTCGCTCGGGGGAGGCGAGGAATTTCTCGCGGACCTTGGCGTTCCAGATCGAGTAGACGGGCTCGATCTCTTCCCTTAGGCGCCGTTCCTCGGCCTCGACCTCGGGGTTTTCGGTGAAGCGCTGGAAGGCCAGCTGCACCAGCTCGAAATGGGTTTCGATGTGGGCCTTGACCTCGTTCCACCGGCCCAGGGCGGCCTCCCAGGCGGGGAGCGTCTCGGCCTGCTCGACCTCGGCCAGGACTCCGCTTAGGAATTTTTCGGTGGCGGGGCCGCTGAGCTTTTCTTGGTAGTCGTGGAAGTAACGGTTCGTCCGGCGTTTCAGCTTGCGGACGACGGAGACGATAGGATCTTGGACATCGGACATGCGGCAATCTTAAGCATCTTGAGGGGTGTGAATCCAGCAAGAATTGCTAGGGCCTGGGAAGAAGCTCGTCATGCTCGGCCGTGGAGCTTTCCCACGAGGACCTATCTTGACGATTCCCCGACGCATCGCCGTAAATACCTCCGTGCTAACGCCACGCCCGGATGGAAAAGGAATCTCCCCCGGAAGGCTACGGCCCGGTCGGGCTAGTCGCATCCAAAAAGCCTGTTCGCATATCGGGTTAGAGGCTTCCTCCGTCAGCCTCTAACCCGAATGCTCTCTAGGCTTTTTGGACGCTCCTACGCCCTCCCTCCTGCCTAATGCCTTCCGGGGGAGATTCCTTTTCCATCCTAGGTGCTCCTTAAGAAGAAGAAGAAGAAGAAAGAAAAGAAATTACTCTGAGCTAACGACTCGCATGCTTACTTAAGCCCACAAGCCTTAGACTTCCGATTCACACCTGCTGTGGTTCCGACACCGCAGGAAACCGATCGTAGGCAAGACTTGAGATTGGATTATTTTTTAAAGGGATTTTTCAGCACGATATGCTGCTGCCGCGACGGCCCCACCGATACCGAGGTCATCGGCAAATCGAGGAGCTTTTCGACCTTCTCGACGTATTTCTTCGCGAACTTCGGCATCTGCTTCCACCGCGTCACGCCGGTCAGGTCCTCGGACCAGCCGGGGACCTCCTCGTAGATCGGCTTTACCTCTTGCAAGTCCTCTACCGTGGCGGGGACTGTCTTGAGGACCTTCGAACCGAGGCGATAGGCGGTGCAGATGCGAATCTTTTTTAGGCCGCTCAAGACATCGAGCTTGGTCAGGACCAATGACGTCAGGCCGTTGGCGCGCATCGCGTGGCGGATCACGACCAGGTCCAGCCAGCCGCAACGCCGCGGGCGGCCCGTCGTCGAGCCGAACTCCCCGCCCTTCTCGCGCAGGTACTCGCCGGTCTTGTCCTCCAACTCCGTGGGGAACGGCCCGCTGCCGACCCGCGTGGTGTAGGCCTTGGCGATGCCGACCACCTGGTCGATCTGCGTCGGGCCAAGGCCGCTGCCGCAGGAGGCGTAGCCGGCCACGGTGTTGCTGGAGGTCACGTAGGGGTAAGTGCCGTGGTCGACGTCCAGGCTGGTGCCCTGGGCGCCCTCGAAGAGCAGCTTCCAATCCTTGCGCACCCAGGTCTGCAGCAGGTCGCCCACGTCGTCGACGTAGGGGCGGATCGCCTTGGCGAGCGGCAGGTATTCCTT
>JAANMX010002656.1_pt1 | contig 17228 bp, 18 predicted proteins | sample 7279681 | NCBI WGS metagenome assembly JAANMX01 (sample SAMN14094542, study PRJNA606508) | bioreactor metagenome | isolation source: A lab-scale SPAN reactor treating ammonium-rich wastewater day 351 | place: Ireland: Galway | collected 2018-01-01
GAGGACGTGGTGCCGGTCGTTGAGCATCGGCGTCTCTCGACCGCCGTCGTCCGTACCGTCCGCCCCGATGCTGTAGAGCAGGAACGACCGGCCGCGGCTTCGTGCTCGAAAAGGGAATGAAGGGCCTGTCCGCTCCGAAGATCGGCGGCAAGCTCAGCCTGCGGGCGTCGGTCACCGGCGAGATCGTGATGGATGGCGTCGTGGTGCCGGAGGAGAACCTGCTGCCGAACGTATCCGGCCTGAAAGGTCCGTTCGGTTGCCTGAACCGCGCGCGCTACGGCATTTCGTGGGGCGTTATGGGCGCGGCCGAAGACTGCTTGCACCGCGCGCGGACGTACGTGCTGGAACGAAAGCAGTTCGGCCGCCCGCTGGCGGCGGCGCAACTGGTGCAGAAGAAACTCGCGGACATGCAGACCGACATCGCGCTTGGACTTCAAGGTACCTTGCGCATCGGACGGTTGATGGACGAGGGCAGGATGACGCCGGAGATGATCTCCATCATCAAGCGCAACAATTGCGGCAAGGCGCTCGATATCGCGCGGGCCGCGCGCGATATGCACGGCGGCAACGGGATTCAGATCGAGTATCACGTGATGCGCCACGCCGCGAACCTTGAGGCCGTCAATACTTATGAAGGCACCCACGACGTCCATGCGCTGGTGCTGGGCCGCGCCATCACCGGCATCCCGGCGTTTTCGTAAGGTTTTCGGGAGCGATGCTGCCTTAGTTTCGTCACGGCCGGGACGAGTTCGGCCATGACAGCATAAATGTAGGCATTCGCCCCAATGTCCGAACCGCCTGACACCGAAGACGACCTTTCGTTCAACCGTGACTTTCCGCTGAGGCCAGGCGTTGCCGAGGAGGTCGTGCCCGGCGTCCGCCGCGTGCTGTGCGATAATCCCGGTCCTTTCACGTTCACGGGAACGGTGAGCTACATTGTCGGGCGCGGCAAGGTGGCGATCATCGATCCCGGACCTGACAGCGAGGCTCATGCGAAGGCGCTGCTCGATGCGGTGAGGGGCGAGACCGTGACGCATATCTTCGTCACGCACACCCACAAGGATCATTCCCCAAATGCTGTGCGCATCAAGGCCGCCACGGGCGCGCGGGTTTATGCCGAGGGGCCGCATCGCGCCTCGCGCCCGCGCTTTGAAAGCGAAGTGCATAAGCCGGAATCGGGCGCGGATCGCGACTTTGATCCGGACGTCCGGCTTGGCGATGGCGACGTCGTGACAGGCAAGGGGTGGACGCTGAAAGCCGTGACCACCCCGGGTCATACGGCGAACCACATGGTTTTCGCCTGGAGGGAGCGCGGTGTTCTTTTTGCCGGCGACCACATCATGGGCTGGTCCACCTCAATCGTGGCGCCGCCGGATGGGTCGATGACGGACTACATGGCGTCGCTGGAAAAACTCTCGATGCGCGACGAGCACCTGTATTTCGCCGGTCATGGCCCCGAGATCCGGGATGCGCCCCGCTTCGTGCGCTTCATTGTGCGGCATCGCAGGGCGCGCGAGGCTTCGATCCTGCATCGGCTGGCGAAAGGCGAGGCCGATATCGCGACTTTGGTTCGCGCCATCTATATCGGGCTCGACTCGCGGTTGTCCGGCGCCGCCGGCTATTCGGTGCTTGCGCATCTGGAGGATCTGGTGGCGCGCGGCCTCGTGCTCACCGATGGCGATCCCGTTATCGAGGGGCGCTACCGGCTAGATCACGATGATTTTGGATCGAATTGATCCGAAATCATGAACGTGATCGATTCCAATATTTGAGAGCGGGATGCGGGCGGAAAACCGCACCACACTTTTCCTCATCCCGCTCGAGCGTGAGCCTTATCGCTTGCCCTTTGCCGGCGGTTTGACCGGCACGGGCGGCTCCTTCACCGGTTTATCGACGACGTTTTCAGCGGCGATATTGATGTCGTCGATCAGGCTGCTGACGCGGGCGGCGTTGCTGCCGAGATCGTGCTCGAAATAACGCGAGGAGGAGCGGATATCGATGCGTGACCCGTCTTCTGTCGGCATGATCCGGATCACGATGTCTTCACGAAAACCCATGACCGGCGTTCTCGCCACGGCCTCGATATGGCCGGGCTGCCGCGGCGGCTGCGGCGGGCGTTCATCGATCATCAGCCATTTGCGCCGCGTGACGAGTCGCCGGACGATGTCGAAGGCCTGCTGGGCCGTGAGGTCCAGTTCCACCGGCTCGATCGCGGGATAGGCCACGCGTTGCTGCTCGGCTGAATAAAGGCCGGCATAAACGGCGGAATTGGCGCCGTCGGTGCCGCGCAGCCGCGCCAGCGCTTCGAATTGCGGCGGGTTGACCGGATCGGTGGTGATATCGTGGATCGGCGGCAGGTTGCGATATCTCACGGCGAGGAATGCCGGATAGGCAAGGATCAACACGTTCAGCAGCAGGGCTGTCAGGATACGGCCTATGCCGCGTGAGCCGTCGCGCCACAGCGCGACAAGGCCTGCGAACGCCAAAAGGACCGACAGCCCGGCGCAGGCGAGCGCGCCCAGCAACGTCGCGAGCGCGGGCTTGCTCTCGAGGATGCCGAACCTCACGGCGGCGACGGACACCACCGTCGCGACCGCCGAGAACACCGCGAGCCGCCGCGCCCAGGTCGCCAGCGCGGAGAACGGTTCGGTTTGATAGTGTGCGGAAAACCTGCGGGCCATGAGAGCGGTTCGTTGCGGCGGCTCGTCTTCGCCGGGATCGTCTATAGCGTTTCGAGCAAAACGAGTGTTCGCGTAAACAAAGGCCTGATCCTGATTCCATCAAAGCCGGAAAATTTTCTAGCGCATTTTGTGCGGCGGAGAAACGTCGGTGTCCGCGCGTGTCAGCACGGCGAACTCCGCCGCCAGGAAATCCAGAAGCGCCCGCACCGAAGGCAGGAGACCGCGCCGCGATGAAAACACGGCGTGGACGATTCCGGCGCGCGGCGTCCAGTCCGGCAGTACATCCACCAGCGCGCCGCTTTCAAGATCGGCCTTCACCATCATTGTCGGAAATTGTCCGACGCCGATGCCGCGCAACGCCGCGAAGCGCAGCGCCACCATGTCCTCGGTGATGAAACGGGGCGTGTGAGGGATCCGCGCGGCGCCCGCGTCGGGACCGTCGAGGGACCACTCATGACGTTGATGCGGCGACTGCCAGCCGATACTCGGCAGGTGGACGAGATCGGCGGGAACGGGCGGGTGGCTCAGTTTCTTCAGCAGCGACGGGCTCGCCACCAGCCGCTGAGCGCTCTCCGCCAGCACCCGCATCACGAGGTCGTTGTCTTCCAGCGGCGGAAACCGCACCCGGAGCGCGATGTCGATCCCATCCGCGATGACATCGACGCGGCGCGGCGTGCTCTCCAGATGAACCTCGACATCGGGACACTCGGCCATGAAGCGGGCGATCATCTCGCCGACCTGGAAGTAGAGGAGCGGCGGCGGGCAGCTTATCCGCACGATTCCCTGCGGCTTGGTGCGCGAGCGCTCTATCAGATCCTGCGCGGCCTCCGCCTCCACCAGCATCGCGACGCAGTGGTGGTAGTAGTCCTGGCCGATGCCGGTGACGGTGAAGCGTCGGGTGGAGCGCTGGATCAGGCGGACGCCAAGCCGGGCTTCGAGCGTCGCCATGCGCCGGCTCAGTCGCGATTTCGGAATGCCGAGCGCGCGGGCGGCGGCGGCGAAGCCGCCGTGATCCACCACCTGGACGAAAAAGTAGAGGTCGTTGAGATCATGCATATCGTTCTATCAATAGAACGTTGAGGCGCGATATTGCCAGCTACCGGGTACTTTGTCTCGCTCATATTGTTGGTGCCAAGACAGCGGCCGATCCGGCCGCGTTATGGAGTAACGGTCATGAGAAAGGTTCTCGGTGTTTTCAGCGCCCCCCGGCAGCATTGGGTCGGCGATGGTTTTCCGGTCCGCTCGCTGTTTTCGCACGCCAGCCACGGCGACCATGTCAGCCCGTTTTTGCTGCTGGATTATGCCGGCCCTGCCGATTTCACCCCGGCGGAGCGGCCGCGCGGCGTCGGCGTTCATCCGCATCGCGGTTTCGAGACCGTCACCATCGTCTATCAGGGCGAGGTCGAGCACCGCGATTCCACCGGCAACGGCGGCCTGATCGGGCCTGGGGACGTGCAATGGATGACGGCGGCTTCGGGCATCCTGCACGAGGAGTTCCACTCCCGCGCCTTCACGAAGAAGGGCGGCGCGATGGAGATGGTGCAACTCTGGGTCAACCTGCCGGCCAGGGACAAGAACGCCGAGCCTGGCTACCAGACCCTGCTCAACGCGGAGATTCCCTCGGTCGATCTGCCGGACGGCGCGGGTAGATTGCGGGTGATCGCGGGCGAGTTCGACGGCCGCAAGGGGCCGGCGAAAACCTTCACGCCGGTCGGCATCTACGACGTGAAGCTCAATCGCGACGGCGTTGCGACGCTCAACCCGCCGGAAGGGCACACCGTTGCGGTGGTGGTGCTGAAGGGCACCGTACTGGTTGGTGGCAGCGAGATCGCCCGCGAGGCGCAGTTCGCGCTGCTCGACCGCAATGGCGGCGAGGTGACCATCGAGGCCAATGGTGATGCCTCGGTGCTGATCCTGTCCGGCGAGCCGATCGACGAGCCGGTGGTGATGCGCGGTCCCTTCGTCATGAATACGGAGGGTGAGATCCGCCAGGCCATGATCGATTTCCAGAGCGGCCGTTTCGGCACGCTGGAGCCGGTCGGGGCTGACGCCTGATCAACAACGCTCGCGGGAGGCGGCACGCCGCTTCCCGCTTTTCTTTTGTCTTTTCTCAATCAAGGTGCGCCGGTCTCGTCACCCGCCGCGCGCAATACGCGCGTTTGTGATTTGCGCCGCCGCGTTCGGGAATCCACGGAGCATTTTCCGGCTAAGTGGAATCCGGTTAGCCTGAAGAAAATGCTCTCGATCAAAAACGTGCACGTATTCTGATCGAAAAACCGGTATCCACTTTTGCGGAATACGCACTAGCTGCCCTTGAACTTCTCGCGCAGCGCCGCTTTCAGGATCTTCCCGGTGGCGGTGTGGGGAATGCTGTCGACGAATGCGACGTCGTCAGGCATCCACCATCTGGCTATCTTGCCGTCCATGAAATCGAGAATTTCCTCGCGCGTTACGCTCTCACCCGGCTTGACGTGCACGATCAGGAGCGGGCGTTCGCCCCATTTCGGATGGGGCACGCCGATCACGGCGGCCTCCGCCACCTTGGGATGACCAACCGCGAGGTTCTCCAGATCGATCGACGAAATCCATTCGCCCCCCGATTTGATCACATCCTTCGATCGATCCGTGATCCGCAGGTAGCCGTAGCTGTCGAGCGTGGCGACGTCGCCGGTGTCGAAGAAGCCGTCCGCGTCAAGGATACTGTCATCGACGCGATAGTAGGCGGCGGAGATCGCGGGGCCCCGCACCTTGAGCCGGCCGGGGGTCTTGCCGTCCCACGGCAGCTCTTTGCCGGCGTCATCGGTGAGTTTCATTTCGACCATGAACGGGGCGTATCCCTGCATCTGCAGCCGATCGAGCCTGGCGTCTCCCTTGAGGTGGCTGAACGCGCCTTGCAGTGCTCCGACGGTGCCGCGCGGCGACATCTCCGTCATGCCCCAGGCGTGGCGCACCTCGATGCCCATGTCGTCGAACGCCTTGATGATCGAGCGCGGCATCGCCGAGCCGCCGCAGATCACGACCTTGAGGTCCGGCAGCCTGAGGTTGTCTGTCTCCATATGCTGCAGCAGCATCAGCCACACGGTGGGGACGCCCGCCGCGAACGTCACCTTCTCGCCAGACAGCAGTTCGTACACCGATGCGCCGTCGAGCCTGGCGCCGGGCATGACCAGCCTGGTGCCCATTGATGGCGCGGAGAACGCGGTTCCCCAACTGTTGGCATGGAATAACGGCACCACCGGCAGGAGCGTATCCTTCGAACCAGCGCCGAGCGCGTCAGCGTTGTTGACGATCATCGAATGCAGCACATTGGAGCGGTGCGAATACACCACGCCCTTCGGATCGCCCGTGGTTCCCGATGTGTAGCACATCGCCGCCGCGGTGTTCTCGTCAAAGGTTTTCCAGGCAAAGTCGCCGTCGGCTTCCGCGATCCAGTCTTCGTACGCGACCGCATTTTTCAGCGAGGTCCGCGGCATGTGAGCCCCGTCGGTGAGAATGACATAGCGCTCGACGCTCGCCAACTTGCCGGCGATCTTTTCCAGAATCGGGACGAAAGTGATATCGGTCATCACGATGCGATCTGTCGCATGATTGATGATCCAGGCGATCTGGTCCGGAAACAAGCGGGGATTGACGGTATGGCAGATCGCGCCAATACCCATGATGCCATACCAGGCTTCGAGATGACGCCAGGTGTTCCATGCGAGGGTGGCGACGCGGTCTCCCAGCCTGATGCCCTGGCGATCGAGTCGTTGCGCGAGTTTCAGCGCGCGCCCGCGAATCTCGGCGTAGTTGGTCCGATGGATCGGACCTTCGACCGATCGCGTGACAACCTCGCGCCCGGCGTGAATCCTGGCCGCGTGATCGATGATCCGATGACACAGCAGGGGCCAGTCCTGCATCAAGCCGAGCATTCGAGCGTTCCTCTTGATTCGCGCTCCGGATTATCCTTCTTCCGCAGGAGCGCCATGACATCTAACGCGAGGCTTGCCCGCCGCAAACCGCAGGTTGGCGCGGCAGGCCGCGACCGATGGGTCGTGGCGGCGATCGCGATCCTGTTTATGCCAGCAGCGGTGTTGGCTGAAAGCAGGACGCCGTTGCCGCAACCTCGCCCGGCCATCGGTCCGGCCTCTGACGGAAGCGACAGCAAGCATGCGGTGGCGCCGGTGACGTCCCTGGCTCCGCCGGCGCCTTCCGCCTGCCGTCTGGCGCTGACCGATGCGGTCGCCATCGCTCCGAGCATTCCGGCGATCACAGGGCCTGGCGCGTGCGGTGGCGCCGATCTGGTGCGGCTCGAGGCCGTCGTGCTGCCGGATCGGACGCGTGTTCCGGTCAAGCCAGCGGCCACGCTGCGCTGTACGATGGCTTCGGCGATCGCAGACTGGGTTCGCGCCGATATAGCGCCGCTGGCGGAAAGGCTCGGAAGCCGCGTCAGCGAACTCGACAATTTCGATTCGTTCGAGTGCAGGGGACGCAACCGGGTTGCGGGGGCGAAGCTGTCCGAGCATGGGCACGCCAATGCGCTGGACGTTCGTTCAGTCAGAATGTCCAACGGCCGGACGATTACCCTGACCGACCGCAACGTCCCGCGCGAGTTACGTGAAAAGCTGCTGAACTCGGTATGTGCGCGGTTCACGACCGTCCTGGGGCCGGGTTCGGACGGCTACCACGAGGATCATATTCATCTCGATCTGGCGGAACGCCGCAACGGCTACCGGATATGTCAATGGAAGATCGACGATCCGATGCCCGAGGTCGCGCCGTTGCTTCCGCCCGAGCGACCGGCGGAGGCCGCGCTGCGTGAAACGGCGGAAGAAAAGAATGAAAAGCATAAGCTGCAGGAAGGGGCTTCCGAGCGTGCTGCGGCGGCGTCTGGCGCCGTTTCCCAGGCTTCGGGTGATCCGCCCCAACTCCCGGCTGCGGTGCCGATACCGCAAAAGCGGCCCTTCTCCGGCACGAGATCAGGCAAGGTTGCGGAGGATAAGAAGCCGTCCTCTTCCGCTTCGATGCCGTCGACGAGGCTTTCCGCCGCCCGTTCGGCGAAGCGTAAGCACAAGCCGCGCCTCGACCTGCCGCCGTTCCTCAGACCTCTGTTCAACTGATCGTCAGTAAGGGTGGGTCAGGGTCATCCTCGGGATTGACCCGAGAATGATCCTGTTTGGTGGGAAAACGCGTCAGATCAAGATCAACGCATCAGATTGATTATAGCGTCCCGCTTTGCGAGAGGCGGAAAGAATCTGGCGCGAGATGAGGAAAGAGCGATGCGGTTTTCAGCCAGCATCCCGCTTTTCACGACGCCTTCGTCAGTTCGTGCTTCCGCTACCGCCCCACGATGCCATCCTCGCGCTGCGTCGCGGCTCAAGCACGACCACCATCGTTCCGACCTTGACGCGGTCATAGAGATCGATGGCGTCCTCGTTGGTCATGCGAATGCAGCCCGAAGAGATCGAGGTGCCGATATACTCCGGCTGGTTGGTTCCGTGGATACGGAACAACGTGTCCTGGTTGCCCTGATAAAGATACAGCGCTCGCGCCCCAAGGGGGTTATCCGGTCCGCCGGCTACACGTGACGGCAGTCCACCCATTCGCTTGTGAATATCGGCCGTCGGAATCCAGTCCGGCCATTCGCGCTTGTTGCCGACCCTCGCGATACCGGAGAACGCCAAGGCTTCCTCGCCGACCGTGACGCCGTAACGGATGGCCTTGCCGTTATCGAGCACGTAATAGAGGTAATGGCTATCGGAATCGACGAGGATCGAGCCCGGCGCTTCCTTGCGATGATAATCGACGATCGCGCGGCGGAACGAGGCGGCAACCGGCGTCCTCGCGTAAGAGGCCTTGGATAACAGATCCTTGTCGCGCGGCTTGAAGCTGCTGGTGTCGGCGGACTGGTATTGAGTGGCCATGCAGCCCGACAGCATCAGGCCCGCGACCAAAATCCCGAGCTGCTTGATTCGAAGAAACGACATGTTGTTTTCCAAATGCCCACTGAAATCCGGACGGAGCTAAGATTCTTCTGAGCGTATTATTGTCGAATCTCCCTCGAATTCCAGTGCTCAGAAGCCTCGGCCTCTACGTGGGGGTGCGGCTGTGGTATTTTTGCCGCAAATACTGAGCCTTAACGGGGTAGCGCGGCATTCAAGACGGGAGAAGGGGCACATTCCCGCGCACTGGAAATCAACAAGCGGCATTCGTGGCCCGTTGCGGCGGAAGCTCTTGCAAATGTCGGGATCAATCGTGCCGACATCGATTCCGATAACGCGAAAACCTGGCCTCGATAGATCGTCTCGTTTGCTGCGGTGCAGCCCTTCACAATCTCAAATGGAAAGGTGGCTGGAGTATCCGCTCCCGGGCGCGGTGCTTGCGACAGCACTTGCCACAAGTTTCCTCGTAAAATTTGAGTGTTCGCCTGAACGCTTTCCAAGAAAAATTGCTGCCATAACCCGAGCGTGAAATCTCGGGAGTTACAATGGTTGAGAAAGTCGTAACGGAGGATCGCAACGTCCTCGATTTTCGCAGCTATCAACGGTTGCGTAGGTTCAGCGCGGTGAAGGCGGTCGCGGATGGTTCGTCTGCTTCCATGCGCACCTGCCGGCATTGCGGTGCTGCCTTGCTCGACGGCGAGGACGACGACGACTGCTCCAGCGCGGGTCTTGCCGCGCCGGCATTGCGAGCGCCGCCGCGAAGGTCTTGCGCGGAGTGAAGTGCTTTGTCGGCGAGCGCTCCGCGATGACGTGAGCCCTCTCCTGCTTGCGGGCCTGACGGGCAGAGCTCGCTTTGAGAGTGTTGGAGAGGCAACTCCGTCCACTAGAGCATGATCCGATCAAGTTGAATCGGACCATGCTCTGGAAATGGTTGTCTGGTCGCATTTTCTTGCGGCGAACCGGTATCCACTTCGCCGGAAAATGCTCTAAACGTGCTGGCCGCCGTTGATGTGGATTTCCGCGCCGTTGACGTATGAGCTGGTCTCCGTGCACAGCACGTAGACGATTTTTGAGACCTCGTCCGGCGTACCGAGGCGGCGTAGCGGAATCTGACGCTGCACGATTTTCTCGGTGCCCGGCGACAGGATCGAGGTGTCGATCTCGCCCGGTGCGATGGCGTTGACGCGCACCCCGATGCGGCCGAAGTCAGCCGCCATCTCGCGGGTCAGCGAGGCCAGCGCCGCCTTCGAGGTCGCATAGGCCGCGCCGGCGAAAGGATGCACACGCGAGCCCGCGATCGAGGTGACGTTCACGATGGAGCCTCTCGCGGCCTTGAGTTCGCCGATCAGCCCGCGCGCCAGCATGATCGGCGCCATGAAGTTGACGCGAAATACCTTTTCCCAGGTCTCCATGTCGGTGTTCAGCGAGCCCAGCCGCGAGCCGCCCTCGCCCTTCGGCGAGATCGCGGCATTGTTGACCAGCGCGTGCAGCTTGCCGCCCTCGAGACGCGAGCGGATTTCCTGGATCGCCTCCATCGTATTGTCGGGATCGGACAGATCGACCTGAATGTGATCTTCCGGACCGGCGTCCCACGGACATTGCTCAGGGAAGGGGTGTCGGGAACAGGTGATGACGCGCCAGCCGGCGCTGGAAAACCGGATCACGGTGGCGTGGCCGATGCCGCGACTTGCGCCGGTGAGCAGCAGCGTGCGGCGGGGCGCGTGGGGGTCGGCCACCGTCGCCATCTCGGTTCGCGGCTTTGCCTTGTCGGGGGTCATGGATACAGCCTTGTCTTGGTCCACGGCACGTCGGGCGCGGAGCGGCGGAATTCGATGCGGTCGTGCAGGCGGAAGGGACGGTCGTGCCAGAATTCGAACTGCAGGGGCGCGATCCGCCAGCCGCTCCAGCCCGGCGGCCGGGGCACGGCGCCAATGGCGTATTTTGCAGTCTCCTTCGCGATAGCCTGCTCGAACGCGAGGCGGCTTTCGAGCGGCCGCGACTGCTCGCTGGCCCAGGCGCCGATCTGGGCCTGCCTTGGGCGGGTGGCGAAATAGGCGTCGGCCTCTGCATCGGTAACGGGCGTCACCGGCCCGCGCACGCGCACCTGCCGGCGTAGCGACTTCCAATGAAAGAGAAGCGCCGCTTTCGGGTTTGCGGCGAGTTCGCGGCCCTTGGCGCTGGCGATGTGGCTGTAGAATACGAAGCCCCTGGCATCGAAGCCTTTCATCAGCACCATGCGCAGATCGGGCAGGCCGTCGGCATCCGCGGTCGCGAGCGCCATGGCGTCGGGATCGTTGGATTCTGACGCTGTGGCTTCCGCGAGCCACGCCTCGAAAAGAGCAAAAGGCTCCTGGGCTTCCGTGAAATCACCGGACGTTAACTGGCTTGTGTGTTTGATGTCCGTGGTGTCGTTCATAAGGGGTCCACAGGTTGCGCCGGTCTGCCGTCGAGAGTCCGTTGCGGTCCTTATACAGCGCAAACCTGTATAGGGCACGTCTGCGCATTGGCCTATCCGCGATCAAACCTTTTGCCACCGTGGTGGCGATTATGATCGGGGCGACGACCGGCGGCTGCAGCGTGGCGCGGAATCATGCGGCTTTCGCGCAGATGGAGGATGGCGAGGCAACCGGATCCATCTCCGCGCGGGCACATGCAGGTCCGACGGATACCGATCTCGCTTTCGCGCGCACGGCCGCCTCCGACGTGCTGACCAGAGGGAACAAGGATGCGAGCCAACCCTGGGAAAACCCCTCGACCGGCGCGCGGGGCTCGGTAACGCCGCTGGCGCAGGCCTATACTGCCGAGGGACGCACCTGCCGGGATTTTTTGGCGAGTTACGTTAATGAAAACTCCGAAAGCTGGTTGCAGGGCGCGGCTTGCAAGGCCCGCGGCGGCCAGTGGGAAATCCGGTCCCTCAAACCCTTGCGAAGCTGATGCAGAATGTCCGCTGCGAATAGCTGACGACCTCGTTGCAAAAATGCCACGGATACCCCAAATGATGGGCGCGTGGGTCCGGGGGCCCATTGTCCAGATTCCTGAAGGAGACGTTACGGATGCGCGACCCCTATGAGGTCCTGGGGGTGCAGCGGGGTGCCAGCGCCGCCGCCATCAAAAGTGCCTTTCGCAAGCTCGCGAAGAAGCACCATCCCGATGCCAACAAGAACGATCCGAAGGCCGCCGAGCGGTTCGCGGAGTTGAATTCCGCCAACGAGATCCTGGGCGACGAGGTCAGACGCAAGCAGTTCGACCGCGGCGAGATCGACGCGGACGGCAAGCCGCGGTTCCAGGGTTTCCCGGGCGGCGGTCCGCGCGGCCCGCGGCCCGGCGGCGGCTTCGAGCAACACGGCTTCCGCGGCGGCGGCCCGGGTTTTGACGGCGGGTTCGAGGATATCCTCAACAGCATGTTCGGCGGCGCGCGGGGTGGACGCCGGCCGGGCGCGCAGTCGTTCGACTTCGAGTCCAGCACGTTCGGCACGCCTGATCTCGACCTCAACGTCGCCATGACGGTTTCGCTTGAGGAGTCGGTCGGGGGCGGCGAGAAACGCATCCGCCTGCCCAGCGGCAAGGAACTCAATGTCAGGATTCCGCCCGGCGTCACGTCGGGCCAGCAGATCCGGCTGAGAGGGCAGGGCGACGCCGTGCCCGGACATCGTCCCGGCGATCTCCTGATCACGGTGACGGTCGCGCCGCATCCGTTCTTCAAGGTCGACGGCGGCGATCTGCGCGCCGAACTGCCGATCACGCTCTATGAGTCGGTACTGGGTGGCAAGATACGGGTGCCGACGCTCGGCGGCGCGGTTGAACTGTCGATCCCGAAGAACACGTCGGGAGGCCGCACCTTCCGCCTTAAGGGCAAGGGCATCCCGAAGGGCGGGGTCTCCGGCGATCTGTTCGTGACGACGCGGATCGTCCTGCCTGATGGCAATGATGCCGAGCTCGAAGCGCTCATGGAGAAGTGGCGCGACGCCCGCTCCTACAACCCCCGTCGCGATCTCGGCTAGCGGGCTGGCGCAGGCGAACCTTGATCACGCGACGGGCTGGCCGGGATGTCCATCCCGCTGCCGCGCAATCGGGCTTGAGGATGTCCGGCCAACTTGGCGCCTTCTCTTCGACGGGCCATGTTATTCGGGTCGGTCGAGGGCGGCTTCTTTGAGGCAGACTGGTCCTATTGTAGCTGCCGGCGGCCTCCGGCGCGCTTCTCAGCGCGCTTGATCTCGTTTGACCCGATGATGGCCTGCATCTCCTCATAAAGTTCAAGTTTCGCCATTTCGAGAAGGAGTTTCACCAAGCCGAGATCGAGCCGCTGGGACATCTCCCAGGCGTCATCGATCAATTTCTCAACCGCTACATATCTTTCGAGATGTATTAACATTGTCGTGCCGCTCCACGCGAGTATTGGCCATGAAAAGATGATTGCTGGTGATCGAAACCGTCGGGCTTGTTGTGCCGAAACGGCCTGAATTTTTTGGCTAGAGTCCGTTTCAACTGCGTTGAATCAGAATCGTCGCTATTTTTTGTTTGAGCATGATCTTTTCCGAGAACCGGTTTCCACCTTTCGGGATCATGCTCTAGGCACGAAGCCGCTGATCGGCTTCAGGCTGGGCAACAACGGCCGGGACGACATTGCCGCGCACTTCCTGAAGCTTTTTCAGCGTGCGTCGATCGAACGCGGCGGTGACGGCGATGATCGAGTCTTTTCCGATCTGCTGCGGCAATCCGAGCGGCGTCACGCGGAAATTCAACTGCACCAGACGAAGGAGCCACAACGGATTCATCTCGATGATGATCTTCTGGACGCCGCTCGCCAGGCCCCATTCGACGATCGCGGACAAAAGCAGGTTGCCGACCGGGCTCAGAATGCGTCCGCGGTCGCGATGCTGCCGCGTCACGCAGTAGCGCGTCCATTCCCAGATATGCGGTCCTACGGGGAAATCCCCTTCGCACAGGTGCGGAAGCACTTCCGTGAGAAGGTGCGGACGCATCGATGGTAACATTCGCTGATAGCCAAGGACGCGATCTTCTTCGATATAGAGCATGTGAAGTGCGCGCCCGTCGTCGAACTGGTCGATCTCCCGGCCGTCAGGCTTGCGCAGATCGTCCCAGCCCATCTCGTCGACAAAGACATTGTGACGCAATCGATAAGCCTGCTCCATCTCGTACTGATAGGAACCGATATTCTCAGCCGTTACGATGTGAATCATCTGAAATTCTCCGCCTGTAACCTCGTCGAGTTAGGACGAAGCAGAGGCGGCGAACAAGTACGCGAATCCGTACCTTGACCTATCGGATAAGATTGTGTCTGAGCGCAGTTGCGACGGTCTGGGTGCGGTTCGTCGCGTTAAGCTTGGCGCGAAGCTGACGTGCGATCTTGTCGACAAGATGTTCTGAAACCTTCAGGATAACACTGATCTCCCAATCACTTTTCCCCTCCGCCATCCATTGCAGGATATCCATCTCCCGTGGCGTGAGGTTTACTGGAGCAGGTTTGTATTTTTGCCCGAGGGCGCGCGCGAACGCGTACATCGCGATCAGTTGAAGCTGACCCCGGAGTACGGAAGGGACTTCAGCCCGCTCGCTTGCCAGGGAAAAGCCGGCGGTTTGACCGTTGAGGGTAATCATCGGAACGGTGAAACCACACCCCAGATTGAACTCGCGCGCTTCTCCCATGACGCGTGTCGGCGCGGGCGTATTTCGATAGGTTGGTTCGAGCTCGGACCATAGAAATGGTTCGGTTGAGGCGTTGACCCTCTGGATGGTGGGATCGTCGAAGAGATAACCTTTTGTGAAATAGCGCTCGCTCCACGCCTTCGGCCACCGATGCAGGACGACATTTGAGATCTGCTGCTCTGCGGTCATCCCTGGAATAGGAATGATTCCCGCAAGCACGTGAGAAAAGCCAAGCGGTCGCGCGACATCGACAACGGCATCGGCGATCTCTGCCGGGGTCGAAGCCTTGTCGACCCTTGCGATGAAAGTCAGGGTGTCGTCCAGCGTCCGTCGCGACATTGTAATCCCCTGCTGTACCGCCTGCATGGCAACCCGGCGATTTCCTAAAGAATTTCCTAGATGGTTCATCAGTTTGGCGATCCGTTTGCCCTGAACCTGGTCCACATCTCGGTTATGATTTCGCAACGCGGCAAACTGCTCACAGATCGCTCAATCGTGTGGTCCGACCATGGTAGGATAAAACGATGTCTGAGCCAGTCCGTAGTTCCACTATTCAGTCGGGGAAGAGGGATCAGGGCGCTATTGAAGCCCTTTTTGGCGAAGTTTTCGAGACTCTATAATGTCGCCATTCAATTTAGTATGGGAAGTCACGAATGGGTAGGGATATCGTGGCGGACCGACGATCCCCAAAAAAAAGCCCGCTGCGAGCGAGATCAGCCGCCTCGCGGGTCGCGGGCGGAGGGATCGGCGGGTGAGCGGTCCATCGCTCGCTGTATTTCCTTGAACCGAATAGTGTATATGTCGGCCATCTTGTCTGCCCATCAACCATCGCCGTCATGTCCGGCCTGGCGTCGCGGGTGTTCCGGCCTCTCAGCATTGCAGGGCGAGAAGGTGGAATGACCTCGTCAATACCAGCCGGTCATCGGTCCGACCGCCCTTGATATGCCCACCATTTATTACGTCCGTCACGGCAAGACCGAATGGAACGCCCTTGGCCGTTTTCAGGGCCTGCAGGACATTCCGCTCAATGATCGCGGCCGCGCCGAGGCGGTGAAGGCGGGGGACATTCTGCGCAAGCTGCTTGCGTGCGAGGGACACGATCCTTTTGGGCTGGGCTTCGTCACGAGCCCGCTTATCCGTGCGCGCGGCACCATGGAATTGATGCGCGGCGTACTGGATTTGCCGCCTCATGACTATTTGGTCGATGACAGGTTGCGCGAGGTCGGTTACGGGCATTGGGAAGGTCTGACCCTGGCGGAAATGAAGGCCGCCAATCCCGATGTCTTTGCCGCGCGTGAGGCTGACAAGTGGAGCGTGGCGCCGCCTGGCGGGGAAAGCTACGCCTCGGCCACCTCGCGGCTGCGCGACTGGTATCGTTCGCTGACAACCTCCACCGTCGCGGTCGCGCATAGCGGGACGGCGCGGGCGCTGATGGTCGTGCTCGGTCTCCAGACCGCGCAAGCGGCCGCCAGCCTGCGCATCGAGCAAGGGGCGGTGTATGTGCTCGGCGAGGAGGGGCTGATCAAGCATAGCTAAAGCCTGTCCGCTTCACCTTCTCCCGTAAGGGAAAAGGGGAAGGCAGGCCCGGTCATAACGGAAAGAGCAATCTTGTTGCTTTGCCGTTTGGCGAAGCAGCATTTTGCTCCAAGGTTTGCGATTTTCATGACTTCCGGGTACGACGATTGCAGATTCTCCGGCGGAAACTTGCAAGGTTGCAAGGGGCTGATAGGATTCTTGCAAATTCGTTTGGTTGATCTATGTCCCACAATACCTTCGGTCACCTGTTCCGTGTCACGACCTTTGGCGAGAGCCACGGAGTCGCGATCGGCTGCGTGGTCGATGGTTGTCCCCCGATGCTGCCGCTCACGGTAGAGGAAATCCAGCGCGATCTCGATCGCCGCCGTCCCGGCCAGTCGCGGTTTACCACGCAGAGGCAGGAGCCGGATGCGGTCAGGATTCTGTCCGGAGTCATGCCGCACCCCGGCACGGGCGATCAGGTGACGACAGGTGCGCCGATCGGGCTGCTGATCGAGAATACCGATCAGCGCTCGAAGGACTACTCCGACATCAAGGACAAGTTTCGTCCCGGTCATGCTGATTTCACCTATGAGGCGAAGTACGGCATCCGCGACTATCGGGGGGGAGGGCGTTCCTCGGCGCGTGAGACCGCGATGCGGGTCGCCGCCGGCGCCATCGCGCGCAAGGTTGTCTCCGGCATGACGGTGCGGGGCGCGCTGGTTCAGATGGGGCCGCACAAGATTGATCGCGATAAATGGGATTGGGACGAGATCGCGAGGAATCCGTTCTTTTGTCCCGACAAGGACATGGCTGCGTTCTTCGAGAGCTATCTCGACGGCATCCGTAAAAGCGGCTCGTCGATCGGCGCCGTGATCGAGGTGGTGGCTGAGGGGGTGCCCGCGGGACTTGGCGCGCCGATCTATGCCAAGCTCGACGGCGACCTGGCCGCGGCGCTGATGAGCATCAACGCGGTCAAGGGCGTGGAGATCGGCGCCGGCTTTGGAGCCGCCGCGCTGACCGGCGAGGAGAACGCCGACGAGATGCGCAGTTCTTCGTCCGATAGGGGCAACCACGGCCCGGTGTTCACCTCCAACCATGCCGGCGGCATTCTCGGCGGCATATCCACCGGTCAGCCCATCGTGGCGCGGTTCGCGGTGAAGCCGACCTCGTCGATCCTGTCGCCGCGCAAGACCGTCGATCGCAGCGGAGCGGAGACCGACATCTTCACCAGGGGCCGCCACGATCCCTGCGTCGGCATCCGGGCGGTGCCGGTGGGAGAGGCCATGGTTGCCTGCGTTCTGGCGGATCATGTCCTGCGGCATCGAGGGCAGGTCGGCGCGAGCTAGAGCATCGGACCCGAAAGTGGGAACCGGTTTCGGGATAAATCCGATGCTCAATCAATTAACTGGAGCGGCGGCGCTGATTCCATTTGACCGGCGGC
>JAANMX010002662.1_pt1 | contig 17210 bp, 18 predicted proteins | sample 7279681 | NCBI WGS metagenome assembly JAANMX01 (sample SAMN14094542, study PRJNA606508) | bioreactor metagenome | isolation source: A lab-scale SPAN reactor treating ammonium-rich wastewater day 351 | place: Ireland: Galway | collected 2018-01-01
CTTGCCCATCGGCAGCATGACCGGATTGTGCGGCGGGCTCTACCTGGTCTGGCTGCTGGGACAGGGTGGCGCGGGGGCCGGCAAGCGGTGAACCTTTGTCCGGCCATCCGCAGAAACAGGGGATCTCCTCATGCACGAGGCGCGGGCAACGCGCGCGGCCGTTGCAGCAAGGCTTGACCCTTTCTCGATGATGGACAAGCCTGTGGCGGGCGCCTTGCGCGCCGTTCGATACCGGGAATTTCATGCAAGTTGCTGTTTCCATGGCCGAGTGCCGGCAGACCCTGCTGTCATTTGGCTGGCTGGCGCAAAAGCCGGACGCGTTCCAGTCCGCCCTTCTCGACGAGGCGAGGCTGCGCCATTACGAGGCCGGCCAGTATACCCATCACATCGGCGACGGCCTGGGCGGATTCTACGGGATCGTCCGGGGCAGCTTTGCCGGGCTGGGCCCGACCCCGGATGCCGGCATCGCCATGGGGCATATCTTCCGGCGCGGCGACTGGGTGGGGGAAGGGCCGATGGTCTCTCGCCAGCCGCGGACCCTGTCCTTTCGCGCCATGGAGCCGGCCGCGGTGCTTTACGTCTCGCTTGCGGCCGTGGACAGGATTTGCCGGCGCCTGCCCGAGGCGGCGCTGCATTTCGGCTCTCTTTCGGAATACAACCTCGACATAGCGGTCCGCTGCATGGCCGACCTGCTGATCCGGCGGGCGGATCGCCGGACGGCGGCGGTGCTTTTGCGCGTGGCCGGCACGGGCCCCTGCGAGGACGCGCCCGAGACCTGCCGGCTGACGCAGAACGACCTGGCCGAAATGGCCAACGCCTCGCGCCATATCGTGAACGAGACGCTGAAGAAGCTGGAGGCCCTCGGCTGCATCGAGGTCGGCTATGGCCGGATAACCGTGCTGAGGCCACAGGGCCTGCGCGCCTATGTCACCGGGACCGAGGGCTGATACCCCGGCCATCCGCTCTCGGGCCGGGCCTTCTCAGGCCCTGTCCTTTCAGGCCACGTCGCGCATTCGCCCGCGCTCCAGGCCCTCGGTGCCGGAAAGGGCGTCCTTGGCCATCTCGGGCGTCACCCGGCCTTCGGCGCGGCCCGCAGCGATCTGGCGCAGCCTTCCCTTGATGGTCTTGATGTCGGTGGGCAGGTCGTCGTGGATAAGCTGCAGCACGACCCATCCGATGGTAAAGGCGATCATGTCGGGATTCCGGGTATGGCGAAGGTTTTTGCTCATAATCGCGCCTATGCAAATCTGGTGGGGACAAGGGGCGCCCGTGGGCGCCGTCTCCGGGTATAAGCGGACGGCCGATGGCCGGAATGTTGAGAATTCGACATTTCGGAAAATATGCGGCCGCCGCCCTGCCCGGTTCCTGCCCGGCTCATGCCCCGGCCGCGGGCGATGCGGCCCGCGGAAGCCCGTCCAAACATTGGGGAAAACGGTGCGGCTCATGCAACTGCATGTTGAAAAGGCCGAACGCTCGGGCCATGGTGGTCCCATCTTCCTGCTCCCGGCGATCCTGCGAGGCGTCCATGACCGGCAAGGCCAATCCCGACCTGATAGATTCGCTGGACCGGATCGCGCGGGAGGGGACGGGGCTGTTGGGCGCGGCCGGGGTCGCGCGGGCGGGCGCGCTGCCAGCATGGTTCCTTGGCCCCAAGGCCGAGAACGAGGCGGTGCTGCGCGAACTGGTCGGGATGGCGATTTCCGGCCATGTCGCCGCCCGGCGGGACTATGCGCCGCAGGATCCCCGGCTTGGGCCGGACCGCGTCTTCGAAAGCGACGCCTATCGCGCCACGGTCGAGCGCATGCGCGCCTGTCTTGCCGAGATGATCGGCAAGCTGGCCGGGTCCACGCCGCTTTCCAGCTATCGCAACCAGTCGCACATGTATTGGGACATCACCCTGCCGGGGGTTGCGGGCTATATCGCGGCGCTGCTCTTCAACCAGAACAATGTCGCGGCCGAGGCCTCGCCCGTCACCACCTTGCTGGAGATCACCGTCGGGCGCGAGTTGTGCCGGATGGCCGGCTTTGACGATGCGCAGCGCCCGCCCTGGGGCCATGTCACCTGCGACGGCAGCGTGGCCAATGCCGAGGCGATCTGGGCGGCGCGCAACCTGAAATACCTGCCCTTCGCCGTGGCGGAGGCGCTGCGCGAAGTGCCGGCCCTGGCCGCGGCCCGCGAGCTGGAGGTGCGGACCGGACAGGGGCAGGCCCGGCTGCTGGAGCTGGACGCCTGGGGGCTGATGAACTTGCCGGTGCGGACGGTGCTGGACCTGACCGGCGATCTTGCCCGGTCGGCCGGGGTCGAGCCCGAGGCGGCGGTCGCCGCGCTGGCAGGCCGCACCGTGCAGGATCTGGGCCTGGCCGAGATGCACCGCCGCCATGCCCCCGACCTGCCGGTGCCGCTGGTCCTTGCCCCGGCAACGGCGCATTATTCCTGGCCCAAGGGCGCGGCGCTGCTGGGCCTGGGGCGCGCCGCGCTGCGCAGCGTGCCGGTGGACGACAACGGCCGCATGGAGATCGGCGCGCTGGAGCGGATGCTGGCGGAATGCCTGGACCAGCGCCGGCCGGTCATGCTGGCGGTTGCCGTGCTGGGCACCACCGAAGAGGGCGCGGTCGATCCGCTGGACCGTATCGTCGCCCTGCGCGAGGCGTTCGGCGGCCGCGGCCTGGGCTTTGCGCTGCATGCCGACGCCGCCTGGGGCGGCTATTTCATGTCCATGCTGCGCCAGCCGCCGCTGGGCAGTTCAGACCCCAACCACATGCTGGACATCGACGACGACGACGCGCCGCCCGGCATGCACCTGAACCCGCGGGTCGAGGCGCGCCTCGAGGCGGCGCGGCATTGCGAGACGCTGACCGTGGACCCGCACAAGGCGGGGTTCATCCCCTACCCCGCCGGCGCGCTTTGCTATCGCGACGGCGCGATGCGCGATCTGGTCAGCTTTGCCGCGCCGGTGGTCTTTCACGACGGCGTGGTGCCGACGGTCGGCATCTATGGCATCGAGGGCTCGAAGCCCGGCGCCGCGGCGGCCTCGGTCTGGCTGTCGCATCGGGTGATCCCGCCCGACCAGTCGGGCTATGGCCGGTTGCTGGCGAAATGCATCTTTGCCAGCCGCCGCTTCTATGCCGCGCTGCGGGCCGGGTTCCCGGCCGACGGGCCGGTCGCCGTCACCCCCTTCCAGCGCCTGCCGGCCGAGCGCCGCGGCCTCGACCCCCAGGCCGTGGCCGAGCAGGAGCGGCGGCTGCACGACGAGATCGCCTGCCTCGACAACGATGCGCTGGTCGACCGGCTGCTGGCCGATCCGACGCTGATGGCGTTGTTTCGCAGCATCGGCTCGGACACCAGCATCGTGCCCTATGCCTTCAACTTCCGCAGCGAGCGCGGGCTGAACACGGACCTGGGGCTGATGAACCGGCTCAACGACGCCATCTTCCGCGCGCTGAGCCTGGAAGAGGCGCCCGTTTCGGGACCGCCGCCGAAGCCGATGTTCGTCACCGCCTCGGAATTCGATCCCGCCGTCTATGGCGAGGGGTTCGTCGCGCGCTTCGCCCGGCGGGCCGGGGTCGAGCCGCAGCCGGGCATGGGCGTGCGCTTCCTGATCTCGACCCAGCAGAACCCGTTCCTGACCGCGACCGAGGACGGGGATTTCATTCCGCGGCTGATCGCGATCCTGCGCGAAACCGCCACCGAGGCTGCCGGGGAAATCTGCCGGGCCGCCGGATTGCGTCTGAAGAAAGGATGAAGATGGATCATTGCCCCGAACACGATCCGGCCGGGCCGCCGATCAGCAACATGGCGCATCAGCACGCCTTCACCATCGTCGGCGCCGAGACGCTGTTCGGCGTCCACATGACGCAATACCATACCGAGATGCACAAGTATCAGCTGGTGCTGCGCTTTTCGGTCCCGGCCGAGGTCGCCGCCGCCCTGCGCGAGATCCGGGCGCGTTATCCGCGCGACATCTTCGTGCTGGCCAACGACGAAAGCGACGAGTTCAACATCCCCTCGGTCGCGGCCGGGCTGAAGCCCACCTTCACCGGCAACATCTTCCAGGGCATCCCGCCCTTCGGTCCCGAGGACGAGAAGGACCCGCATTTCTTTCCCTGGCAGCTGACGCGGGTGCGCCCGGTCTTCGGCAAGATCCCGGTCACGGTCGAGCGCGTGGTGTATTTCCGGCCCTTCTCCCATGCCGAGCCCCTGCCCGAGGTCGCGCATTACCTGATGTTCGGCCGCGGCGCCGAGGCGCATATGACCGACCTGCAGACCGCGCCCGTCGCCCTGGCCGCGGACGGCGGCATGCTTTTCGGCCCCGGCTACGACCATGTGCTGAGCCTGGCGGGGACGCCCGGCTGGATCGCGCCGGACATGCTGGAGGCGGGGATCGTCGTCACCCTGCCCTCGATCCCCTTGCGCGGCCCGGACGGCCGGCCGCATATCCCCTGCGCCATCCCCATGGCCGAGGGCGAGGCGGTGGTGCTGGATTATCGCGGCCTGCCGCGCGACCCGCCGCTGACCGCGGTCGCCGGCCCCTCGTTCTTCTGCGCCACCGCGGTCTGCAACAGCGAGGGGCTGGACGTCTGCCCCGAGGATCAGTCGATGCACGCCTCCGAAACCCCCGACGAATACCTGGTGAGGCCCGATGTCCGATAGCGCCTCGCAGCCCGAATTCGGCAACGAGCAGCTTTGGCTGCAGATCTTTCGCGACGGCCATCCGGTGCTGATGGGCAAGCAGCGGCGCTACCGGCGGCTGCCGGGCCTGCCGCGCTGCAAGCTGTGCTTCGCGCCCTTCGGCGGCTGGGGCGGCTGGGTGGCCCGGCGGATCGGCCTGCGCCCGTCGAACCGCAACCCGCGCTTCTGCAACGCCTGCGACAGGTTCATCGAGCAGTTCCCCGGCGGCGCCGAGGTGCCGATCAGCATCCTGTTCTGCGACCTGCGCGGCTCGGTCGCATTGGGCGAAAGGCTGGGCGCGGCCGCCTATGCCGCGACGGTGGCGCGGATGCGCGACACGGTGGTCGCGGCGCTGTGGCAGCATGACGGCTTCGTGCTGGAGTTCCAGGGCGATTCCGTGATCGGCGTCTGGCCGCCCGGCTTTTCCGGCAAGGACCATGCGCTCAAGGCCGTCGCCGCCGCCCGCAGCATGGCCCGGACGCTGGCGCGGCAGGAGGATGCCGGCGACGACCCGATCCGCGCCGGCATCGGCCTGCATACCGGCACGGCCTTCCTGTGCACCTTTTCGGCGGCCAGCGGCCTGCTGCAAGAGGTCGGCGCCTTCGGCCAGGCGATGAACATTGCCGCGCGCCTTTCGGCCCTGGCCGAGCCGGGGCAGATCCTGGCCACCAGGGCCGTCTGCGACGCCGCGCGGCAGGCGCCCCCGCCGCTGCGCCGGGTCACGCTGAAGGGCATCGACGAGCCGGTGGAGATCACGGCTCTGGCCTGATCTGCTCGCCCGTGTCCAGCGCGGCGGCCAGCCTGGCGCGCGAGGGCATGTGCAGGCTGCGGCCCCGCCTTTCCAGCACCCCCAGCCGGGCAAGCCGGCTCATCTCGCGCGAGACCGCCTCGCGATGGGTGGCGATGCGGGCGGCCAGCTCCATATGGCTTGGCGCCGGGTCCAGCAGATGCGGCCCGTCGCCCGGCGCGGCCAGCAGGCGCAGCAATTCGCGCACCAGCCTTTCGCGCACCAGGAGCGTGCCGAATTCATAGACCCGCTCGGACAGGCCGCGGATGAGGCCGACGAAATGCAGGTGGATCGCACCGGCAAAATCCGGCTCTCGCATCAGCCGCTGGAAATCCTGGGGCGAGACCCATGCCGTGCGCCCCGCATCCCGCGCCACCACGCTGGTCGAGCGCGCGCCGCCGTCGATGGCGGCCAGGATGCCGACCAGGTCGCCGGGCACGACGCGGGAAAACAGGACCATGCGCCCCTCGGGCGAATGGGCCAGAACGTCGGCCTCGCCCGCCAGCATCAGGAAGACGCGCCGGTCCCGGTCGGCCTCGCGGATCAGTTCGGCGCCGGCCGGGTGGCTGCGCTGATGCGCGGACGCCATGAACATCGCCCGCGCCTCGCCGCTCAATTGCATCGCCTCTCTCCCATCGCGCGAATGATCCACAACCGGCGCGATTATTCCCCGGCGCTGTGGCAAATGCCACTGCGTCGATTCGCGGAATGCGCGAAACAGGTCTTAACCAAGGCGGCAACGCCGCGGACCATTTCAGACCCGCGATTTCGGAGGAAAATCATGTCTCTGCAGAAAGTCGGCAATTTCAGCCTGCACAATGGCGGCGGCTTCGTCGCCCGGATGAAGTTCGCCTATATCGACGACGAGGGCCAGAAGAAGAGCACGCGGGAAACCGGCGACATCCTTCTGGGCCAGACCAAGACCGCGAAACTGGAAGAGTTCGACATCCCGGACGGCGCGCTCGTCTATCTGCATGTCGACGTGGTCTGGGGCAAGGACAACGAGGCCGCGCGCGCCTTCACCTACGAGCGCGGCAATACCTGCACGGCGGCCTATACGATCACCGGCACGACGCTGTCGAACACGCTGGGGCTGATCGACGTGAACTGCTGAGCCCTTCCTTCAGGAGGATTTTCCATGACGCTGCAATATCTCGACACGCTTGGGCTTGGCGCCATCATCGTGGATGCCTGGCAAAATCACCTTGAAACCGAGAAGGACCCGGCCGGCGGCCAATGGTTCGCCAACGGTCCCGGCAACAACGGCGGGCTGTTCGGCAAGCTGACGGACACGCTGGCATCCGAACTGGTCTTCGACGTGCCGGCGCAGACCTTCAGCGTCTACCAGTCGGCGGCGGCGACCGGGGTCGTGGACAACCGCAACGGCCTGACGCCCGAGCAGACGGTCGGCCTGTCCTGCACCTTCCAGGACACGGTGACGACGACGCATTCGGTCAGCAAGGCGGTCAAGACGGGCACCACGGTCTCGATCAAGGGCACCATCGACGCCAAGGTGGTGAAGAAGGAATTCGGCATCAGCTTCACCGCCGAATATTCGCATTCCTGGACGGATGCGACCGCCGTGTCGAAATCCGAGTCGCGCAGCTTCAGCGTCTCGGTGCCGGTGCGCAACGTGCCCGCCGGCCGGGTCTGGCAGGTCGTGCTGATGGCCAACAAGAAGGAACTCAGCATGCCCTATCGCGCCGACATCGTCCTGAAGGGCAGCACGGTGGCGAATTTCCTGTCGCCGATCCGTGGCCAGAGGATCTGGCAGGCCGATGCCGGCACGCTGTGCGAATGGATCAACCGCCATGGCTCGGCGGGCGACGAGTCCTGGAGCTATGGCCGCGATCCCGCCGATCCCACGCAGGGGCGCATTTCCCTGCTGGGGACGCTGAAGGCGGTCCATACGGTCAATTTCACCGTGCGGACGCTGGATGTGACCGAAAGCTTCCGACCCGATGGCGACGGTGGTCTGGTCCTTGCGACCAACGCCGGGTCGGAAGCGCCTGTTGTTGACGAGGTTCTGGTTACCGAGCTTGCCGCTGCCTGAATCTCCTGGCAGGCCGCGGCGGCCCCGCCCCTTTCCGCAGATGGCAGCTGCGGAAGACGCGGGGCTTTCCCCTTTCGCCGGGCTCGGGTTTCCCGGCCCGCCGCCTTGCCGCCGGTCACGGTTCGAGCGGAAAGAACATCGGCAGGACGACGATCCCGACCAGCAGAAGCGCCCAGCAGGCGCGCGGGAACCATATGGCCAGCAAGACCCTGCGCCGCGCATCCCTTGCCGGGACCAGCGTCAGCCAAAGCAGGGCCGCGCCAAGCGCATAGGCGGCATGGACCACCCAGTCGCGCACATGGACGACCCGCCCCGCGGGCCAGTTCGCCTCCTGATAGGCGGTCGTATGCGCGACCAGCAGGATGAAGGCCAGCGACCCGAGGCTGTTCATTGCGGCGGCAAGGGGCAAGGCGTCGTCTCCGTTGCAAGGCGATGAGAACCCGGAGCCTTACGGCCTGTGCGCCTGGGGCGCAATCCGCCCGCAGCCGTCGCCGCCTGCGATGCCGATGTAAAGCATACTTGACATCCGCAGCCTGCGGCCCGACTGTAAAGCGTGCTTTACATCGAGGACATGAAATGAGCCGGATAGCCCCATCCTTCATCCTGAGCATGCTGGCCTATGTGGTCACGCTGGCAGTCTCGTTGCGCCTTTTGAACGGCAACGACCGGGGCCAGACGATGCAGATCGTCGTTTCGATGGTGCCCATGGTTCCGGCCGTCCTTCTGTGCTGGTCGGTCGTTCGCGCCATCCGCGCACTGGACGAATTGCAAAGGCGCATCCAGTTCGAGGCATTCGCGCTGGCCTTTGCCGGCACGGCATTGCTGACCTTCAGCTACGGGTTCCTGGAAAATGCCGGCATGCCTCGGCTGTCCATGTTCGCGGTCTGGCCGCTGATGTGCGCGCTCTGGACCCTCGGACTGGTCATCGGCCGGCTGCGCTACAAATGAACAACCGCGTGCAGCAGCTGCGCCAGGAGAAAAGCTGGTCGCAGGCCGAACTTGCCGCGAAACTGAATGTCTCGCGCCAGACCGTCAATGCGATCGAGCGCGAGAGATACGATCCCAGCCTCGAACTTGCCTTCAGGATCGCACGTCTCTTCGACCGGAAGATCGAGGAGATCTTTCTGCCCTGATCCCGGTTCGGCAGGCCACGGCGGCCTGATCCAACCGGGCCTGGTGCCTGACCGGATGCCTGGCGGAGCAGGCCGGGGGCGCTGCCGGTCGGCACGCCGCGATGCAGCGGATCACGCGCCCGCCATCCGGTGCCGCCCGATGGGCAGCATCATCGGGCGCCCCGAGGTCGGGTCCGCGATGATCCGGCTGTCCAGCCCGAACACCGCCCGCACATTCGCCGCCGTCAGCACCTCGTCCGGGCTGCCCGACACATGCAGCCGCCCCGCCGCCATCGCCACCAGGTGATTGGCATAGCGCGCGGCAAGGTTGAGGTCGTGCAGAACCATCACGATGGTCGTGCCGCGGCGCTGGTTCAGGTCGCACAGCAGGTCCAGCACCTCGACCTGATGGGCAATGTCCAGGAATGTCGTCGGCTCGTCCAAGAACAGCAGGTCGGTTTCCTGCGCCAGCGCCATCGCGATCCAGACGCGCTGGCGCTGCCCGCCCGACAGCTCGTCCACGGCGCGCTCGGCCAGGTCGGCGGTGCGCGTGGCCTCCAGCGCGGCGGCGACGGCCTGATCGTCGCTGCGGCTCCAGCGGGACAGGATGCCGTGATGCGGATGGCGGCCCCGGCTGACCAGATCGGCCACGGTGATCCCCTCGGGCGCCGTGGGCGATTGCGGCAGAAGGCCCAGCACCTGCGCCAGCTTGCGCGGCGCCATGCGATGCACCGCCTTGCCGTCCAGCAGCACCTGCCCGCCACGCGGCGCAAGCAGCCGCGACATCGACCGCAGCAACGTCGATTTCCCGCAGGCATTGGCCCCGACGATCGCCGTCATCCGGCCCGGCAGCACGTCCAGGCTCAGCCCCTCAAGGATCAGCCGGTCGCCATAGCCGGCCGACAGCTGCTGCACGCAAAGGGTATGGGCGGTCACAGCGAGCCTCCGGTGCGGTTGACGCGGATGATGAGATAGATGAGGTAAGGCGCGCCCAGGGCCCCGGTCACGACGCCCACGGGATAGCGCCCCGGCAGCAGGAACTGCCCCGCGTAATCGCCGGCCAGCACCAGCGCCGCGCCCACCAGCGCGGCGGGCAGCAGGGCCGAACCGTTCGGCCCGACGATCCGCGCCGCAATCGGCCCGGCAAGGAAGGCGACGAAGGAGATCGGCCCGACCACCGCCGTCGCCACCGCGATCAGCCCGACCGCCGTGACCACCACGAGGGCGCGTGTCCGCCCGACATCGGTGCCCAGCGCCGAGGCCGCATCGTCGCCCAGCCGCAGCGCCTCGAGATCGCGCGTGCGCAAGACCAGCAGCCCGCCGAAGACCAGCAGCGACAGCAGCACCGGCACGGCCTGCGCCAGCTGCGCGCCGTTGAGGCTGCCCGCCAGCCAGCGGATCGCCTCTTGCAGATCCCACGAGGGCGCGCGCGACAGCGTGTAGGAGATGAAGCTTTGCATCATCGCCTGCACGCCGATACCGACCAGGATCAGCCGCGTGCCGGCGACGCCGCCGCGAAAGGACAGCGCGTAGATCGCAATCGCCACGCCCAGCCCGGCAAGGACGGCAAAGACCGACGCCGCCGCGCCGTCGAGGCCCATCACGACGATGGCAAAGACCGCCGCGGCGCTGGCGCCCGAGCTGATGCCGATGATGTCGGGGCTGGCCAGCGGGTTGCGCAGCATGATCTGGAACGCCGCGCCGCCAAGGCCGAAGGACAGGCCCGCCAGGATCGCCATGACCGCGCGCGGCAGGCGCAACTGCCCGACGGTGAAGGAGGCGCCCGGCACCTCGTGCCCGGCCAGCACCCGCAGCACGTCCTGCGGCGGGGTGAAGCTCTGGCCCAGCATCAGCGTGACGGCGAACCCCGCCGCCAGCAGCGCGAGCGCCGTCCAGATCACCCGGCTGCGGTAACGCGCGCGGCGCAGGCGCCCGGCGGTGACGGCATCGGCGATCATAGCTCGCGGACCCTCTGGCGGCGGACGATCCAGATGAAGAAGGGCGCGCCGATGAAGGCGGTGACGATGCCGACGTCCAGCTCTCCGGGGCGGGCGACGATGCGGCCGACCACGTCGGACGCGACCAGCAGCGCCGCGCCGGTCAGGGCCGAGAACGGCAGCAGCCAGCGATGATCGACGCCCACCAGCAGGCGGCACAGATGCGGCACGATCAGCCCGACGAAGCCGATGGGGCCGCAGACCGCGGTTGTCGCCCCGCAAAGCAGGATCGCCGACAGCGCAGCCACGGCGCGCGCGACCGCGACACGCTCGCCCAGTCCCGCCGCCATCTCATCCCCCAGCGCCAGCGAGTTCAGCTTGCGCGCGGATGCCATCGCCAGCAGCAGCCCGACGGCAAGGAAAGGCAGCACCGGCTGCATCCGCGCGAATGTCGCCCCGCCGACGCCGCCGATCTGCCAGGCCTGCAAGCCCCCGGCGATGTCGCCGCGCGTCAGCATCACCGCCACCACCAGCGAGTAGAAGGCGATCGAGGTCGCCGTCCCCGCCAGCGCCAGCTTCAGCGGCGTCGCGCCGCCTCGGCCGAGCGAGCCGATGGCATAGACGAAGACCGCCGTCGCGCCGGCGCCGCAGATCGCGACCCAGATGAAGCTGTGCGCGGCGCTGATCTGGAACCAGGCGACCGCGATGACCACGGCCAGCGCCGCCCCGGTATTCACCCCCAGGATGCCCGGATCGGCCAGCGGATTGCGCGTCACCCCCTGCATCAACGCGCCCGAAAGCCCAAGCGAGGCCCCGGCCAGCGCCGCAAGCACCGTGCGCGGAATGCGGGCCGAGACGGCGGCCTGCGCGATCGTGCCGGTCTCACCCCGCAGCCCGGCCAGGATGTCGTCAAGCCCCACCTGCCGGGTGCCGATGGCCACCGACAGCGCGCCAAGCAGCAGCAGCGCGGCCAGGACCACCGCCAGCCACAGCAGCCGCGCCCGCGCGGCGCGCCGCGGCAAGATGGTCGCGGATTCGGTCATTCGGCTTTCTGCGCGGCCTCGGCCAGCATGGCGACGTAATCGTCCAGCACCCAAGCGATGCCCAGGGGCGTCGGATTCGCCGCGTTCCCGACCGGATCGTTCTTCAGCATGACGATGCTGCCATGGGCGACGGCGGGCATGTGGCTGACCAGAGGATCGGCCTTCATCGCGGCCAGCAAAAGCAGGTTGCCATAGGTCACGACGATGTCCACATCCTCGAAGGCGTCGATATTCTCGGCACTGACCGAGCCCGCGAACTTGCCAGGCTGCGTGGCATCCACGACGCTTTTCGGCATCGACAGGCCAAGATCCTGGAAGAACTTCACCCGCGTATCGTTGGCCGTGTAGAAATTCACGACGCTGAGGTTCGTGGTGTCCAGATGGGTCACGAACATCGCGGTCTTGCCCTGCAAGGCGGGATGCGCGGCAAGCGTGTCGGCGATCTGCGCCTCCATCCTGGCGATCAGCGCGTCGCCTTCGGCCCCCATGCCCATGCCGGCGCTGTTCATCTGGATCATCCGCCGCCAATCGGTCGTCCAGGGCGAATCCGGGTAGGCGACGACCGGCGCGATTTGGCTCAGCGTGTCATAATCGGACTGCGTCAGCCCGGAATAGGCGGCAAGGATCACGTCGGGGTCCACCGCCGCGACGGCCTCGAAATCGATACCGTCGCCTTCGTCGAACAAGGCGGGCGTGTCCACGCCCAGTTCGGCCAGCTTTTCCTCGACCCAGGGCAGCACGCCGTCGCCGTCGTCGTCGCCGTAATTCGCCGCTGCCATGCCCACCGGCACGACCCCCAGCGCAAGCGGCACCTCGTGATTGCCCGAGGCGACCGTCGCCACGCGGCGCGGTTTTTCCGTGATCGTCGTGGTGCCGAACGCGTGCGGGATGCTGACGGGAAACCCGGCCTCATCCGCAAGGGCGGGGGCGGCGGCCGTCATCAGGACCAGCATCGCAGGGCGCAGAATCCGCATCGTCATGGCCTTTCCTGGCAGGTTCGCCTGCGGATTTCCCGCGCAAGCGGGCATGCGTCAACCCGTGCCGACCAGGGTATCCGCTTTTTCCCAAAGATTCCGACAAAAAAAGTGTGATTCTACAAGACAGGTTCGCGCCATCGGCCCTAGAAGCCCCGCCAGCATGACCGCCACGCCGTCCCTGCCCCAGCCTCGGGCACCGGGGGGCTGCCGTCATTCCAAGACCAGCCAGCCTCGGCCCCTCCTCTGATCCGCAGGCAGCCAGCAGCAACAACAACAACATCCATGCGGGACCTTGAACCATGGCACATGACATCCGGCGCGGCCCCCGCCGCCACCTTACCGCCCTTCTGCTGGGCTGCACCGCCCTGATCGCATCCCCGGCCCTGGCCCAGGATCCCGCGCCGCCGGATTCCGGGGCGGGAACCGAGGAATCGCCCTATCGCCTTTCCCCGATCATCATCAACGCCAGCGGCCCGTTCGACGACGACGCGAACACCATCGTCGCCAGCGAATTGTGGGTCGGCGGCAAGGTGGCGACCAGCATCCTCGACACCCCGGCCTCGGTTTCGGTGATCACCGAAAAGGAGATGCGCGACCGCAGGGCCACCACGCTGGAAGAGGTGCTGAGCTATTCGGCGGGCATCCACACCGACTATTGGGGGACGGACGACCGCAACGAATACTATCTCGTGCGCGGCTTCCAGGCGACGACCTATCGCGACGGGCTGACCCTGGGCTCGATGCGCGCCACGCGCGAAGAGCCCTATGCCTATGAGCGGGTCGAGGTCATCCGCGGCGGCAACTCGACGCTCTTCGGGACCTCGGATCCGGGCGGCACGATCAACTTCGTGACCAAGCAGCCGCGCTTCGAGCGTTTCGGCGAGGTCTATGGCTCGATCGGATCGCCGCGGAACGCGGAATACGGCTTCGACGTGGGCGACACGCTGAACGCCGACCAGACGCTGGCCTGGCGCCTGACCGCCAGGGTGCAGGACGGCGAGCGGGAATACGACTATTCGCGCAACGATTCCACCTTCGTCATGGGCGGCCTGTCCTGGCAGCCCACCACGGCGACCAAGCTCAGCGTGATCGCGGATTACCTGAAGCGCGAGAACACGCCCAACAGCGGCGGCTATCCGCTGGACCGCGAATACGACCGCAGCGACTTCTTCGGCGAGCCGGACTTCAACTATCAGAACGTGGAGCGCTCGAGCATCAGCGCCCTGTTCGAGCATGAGTTCGACAGCGGCCTCAGCCTGCGTGCGAACCTGCGCTACAGCGACCTGAAAAGCGATTTCGGCTATGTCTATCTGTCGGACAGCGCGGCGCGGACCGGCACCATGGTGGACCGCTGGTATTTCGGCGGCAACTCCACGGCCAAGGAACTGATCGGCAACGTCATCCTGCAATACGACCGCAGCTTCGAAGCCTTCGACAGCAGCACCGTGGGCGGCATCGAGTTCCGCGACGCATCGACCACCAGCGCCCCGTTCTATGGGCTTTACACACCCATCGACGTGGCCAATCCGGTCTATTCGGGCGCACCCGGCGCGCTGGCAGCGCCCTACGAACTGCGCGACAACGACTACAAGACCCAATCGCTGTTCGTGCAGCAGAACCTGTCCTTCGACGACAAGATCATTGCAACGGTAGGCCTGCGCCACGACTGGCTGGACATCGAGGAAACGCTGAACGGCGTGCGCTCCAGCGGCGATTACTCGGAAACCTCGATCCGCGGCGCGCTGACCTACAAGATCAACAGCGAAATCTCGGCCTATGCCAGCTATGTCGAATCCGTCGCGCCTCCGGGCGTCGGCGCCGAGCCGGAACGGGGCGAGCAATACGAAGTCGGGGTGAAATACCAGCCGCTTGGCACCAATGCGCTGATCTCGGCCTCGGTCTATGACCTGCGCAAGAACAACGTCACCGTCGCCGTGGTCCAGCCCGACGGCAATATCACCCGCGAACTGGTGGGCGAGCAGCGCGTGCGCGGCTTCGACCTGGAAGGCAAGGCCGAGCTGGCCAGCAACCTCGACCTGATCGCGTCCTATTCCTACATGGAGTCGGAAGTCGTGCGATCCGGGCCGATCCGGGGCGTGGACGTGGAAGGAAACGAGTTCTCCGAGGTTCCCAACCACATGGCGTCGCTGTGGCTGAACTATACCCTTGAGGGCAATGAGACCCGCGGCGACATGACCTTCGGCCTGGGCGCGCGCTATGTCGGTTCGTATTTCCACACGATCTCGAACAATACGGGCAAGGCCGATGCCTCGGTCACGCTTGATGCGGCCTTCAACTACAAGGTGCTGGAAAACACCAACCTGGCGGTCAATATCAGCAACCTGCTGGACGAACAGCATGTCGTCGGGCGGGGCACGGCGGATTACTACAATCCGGGCCGCACCGTCGCGGTGACGCTGCGCCGCACCTGGTAGGCCGGCGGCCCGGCCGTCGTCGCGACGGCCGGGCCCCTAGCTGACCAGCTGCATCCGCCGCCAGGCGGCGGGCGTTTCCCCGGCGACCTGGCGGAACACGCGCGTCAGATGCGCCTGATCGGAAAAGCCGACCTGGGCCGCGACATCGGCGACGGTCAGGTCGGTTTCGACCAGCAGCTTCTGCGCCTGGCCGATGCGTTGCGCCATCTGCCATTGCAGCGGCGTCTGCCCGGTCGTCTGCTTGAACACCGTCGCAAACCAGCTTTCCGACAGCCCCACCGTCGCGGCCATCTCGGCCACGGTCAGGCGGTGATCGCCCGCCTTTTCAAGACGCGCGGCCAGGCGGTTCATCTGCGCCGGGGTCAGCCCGCCGCTTGCACGCTCGGCCCCCTCATGCGGAATGTCCAGAAGCCCGGTCACGATGCTGCCGACAAGGCTTTCGGCGAAAACGCCGTGGCGCGAGGGCTGCGCGACCTCTCCGACCAGCAGCCCGGCCAGGGTGTGGATCGCATCGGCGTCCTGGATCTCGACCGGGCGGCGCAGCGCGGCCAGCGCGGCGGATGCCCCCACCGTCGGCGTCAGGAAGCGCATCATCCGGTCCTTGTGGATATGCAGGTCCAGATGCGCAAAGACGTGATGGCCGGTAAAGCGCGACCACATCGGCACGCCCGCCGGGACATAGAGCGCCCGCATCATCGGTCGCCCGCTGCGTCGCATTTCGTCGTCGCGGTTCGAGATCAGGATATGCGAGGACACGTCGTCGAAGAAGAACATGATGCGCGGGTCGGGCGACAGGTAATAGCCATGCGCGCCGGCCTGGCCTTCGGCCTGCCAATAGACGCTGACCAGCCCGTCCAGCCCGCGCCATTGCACCGGCGACACGCAGCTGATGCCTTGGGTATAACAGATCATCGAGTGACGATAGCTCATCGTCCGAAAGCCCCGCTCGTGCTGAGTATTCCAGATGGCATGCCTGTCAGGCGCGGCGCAGCAGGGCGCGAGGCGTCATCTCTGGGAAGCGATCCATTGTCGACCACGCATGATGCGGGAAACGGCCCGCCTTGGCAATATGGCGGGCCCCAACGTCGTTTCGGCCGGCCCAGGCTGGTGTATTTTCGCGACGCAGCGCGGACGGGCCGGCGGGACCGCCCGGCCCATCCCGCCCATGGCCGCGGGATGATCATGACCGGCGCGCAATGTGGCTGAAACGCCACGAACGACATCCGACAAGAATGCCAGGGAAGCGGCTTGCGCTCCCGGAGTGGGTCATGACAGTGCGCTCGCCCGCAATCTGGTGATAGACCACGAGTGCCGGCGGCACTCTGTCACCATCCACCAGGTCGGCGACGACGCGCGGCGGCAGGTCCCCGACCCGTCGCCGGGCGCGGAAACCATCGTCCATGACCGGCAGCGCTTCGCATCGTCAGGCGCGCGCGGGCGGACCTGCCGCCGCGTACGCGGCTGGCCTTCGAACAGCATCGGCTGGGAGGGGCTCGGCAATGCCGAGATCGGGCAGCGCATCGGCCTGTCGACGACGCAGACATGGATGCTGATTCGATGCAGCGCCTTTGCGAGACGATGAACCTCGGCTTCCTCCACGCACCGCACTCGGAATCGCTGCAGGCCCTGTCGCCCGACCTGTTCCTCGGCGCTTTCGGCATCGGCGCGCCAATCGCGGCGCTGGAGCGGATCGCGCCGGTCATCTCGATGCCGATTCACGCGGCGGGATCGACAGCTTCCCGGCCACCGAGGCGCCAGGCGCCGAGCCGGCGCAGTCACCGGCTCGATCATGCGGCGACCGATGTCGACCGCGAAGACGACCCCGCGCCCGCCAGCGTCATCTCGACAGCTTCCCGCTTGACGTCCCAACTGCGGCTAGGCAACCCGTCCGCTCATCACCGCGGGGCCTCGGCCCGATCCGCGTGACCATGGATGGCACAGATGCAGGATCTGTTCCGCCGGTTCGTCGGGCAGAGTGCATGCTGGCTTTGGCCGACATGGTATTCCACGAGGATCTGGCGCCTGAATTCATGCAGAAGTTTCGGTGGCGTCCTGGCAGGGGATTTCTTCCTCTCGAAACCTGGATGAGGTCGGTTCAACCGCCCAGTCCCGCGCGGTTTCCCGTCCCGGATGGGTGAAATCTGCCGTCATCTTGGTCCCTCCCGATGTTCAGCTTGTGTCGCGGCGCGGCAGGGCGT